>Ga0078894_10003760_pt1 | contig 11521 bp, 10 predicted proteins | sample LauGreSu1BDMLBSD_2_FD_67506 | JGI IMG/M metagenome (GOLD analysis project Ga0078894, IMG submission 67506) | Freshwater lake microbial communities from Lake Michigan, USA - Su13.BD.MLB.SD (version 4) (version 4) | ecosystem: Environmental > Aquatic > Freshwater > Lake | place: Lake Michigan... | reverse complement strand
GCATCTCACGGTAATCGACGCCCTCGATGATCTCGCCAAGTCCACCGCCGCCCTGCTTATGGGCGCGAGAAGTAGCCTTGTCGTAGTCCACCATCTTGACGCCTTCGATCGAACGAACGGCGTCTGGGTTGTGCTTCTCAACTTCTTGAGCCATTAGCCCAAGCTGCGTGCGGCCATCGCCAAAGTCATAACGATAGACCTTCTGTCCGTCGTACAACTTGCCAACGACCTCAGCGTTGTCCTTCAGCCGGCGGTCTGATGGCAACATGGCTGCAAGATATGGAAGAACTTTAGCAGCAGTAGACGCAACCGTCAGAGCAGTACCGAGGCCGCTGCCACCACCGCCGCCACCAGAACCGCTCTTCGGCACCTGCTCGTTCAGCTTGTAGCCGGGAAGCTCATCAGGGATTTCGATGCCGCCATCAGGCGCGAGGCCAGACGGCAGCCGACCACCACCGGCGGCGTAACCCATACGACCACCGCGCGAGGCCCAATCCGCGATCGAAAGAAGATCGGACTTATCGCCAAGATCGGCGACATCCAGAACGTCAGAGGGCTTTTCAACGCCAAGTCCCGCGTCACCGAAGGTACGGCGAGCAGCAGCGCTGGTATCGTCCATGAGGCTGGTCTTAGCCGCCGGAGCAGCCGCCGCAGGAGCCGCAGACGCGCCCCCGCCGGGCTGGGTGGTCGTCGTGGTTGTTTCGGGCTTCTTTTCGCTGAGGAGATCAGAAATATCTTTCTTCAGCTCCTTGCCGCTCTTGTAGAGGTCAGCAATTTGCTTGCCGGTCTCCAATCCGCTCTTGATGCCGCTCTGCTGGCGCTGGGGCATGGAGCCGGGCGAGAAACGCTTTTGGGCCTCGGCAGAAGGCATCTGAAGCGTATGCTTGATGCGAGACATGGGTTCAGCACCCGGCTCGCCGGCCATCTTGCCGTACTGGCCCATATGCTGAGCGGCAAGCTGCTGGAGAAGAGCCGCAACAGAGCCGCCGCCCTGCTTGGCGACACGGCCACCAGAAGCCCAGCCACCGCCGCCGCCCGAAGACGGTCCCTTGCCTGTAGCCTGCGGAGCGCCCTGCGGAGAGCTGCCGGGATAGCCCTGAGTGGCCGGTCCCTTGCCATAGCCCACCATAGATGAGCCGCCTTGAGAGCCGCCCATCCCGCCAGTGCCCATAGCCATATTTATCGGCTGCTGAGCCTGACCGACAGGCGTAGCGCTCTGGTTTGCCGCATTGTATTGGCTCATCACGCCGGCAGGAATTTGCGCCTGCGATTGAGCTGCCGGTCCTTTGCCCGTCGCCTGCGGCATAGCCTGTTGCGCTGTGCGCCCAAGAAACTCAGGAGACTGAGAAAACTCATACCCCATCTGGCCGGGGCTGGTGCCGTACTGAAGACGATTCGACCAGTACATCATGCCAGTCGGGTCAGCCGATCGACCGAGCATGTTGTTATAAGCGCTATCGACAAGCCGGGGATAAGAGAAAGACGAGCCGCTGGTGCCCTGCGGAGCAGCGTAGAACCCATAGGCATTGCGAGCCAAGAAGGGCGACTGAGCAAAGCGTGACGGGTCATACACCATAGCAGACTGATAGGGAGAGCCTTCGATGCCCGTAGCCATCTGCGGGACATTCCGCTGCAACGGACCAGTGGCGGCAGAGCCGTACCAAGACTTCTGAGTGGTTGCCGCAGGAGTAGCGGCAGCAGCCGTCGTTGTTGCCGTTTTCGCAGTGTCCGTCGTCTTTGCCGCATCAGTCTTGGCGGCGTCAGTCTTAGTCGTCGTCGTATTGGTTCCGGTCGTGGTTTTAGTTCCGGTGTCCTGATACACGCCCGGCTTCACGCCCTGATTAGTGTCGTAGTTTTTGCCTTCCTGAGAACCGGCAATCCCTTTCTGGACATCCTGAAACGAAGTGCCTTGGGCAAGGAGATTTTCCCAATAATCCGTTTCCGAAGCGTCTTTCGGAGCGCGGCCAAGCTCTTTCTGATAGAAGTCGGCAACAGCCTGCTCGCGAAGGCCCGGAGCAATCGTGTTCTGGAAGTCCTCGTTAGACATCGAGGCTTCACGATCGGGATGCGTCCAATCGTTATACTCTTCGCGATACTGCCAGCCGGTGTTTTCGGGAATGCCGCCAGCAGCGTAGCCACCGCGCGAGAACGCGCCGGGCTCATACACCACTCCACCCATTGAGGAAGGAACGACGCCGCCCTGATAGAAATGGCCGCGCTTGGCTGCGTCATCAGTCGCCTTCTTATAATCCAGCGTCCTATAGCCGCCAGAAAGGCCGACAGCCTCCGGATTGTCTTTTTCGACCTCTTGAGCCATCAGGCCAATCTGAGTGCGAGGTTCGCCCTTGAGGTTATAGCGATAGATGGCCTGACCATCGAAGGTCTCGCCAATCTTCTTCACGTTTTCCTTCAAGCGACGGTCAGACCAGCCACCGGGCTGCGTAGCCGTCGTGGTGCTGCCCGACAGAGCGCCGGTGCCCATAGCAATGTTCCCAAGGAATTGGGCTTGCTGGTAGGGATAACCCTGCTGCTGGAGAAACTGATTATACAGAGCCGTCTTCGCAGCCTGATCGGTCTGCTGCTGGATTTGGCCCGCAGCCATTTGAGCCTGAGCCGCATTGAGAGCAGCCTGCTCAGCCTGACCGCCGAGGCCGGCGTAAGCCTGCCCGCCACCAAGACCCATCTGATAGAGGTTCTGACCAGCGCCAAGCTGCTGGCCGTACTGCTGCTGACCGAGGGCAGCAAGCTGCTGGGCAGCGTTTTGCTGGGCAGCGCGGTTGGCCTGAGCAGCCGCAAGATTGACGCCCTGCTGCTGCTGGAACGCGCCGAGGCCCTGCGTGTAGCCCTGCTGCAAAAGATTGGCGAGCTGAGCCTGATTGGCGAGAGACTGCTGACGAGCGAGATTAGCCTGAGCAATGCCGGCGCGATCGCCACCAAACGCTCCGGCCTTAATGGCCTCACCAGTCAGAGCCGAGCGCTGCTGAGCGGCTTCCTGTTGCTGGAGAGCCTGCTGAGCAGCCACGACGTTCGCCATATATGGCGACATATAAGGCTGGAGCGCTTCCTGACTGAACTGCTCAGGCCCAACGGCCTGACGGCCCATCCCAATGGCTTCTTCTGCGCCGCCTGCATAGCGAGAGCCAGTCCCAAGCGCGCCGTAGGTCAAAGGCATCGCCTGACCCATGCCGCCCTGAATCATTTCCTGACCAGCCATATAGGACGGCTGAGACATGCCAGCGACGGCGTTGATGTTCTCAATACCCGCCTGCTGAGACGGCGTAAGAGCCGCTACAAAAGCGTTCGGGTCTTCAGAGTAAGGGATAAATGGGCGGCTGGCTGCGGCCTCTGCGCGGGCATTAACAGCGTTATATCGGGCCAGAACTTCCGGCGGAATCTGAACCGATTGCGTCGAGGTAGTTGTTTTGCCGCCCATCTAATTACTCCGCAGCGTCTTTCCAGCCACCCGTGGTAGCGTTGTAAAGGAAGAAAGCACCGCTCGGCTCTCCGAACTGGCGCTTGTACAGGCGAACCTTGGCTTCAGTCCTATTGTTGGAAAGAACGCCAATAATCAATGGGATACCCAACGAATCGGCCACCTGCTTCGAGAACTCACACAGCCGACGCGCTCTTCCCCCTTTAGCGCTGCGGTAGTCGGGGTGGATGAAGATGGCTTTTTCTTCAAGCACCTCGTTGTCACTATACCACATCGCGCCAATTCGCAGAAGAACAGCGCCTTCAGGCTTTGCGCCGGGCTGACCAATTACACCAACAAGCCCGTAATGAAGGTTCAAGGCCGGCCAGATTTCGTTCAGCAGCTTAGACGGGTTTGGCTCAACAAATCCGTTCTCATCGCAAGCGGACAGAGCCAGCTCCATGATGTCATCAACATCCGCCGGCGTGCCAATTCGAACCTTGAGTTCTTCAGCCATCAATTCCCCCTTAATCGCGCTTTGGCCCCGGTAGAGCCTTGAGCGTAGCAACTGTCTTCGCTCGCATTTTCTTTACGAACGAATCCAAGATTCTGTGTCCGTGATCCAAGTCGCCTTTTGCCAAATTAGAGACATTCTCGGGATGGATCACATACTCGCCGCCAGCAGCGACGATCGGGACAGCCTCACCATCAGACCGCCCACTTGGTTGGTCCCCAAATATCTGGTTCGCAACCTTAAATCCGGCCATCGTATTACCCTCGCCCATCGCAGAGATAATATCAGCAGGAATGACATACGCCCCAGAAGGAACGTGCATAGGAAGGTGGTCGGTGCGACCAGCAACAGGACTGTGGATCGGCCCGACATGATGCTGCACAGCTTCGCCGCCCTTAGCGAACCCCGCCGGCATACCGCCAAAAGCGTGCGAGCTACGCGCTTTCCTAGCGACATCGAGCGCGATCGCTACAGCCTGCTTCTGAGGGCGACCCGTTCCAACAAGTTCGCTAATGTTTGCGCTGATGCTCTTCTGAGATGAACCCTTCTTGAGTGGCATGGCTTACCCCAGAGAATATGTGACGTTGATGGACTGCCCGGTGCCCGGCGAAATGACAAGACCGCTCGTGAACACCAACCCAGCCGGATAAATCCCAACAGTCGTGCCTACAGCGCAGAGTTTTTGAGGGGCGCTGAAGCCGGACGCCGCGTTAAAGTTGTAGATAGAACCAGCGCTGCTGCCCGCGACCAACACAGTGAAAGACACGAGATACCCGCGACCGGACACAACCAGAGTATCACCTGTCACTGTTGCAGACGTGTACGAACCCTGACCACGCAAGATAGCGTTAGTGTAGTTGTTGATCGCAACAACACCGTTCTTCTGCGTTGTAAGGATATCGTCAAGACTAGCCATTAGAACTTCCCATCGGGCTGGAAGCGATAGCGAATGTTACCGATACGCCAGAAGGTGCCAGTATCTGAACTTTCCAGCTTGATGGAGGTCAGTCGCCCACGGAAGCGAGGCGTAATAAATTCCGTCGCCTGCGTCATAGTATACGGACCATAGGCGGTAGGTGATTGACCCGCATAGTCGGTCACGTAAAACGTCAGGTTCACGTTGGCGTTTTGCGTTCCGCCAAAGTAACCCCACTTCATGTCAGGCCAAACCTGATCCACAAACATCTTGAGATCAGCTTCGGCAATGACGAAATAGCCGGTTTGGAAACTGGAATACATGGCGTCACCATCGGCGTCAGGTGACGTTTCATGTTGATAGATGAACTCATTCACGGCAGCGCCGATTGGCGGGCCGAGAACGCTTTCGTTGATCCATGCCGTGCGCGCCACATACGGATTGTTGGCGGTATCCTGACCATAATCCCATTGGTCGAGCAGCACATTGTATTTGATGTAATGGCTGATTTCGCCGCCATTGCTATTGGTCGGGAACTCCCAACGAAGTTCACCAAAACGAGAGTTAGCCCCAAAACGAATCTTATCGAGAGCTTCAGGGGACGTATCTAAGTCTTGGAACACCACGTCCCAAATAGGGCAGCGGATAGGCTCGACGCCCGCAGCGGACAATTTGAAGAACTGGCTCTGGCCCATCCAATAGACCACGCCGTTCATCGATCCGGCGGCTTTGCGACCGATGAGCCCGCAGCCGTTGCCCAGTTCGTTGAACTGATAGACATATGGAGGGCCGACATACTGCATCGCCCATACGCCGAGGTCAGTCCAAAGCAGGCCCTGCTGCGGGCCTTGGATGGCCTGCACAATCTTGGAGCCCTTTGGTATGCGATACGAACCGGCTTGGTTCGATACAGTTCCATACCAAACATCATAATTGTTTACGTCGCACCAGCGGATCAGGAGCGGATCAATGATGCCGGTGAACGTCGATCCGTAAGCAATGATCTGTCGCTGAGGCATCGCCACAAACATGCCGTTATTGGCGACGGGAGCGCCCGGTATGATGGAGGCAACAGGATCATTGACGGAAGGCGACCATTGGAAGATAGGACCGCCGAACGGATTAGCGATAAAGATTTCACCCCAGTTATCCAGCGACCAATCAACCGCTGTTATAGGCGTGCCAGAGCCAGACGGAGATGGAGCCGGGCCAGCGCCATATCCACCTTCTCCGTAGCCGCCAGTGCCGTACCCTGAATTTGGAGGCAGAGGGCCTACGTTATTCCAGTATTCGAACCGGACATCGCCACCATTCATAAACGCATTTGCGGTAGAAGTGGCAGAGTTCGCAGCTCGGATCACAAATACGCTTGAGCTGGTCACGCTAATGACAGTGTAGTTCCCATAGAGAGTTACACCGCCAACCGAAGTCGAGACCAAAACTGGGAACGTATCGCCGACAGAATATCCATGATCTGCCAAGGTAACATCGACAAACGGGCTCCCAGAGGTCGTGTCAAATTCTGGAACCGCACCGCCACTTGTCACGGACGAAGAAGCGTATTCTGGATCGCCAATAACATTGGTGGCATAAATCGAGTATGTATTAGTTCCTACTCCAGTACACTGATAAAGACCAAACAGGACTAGGCCACCAACGCTGACTTGAGTCTTGATGTATACCACGTCAAAACTGTCAACGAGCGTTCCAGAATCGTCCACGATGACGATCTGATTGCTACCCGCCGTGGTTGTGAAATCAAGAGTGGGATTTACGGTTGTTTGCTGTGGCGTAATGTCAGTAAGACCGTTGTCCTTAATGACATCGAGAGACTCTTCAGCGCCAACGCCGAGATAAGAATTGGAGTTTGTATCTTCCCACGCCCAAAGACAACGAACGATCGATCCGATCGGGCTGTTGTAATACTTTTGCCAACCACCGAGCTTCTGGATCAACCCACCTAACGTGCGGTCGGGAATGAACCGAACAAGCTGAGATGTTGAAATTCCCGCTTCATTCAAAGCGGGAGTCTTGTTCTGATCGACGCCGGGAACGAGTTTAACACTAGCGTGAGGCATCGGTTAGCCTCGCGAAGGAGAAGCGACAGGAGACGGCGACTGAGATGTCCAGCCAGTAGATTCAAACTTCTTACGAGCCTCTTCAACCGCAGCGCCCTTCAGCAGGGTTTGATACTGGTTCTCGTAAGATTGTGCCATTGCAGGATCATCGCTCTGGCGACCAAAGTTGCGCTGGTAGCCAGACACATAGACCATGCTCGCCATGATAAATACATCAGGCAGATACAGGCTAATGAACGTAGTTGGGTTCGTCGCCGAAAGACTATCCGGGCGGTACGTGCCAACTATCTCGACGTAGTAAGGCTGGTCAGGATACGGGCCGACCAAGAAGAGATTGTCATTGAACGGAGCGAAATACTTAGGAAGCCCCGTCACGGAGGGGCTGCCATAAACTGCATCCAAGAACTCTTTGGTCGTCGGCAGCAGTGGCGTCCGCAGCCCAGCGTTAGGATCGGTCTCTCCAGACGGCGTAATCACGTTGATCTGTTCGCTAACAACAATCGTGCCCTGCGGGATTGTTAGCTGCCGGCTACCAGAAGTGAACTGATAACCCGTGATCGACGTTGACGTGAAAAGAAAGTCAAGGTCACGATAAATTCTGTTTTCCGCATAGGTAATCATCTGCGGAAGGATCGTGACAAACGCGGGATCGTTTTCCTCGACAACGGCCAAGGTCGCGATTTGAGCTTTGTAGCTATTCGTGCCAGCTACCGAACCGCTGTAGGAAAGACCTGTAGTCATAGGAACCCCGCTAACGCCTTATTCTACCACTTATTTGGCGTCGTGGCACCACGCCTCCCGGCGGGCGTTGTTGACCTTTATTTCTGTAATAGTCTGGTCCGTATCTTTCTTGGACCAGCTTACTGGCTTCCAAACAGCGCAGACAGACGCATTAGTCGCGACGGTGGCCGTCGTTGTCGCGCAGCCGGGCAGAATCAGTAGCAGCGCTATCGCCAGCGCGCACTGCGGCTTGAGTACGGTTGAGAGCGTCGGCATTAGCTTCAGCCTCCAGCTTTTGCCGGGCATCCCGGCGACCCTTGCCATAAACAGCGGCGATGGCGAGGAGAACCCCGCCAACCGCTGACACAAAACGCCCGATGGGCGAGAACAGAAACCCGATCATGCCCCCTCCTCGTCAAGCCTCTGCTTGCGGAAATACCAAATAGCGCCCGCAGCCACAACAATTACAAGGCATACGATAGCTGTCGTACTCATAGCAGACAGGATGTCGCCGCCCTCTTTCACGATAGGCATGACTTCCTGAACCACAGCAATCGCGCCTGCGCCGCCCGCAATCACAGCCCCGTTAGCCTCTTTGGACTGCACGATGCTTTTCTTGGGTGCCGGGGCATCCGGTTCCATACGAGCTTCTTCAACCGGGATCGGTCTCTCGGTGTCCAAACCGCGCCAGAGTTTTACTTCTGCGCGACGGCGGCGAACCAAGCCCGGAAGCTCTTTGCCACCGCCACGGGTCCATTTCATAAACTCAGCGGGAACTTCATCAAACTTTTCTGCGTTAACCTTCTTCAGCAGCGTAGATTTCGCAAGCGCACCCACACCGGCGTTGTAGGCAAAGTCAACCAGTGCATCAAATTGGCCCTGCGTAAGCTCAACTTTAACGAGCTTCTCGACGCCAGCCTCGTACTGCACCATATCGCGCTTAAGGATAGTCTCGGCTTCCTCCTTGGTGATTTCCATGCCGGGATTGACGGTCGGCGCGCCAGCCGCAGAGGTGTGGCCGTAGCCAATAGTCCAGACAGCCGCCGGGCACTTGTATGCCTTCAGACGCAGGCCCTCAAATTCCTTGACCAGCGCCAATCCATCTTCAGACATACGCATGGCACAGCTCCTATTTGGTGATGTTGAAAGTCAGATTGGCGTGATCCGGGTAATTAAGCAGAATCTCACCCTCTGGGCATTTGTACCTAATATGGGCCAACAAAGTGGCTCTTCCGGGGGCTACTCTATTTGAGTCCTCAATGGTTATAGTGTAGCCAAACTTATCCACCTTATCATTAGCTGGACCAGAAAACTTGGCTATGGATGGGTTAGCTTTGTGGACAATGTATCGGGAGTCGCGAACCTCCAGATAAAACTGCTCAACCGAGCAATCGTCCCTGATTTTCCGGCGCGCTGCCACCACGGCAAACTCGCCATTGGCAGGGCCATCCGTGATGCTGAAATGCTCCGCCGACCACTCAAGGATCGGCTTTCTGAACAAGCCGAGCTTATCTGAGGCGGTATATCCCCCGCCAACCATGGCAAAGACAGCCGTGACAGCGCCAACCGACTTAGTGATTCGGTCAACGTCGAGGCTCATTTGTCGGCCTTTCTGTCGCGCAAATCGTCTATTTTGCGGAATATCTCATTGCAGATTTGTTTAATTTCTTGGATGTCATGCCGGAACTCCTCCTTGGCGACGTAAACGCGCGGGAGTTCCGACTCGATCTTATGCAGGTCTTTACGCAGGTCTTTGACGGCATCCCAAAGTTGCCGCCCAAACCAGCCAAGACCAGTAAGGATTATTCCTACAGCTAAGTTTATGAGGGACTGGGGGTCCATTCCATCATGCCGCTTTCTCCCCCTGCGCCTGAATTGCGTTGAGAATATACTCTAAATTCTGCCTCAAGCGTAAGTCACCCGGCTCCATCTCAGCCGCAATTTTTGCCTGCTCAAGAGCAATTTCCGTTAACCCAAGCCGCCAAGCTGAGATGCTGGCAAGATCGTGCGCCCAGTAGCCCCAGACCGCCGGATCGCAGGTATAGACAAGTTGTTTGTCCTTGATCTTCAGCGCACGCATAGAAGCCGCAAAACACTCCTCCCAGCGGCTCTGGCGGTACATAAGCATAGCCAGTTCACACCACGGCTCACGGGTGTTTGGGGCCTCGCCAGCAGCCATGTAGTACCACTTCTCAGCCTGCACTATGTCGCCAGTCTCAGCGTAGGACTTGCCCATGAGTCGCATGGCATAGCACCGCTCATTCTGATTGCTGGCGGCGTTCATGCCCAGATAGGTTGTCAGCGCCTTCTTGGCCTCGTCCCAGCGGCGATAGAACGTCAACTCGCGGGCGTAATAGAAATAATGATGCGGATCGGTGGCGTCCTCTTTGACAGCCACTTCCAACATTTCCATGTACTGACCACGACTCTTGGTCGGGTCCGGGTGATGGGACACAAGAAGGTGCGGGCACCATGCCGTGACATGCTCCACGCGACCATCAATCCGCAAATCTTCATGGCAGGGATGGTGCCAATGATAGCCATGGCGGCTATGGATTTTTCGGTAAGGAAACCGGATGTTGTGGCCCCAGTCAAAGTAGTACCACAGATTTGTGGTCTTACCGGGCACCCAGACACGCTCAATCTTTTCTTTCCAACCCGGCTCTAAAACCTCGTCCAAATCCAGCGAAATGCAAATATCAATAGACCGGGGAATAAGAGCAAGAGCAGCATTCCGAGCGATGTCAAAGCGCCAAGGGTTGACGTAAATATCGTGGACCTTTGCGCCGCATTCACGAGATAGATCAGCCGTTTTATCAGTGCTTCCAGTGTCAGCAATGAGGATAAGATCAGCCTCCTTGGCAGACTCGCAGAACCGGCGAACAAATTGTTCCTCATTCTTGCTGATGGCGTAGACGCAGTACGTTAATTTAATCTCAAACGGTGAGTAAACATACACACCGATCTCGCCGTCAATATAAGACCACGTTGGCTTGCCAAAGCACATCTTAACATCTGCGTCAGACCAGTTGTCAGTGACGTGGGCCTCGTGAGGGTTGCCTTCAAACTCGCCCTGCGGATACTTGCCGATAGGGATGCTGATGATGACAGTCGCAGCCCAACGCTTGGCGCGGCGGACAAGAGCCTGTGCCTCGTCCTTTTCCATATGCTCAAGGACATCGCCAAGGAAGCATACGTCAAAGCGCTGATCTGTATCCCACTCACGGGCATCTGCAATGTGTAGATCAGGATACAGCTTGTTAAGGCCATACTTCTCAACGTATGGCTCCCAAATTTCAACGCCTGTCCATTTGAATTTTGGGAACAGCTTGGCGTAAGTACCCTCGCCAACGCCAATGTCCAACGCAGTTTCAGGCTGCGGAATTTTGGACATAACCCATTTGATGCTGGCTTTGCCAGACTGAGAGCTAAACGGCATATGACCCCCTATCAATGCCTGTTAGAATGTAATGCTACCCGAAGATGTCCACTTATACGTTCTGAATCCACCAGAAACAGTCACAGTGGGCGAGCCAGTTGTAGATGTGGCTGCACGATACGCGCTAGAATAGCGGAGAATAACAACACCAGAACCACCATTTCCGCCAAACTCGTTATTAGTGCCGCCACCGCCACCACCGCCGGTATTTGCTGTTCCAGCGGTTCCTTGAGTGACATCACTACCTGTGCCGCCGCCGCCGATGCCACCCGCTCCGCCGTTAGGAGCGTTCACGCTACCGCCGCCACCGCCGCCAGCATAGTAGCTTCCGTCAAAGGCTTGTAGACCCGCGCCGCCCGCGCCCGCATAACGCGGAGCCGAATCAATGTAACCATCTTGACCACCTGCGCCTGCGCCACCACCGCCGCCGCCAGCCTTGTAC
>Ga0078894_10003758_pt1 | contig 11522 bp, 12 predicted proteins | sample LauGreSu1BDMLBSD_2_FD_67506 | JGI IMG/M metagenome (GOLD analysis project Ga0078894, IMG submission 67506) | Freshwater lake microbial communities from Lake Michigan, USA - Su13.BD.MLB.SD (version 4) (version 4) | ecosystem: Environmental > Aquatic > Freshwater > Lake | place: Lake Michigan... | reverse complement strand
CTCCTATGCAGAACTCAAGAAGATACCAAAAAGGGGATCATTGTACTTGATCCTGACACACTTGAAGAGGTCAAGAATCAACTGACAAGTGAGAAGGGATAGCTCATTACTCTTGACTGGAAAGATGACAAGGAGAACAACAGGTACATGATGGTGAGTCCACTATTCACAGATAGCAATTATCTCTATGTCATTTCATGCAAAAAGCCAGAGAAAGGTAACCTTGAACTAACTCATAAGATTGATTATAGATGATGAAGAGGAAGAAGAAAAAGAGGAAGGCTTAAATCAGGATGGAAGTTAGAGAGTCCCATCATCAGCTTCTCAGCCAGCATAGATTGCACCAGTTTTAGCTGCTCCAGCAATGGTTGCCGCACCAGGCGGAGGAGGTGGAGGACTTTTTGGAGCATTTGGACAACCCCCAATTTTAGGAGGAATCGCTTAAGCAGGTTAAGTTCCAGGTTAGGCAGCATAACCAAATCAATAACAAGCACAGAATCCTGCTCAATTAAGCAAAAACGGAAGAGACAACTTGACTAAATTCCAATTTGTGGTAGAAATCTACGAAATTAACAGGGAGAGTATGAAAATTAAGCATATAAAATCTATTCCTCTGATGAAAGACAAGGATAATTTCTTGTACAAAGCTAAGTATTTACTAAAAAGAGCCAGTTTTGTGACTAATGGAAAACTTCTTATGATGATCCATAAGAGACAAATGCAATTCTTTGATTTAGCAACAGGCATTCGTCTATCCAAAGCTCCTCTCCAAGATGATTTGATTGCTTAGCAAGATGGAATAGTTACTTATGATGTTTTCAATCATCGTCTTTGGTACCTAAATCGTAAGGATAAGGAGCTTTACTCTTTTATCTGCCCTAATTTCAAAAGAGTTGTAAAGGAGGAGTCAGAGTTTCAGATTCAGTATTTAAAACGTAGAATAAACGCTATTAGGAAAAAGACTCTACCTGAAACCAAATCTGTAAAAGAAAAGCAAATGGATAATGTCCTTACAGCACTGGGGATTCAATCTATCAAAAGTGTCACTAAAAATGATCAAAGTGATCCATTTGATGAGGCAACTATCAATGAAAACAAGTTTTTGATCATGAGTCTTTTAGGTGAGTCATCAAGCAACCTTGAGAGAGAAAGACCGTAAATTAACTGGAACCCGAAAAAGTATGAGGAAGCTACCAAACGCTTGTTGAAGCAATTCAAATCCCCTTTCGTGGCTAACTTGACTCCATATTTTTTCACGAAGCTTTCCGAGTTGCTGGCCTCTTTTGAGCCTTTGATAGACACCCCAAAAACTACCAAGACTTTGGAATAATAATATGCATTTTTCTTTGCCTTGAAAGTTCTAAAGAGCAATTTGATATCTCTAACCATATGCGAGATTGACCTTCGCGATGTTATTACTGATGATGCCATTTATGATGGTTTCTATTAGCAGTTCAAGAATACTGTTGTTAAGATAATTGAAAAAGGCTTCAATAGAGATTTCTAGAATCAGGAAATTAAACTCCTCTGGAAAGAAATATACGATGAGTGTCTATTATGCATGTCTATGGGTCTTGGAATGATCTATAACTCATTCTAAGAAATCAATTAAATTCTTCAAAGGTCATTGTCAAATCTGAATGACCCTAAAAATCAAGAGTATGCCTTGCTTGTGATAACGAATTTTGCGAGACATGAAACAATCAGAAAGTTGATAAACACTGAGGAGAACTTGGCAGAGCTTTTCAATTTGTTTAGCGATATAATGAATATTCAGTCAGAGTAAGCATTAAATGCTCTCAATGAGACAACATTTCCTGATGGATATTATGACCTGAGTAAAACTGATCTCCAAAATTCAGCATATCAATTCACATACAGGTTCTGTGAGAAGTTCCTTGTTTTCTACGCTGAGTATAAGGACAACTAAATATACTCCAAGAAATACATGGAGAAGTATATCATCATAATTGTGGATTTACTGACACAGCAAGTCTCTCAAATATCAGTTGCTCTCCAGAAATTGCTGGTTAAGTTCTATACTCATCTCAGAGAAGGATAAAAACAAGAGAACACAAAGCACAAAGAAGTAATCTGCAAATAATATTGTCAGAGAGTTATATCTGAAGTAACCAACTCCTTCCAACTCTTATCTCTCTATGTGAACGCTTTTTCCACAATGGAGATTGATACAGGAGTTATGTCTCCAATCTCTTCATCGATTTTATCCTTCATTGATGTTCTCTGTAACTTCTTCCAGGAAGTCAACGCTCAAGAAAAGACCATGGAATAGATTTTAAATCCTACGTTTATTGTAGAGTCAGCTCATCCTTATGTATTTGAAATAAAATCGTCAGTCCTCATTTCTTGCAAAGGTGCTGAATCCTTCAAGGTAAAATATTCTGGATAGTCCAAGTTCCCTCCCATGGAATTCTTGAAATCTATAAGAGTAGTTAACTATAGCAATCAGATTGATTTATTAAAGATCTCAAGCGATACTACTAACTATAATTAATAAAAATTTGATTGCAAGGACGATATTGAGATTCAATTTGACTATGCCGATGTTAAGAAGCAAAAACTTGAATACTTGGTTGGACACCCAGCCCCTGAGTGCTATGGTTTCAAACTTGAAATCATACCTTAATTCGGTTCTGAATTACTTACTCTTAACAATTTCCTGGATTAAATCCTCAGATAGAGCACTTGGTTAGTTGGCCGCTTCTCATACTCACTGATAAGAATCAAAAAAGTTGACAAAGAGTCCGATGAGGAAAAAAACTATAAGGCTCTCCTTTAGGCCAAAATATTCTCAGGAGGTTTTGAAGACCGTCAAGTTATAAATTTCACAAAGAAAACTATCAAGAAGCTTCAAGAACTGTCATTTATAAACAAAGATGATCAGTTCAACAAAAATTTCTCACCTGATGGAATATGTATTAACGACAAAGAATACTAAGCCAGTCAAGAGGATTAGGTACTTTTGGCTATTCTTCATTACAAAAAGGATCATAAAGTTGATAAATTTTTGGAATTGATTCAACGTGCCTTCGCTAAAACTATGATATGGGGCAATGTCGGTGGGTTAATTGGTGAGCAAATGGTTAGAGCAGCTTTCGCTCCTCTCATCAAATATTCATCATTGGCTAAAGATTTCAAAGAGCTTGTTGATCAATATTAATTAGAATTGCAACTTTTGGCAGACCAGAATCTTTCAAATAGCCAAACAGACCAATCAGCTTTAATTGAGCTTTCCAAACATTCATCTTTTGAGTAGATTAAAAAGAGATGGGCTTCAGCATCCCGAATGCGCACATTTTATGCTGAAATGAAAAAATCTATCAGTGAAGCCTTGGAAAAACGTCGTCTTAAGCAAAACCAATTAGAACAACTCTCATCTTCTTAGAGTTAAGAATAGATAGAAGAAGAAAATAAAGAAGAAATTTCGATGATTGATACATCCTCATTACCATCCGTTGATGATGTTAAACTCTAAAAAACTATTAGTTAGCAGGATCACGATAAGCTTGAAAAGGATATCGAGCAAATCACTCATAAAATCATTGAGAAGAGTGAATTCTTACTGAGTTTGTCAACTCCAGCATGCTGGATTTCTTTGCTTTCTCAATCTTCAGAGAAGGAAGATTCTAATAGTGATGAAGAGTGGAAGAAAAAATTAGACAAGTGGAGAGAAGTACAGTAATCAAAAGGTATTATTAAATCTATGGACGCCATCACTACCAACCGCACTCAAGATTCTATCACTTCAAATATTCTCTAGGTGTTATAATCAGCTATCCATATCAAGAAAATAAAGAAAATAGTTGAAAGCGTGTATGTATTAGCTACACAACGAGTTGCCGGTTTGAAACTTATTGCGATTCTAATGAACAAAAATATTCCACACTGTTTTGATACTATTAATTGGTTCTGCTCAGCACTCAGAGGAAACACAAATAATTTGTGTCACTATCTCGATGAAATAAATGGATGCGGCAAAAACTTGGAATAATAATCTAGAGAAAATTTCTTTGAAATTATCAAGGGACTCTTATGGAAGTTATAGAAATCAACTGATGAAACAGAAATTAGACAAATTATTAATTCTTTAAGGTGGGAGTATACTTCTGAGGACCATTCTATGCTTCACTCTTTGAAAATCTTTAATATCCTTCGTGATGGAGAAGCCCTTTCAGAGAAACTCTAAAAGCTTTGGGGAGCCAAATTTAAGACATAGTTTATTTTCAAAGAGGCGCCTCCTGCTGGAACTGCAGTAAAAACTAAAGAGTAAGATAGGAAGGAAGATATCAACATGCTTAATAAGATTGAATTAAGCAGAGAGATTATTGACATATTTGAAACAATTGTTGTTACAAGTCTTGGCAAGAGTTTCTAGGCACTTGATACATCAAGTCAAAATATCAAATTGAAAGATAATGGCAAAAAGGGAATCTTGCTTCCTACACTCGAGAAGAATCAGAGTATCCTTGATATGAAAGCAACTGAGCAGCTATTGGGTTAGGCTTACTCAATTGTTTTCAATGAACTTCAAGCGTTTGTTGACTTTGCTCAGCGTTTTGATGGAATAAGCTGGAAAGTTTTTGTTAGATTGATGAATCGCCACAGGAAAACAGGAACATATATTAAACAAGATTTTCCAGGAGGATCAGATTTGGGGCAAAGTGAAGCTCTCCTTCGTACTGGTCTTTCTGGTGGAGATTTATTTGGGGAGCCTGCGCCCGATTATGGAGATGAAGGATACGAAGGTGGCGAAGGAGAAGAAGTTTTTCCCGATCTAGATAATGAACTTTCAAAGCAAGAGAGAATTAAGGAAGAAATTGAGCTTGGGAAGTTCTAAGAGTTCTACAACGTTATTTTTACTCAGAGACTTTTACAATTAGTAAATATGATCTCATCAATATCAACAAAGACTGCTTTTGCTTCTCATTTAATGTTCAACATATCTCATCCGCAGAGAATAGGGACACTTTTAAGTATTTTAGTATTAGGAAACCCTTAAATGAAGATTTTGTGCATTAAGATTTTGGAGCATTTGACAATGATTTTACCACCTGAGCTTTTTGAAGAAAGTATTTCACTTATAACCCAGAACCCAAGATCCTACCAATCTTAATTATTTAACAAGATTAAAACTAAGGTAAAGATTGGGCAATCAAATAAGTTCACTCGCCTTCTTTTCAATTACTTGATATCAATCAGGAATAAGATCTGGGCGAGGAAATTTGAGTCTCAGGGTATGTATGGTGTCTCAGGCGCCCTAGTAATGCTCTTAAGAAAGATGTTTGAGACCACAGTCTGGCGATACCTTCACGAATCAGAGTTGAAATCTGCCATAACTTAAATTGGAACTCTCGGCTTCTAAGAAAAAGACGTTGTTTTGAGTATTTTCGGTGGTGATCTCTCTGGTCTCTCAGCGGGCACAACTGCCTTTGACAAAAGCGAAAATAAGATTACCCTACTCGGGTTCTCAGATCAGTGGATCGAAGACTAAGAGGACTAGACCAAAAAGAACCTCAAAGTACCAAGGACTACCATGAATTTTGAGTAGAAGACTAACAAGGCTATTGGCTTATATGTTAATGAGACATCTATTGACAATAATGAAGTTATGATCCTTGATCCTCAGGAACTTGTTTTAATAGAGAGCAATAATTCTTCTCAAAGAAAAGGAACACAACTTCCAATTAAAGACCTCCTAATGGATAAAGATCTTATGTTTAATTTGATTCAGGAGGGTATTCTAAATTTATCTAAGAAATCAAGTGACAAGATGACTATTGAGGAACTCAACTATAAGATATCTATCACTAAGATCATTTTCAGTCTATTGAACGAAAGAGAAGAGTAATTCATAGATTTCTTGAAGCAGCCCTCAATGTAGAGCCTGTTCTTGGACTTCTTAAATCTGCTGTTCTCAGAGTCTTGCAAGATTCTTAAGACCCCAATCGCTCTCTCCCTTGACTGGGTTGAGTAGAAATGTTTCGAGATTAGAAAGGCAGCTTGTGAGTCAAAGACTTCCCTCCTTAAGTAAAAGGAGTTGTCTGGGCAAGTCATCCAGGACAAAGTGTTCTTTAGCTATAACATAACCCCTGTTGACAAGCTATATTATGACTATGACCTCTTGGGAGCCCTTAATTTTGATAACCTCGTTGACATGCAACTCAGGGTCGATTTCTACTCTCCTGATGACAATTTCAGGGTGCCAGAATTCTTGATTATAAAGAGTACAGACCTCTACACTGAGAGTGGCCTCAGGTGTCTCTCTGAGGCAGAAGTTATCCTGACCTCAGAGGAGCTCAATATAGATGAATATTTCGTGTTCCTGGAGAGACAAGAGCGTAAATTCCGCGGTGTCACCGATAAAACCCTTATTATCATTGACAAGGAGGACTTCTAGGACGTGATCCAGAAGTACTAGATAGACTAGATCCACTTGAAGACAGACTGTGATTTGTCGACTGGGGGTATCGCATACCTGGACGACGTGGATGTGCATGCCTCTCTTCTGAGTGAGTGGAGTGGCATCGACTGTGAGGCACTGAAGAAGATGCTCTCTCAGCCTGGTGCCCTAGACACTGACTTCGCACTTACTAGCAAGTTGAACGGGCTAATTAAGGAAGAGCAGAAGAAGGCTGAGGAAAAGAAGAAGAAAGAGGAGGAACTTGAATTGAAAAAGAAGATTGAGAAAGTCCAACAGATCAACACTGCTGCTGCTCTCCTCATTCAAGAGGAAGAGATCAAGGTTGAAGAGATTAAGATCGAGGATGTTAAAGTTGAAGAGGGCCCCATTGTAGTAGCAACTGAGATTAAGATCGAAGAGGCCGAGAAACCTCAAAAGAAGAATGATGAGAATAAGAGGAAGGAGAAGGAAAAGAAGGATAGAGAAGAAATGATATCCATGGTACTTGAACTTGTGCAGGAGGACACTACTCAAACTATGAAGTTTGAACTCAAAGAGAGAAAGAAGCTCGAACAACAAACAGCTGAAGCACTCTACAAGAGCATCAAAGGTTTCACTGAAACTTCATCCTACACTGAGTATCAGCAGAGTCTCGATCTCCTATTTACTCTCTACTCTAGGAGAATCCTTCAAAAAATCCTCACTGTGAAGTTTGAAGAGTCTCTATCTATCTTGCTTGATAGCCCTCAGAGAAAGACTCAATTCAAGCAGTTCCTTAAAATCATCTCAAATGAGGCTGTCTTTGTAAAATTTAACACTAGGAACAAGAAATAGATCAAAGCTATCGATAACCTTTTGAGAAGAATAGTAGTTAAATGCAAATCTGAACCTCAATACAAGGGCTTTATTGATGAATTATTCTAGGAAGACGTTATCAAGGCAAGCAAGGAGCTTATTAAATACCTTAAGAATGAGAAACAGAGAGCCATTAAGTTACAGTTTAGCTCTGAAGAAAAGGCCACTAAGTATTCTAATCCATACTTTGTCCTGGCTATATCCAAAATATTCCTCGAACATTGCCAAGAAGATTTGCTTAAAGAGGGAGTCCTCTAGGTATTAATTGAACAATTCCTGACATTATCTTATATGTTCAATAAAGACCCCACCCTTAAAGTAAAGATAAACGAGTTTATTTTGAATATTCTCGAGGCAGTGTAAAAGAATTACAGCAGACTATCCCTAGGTTTAAAAGAGTAACTCCAGCAAATGTGGATGTTTAAAGCTATTATCGAAAAGTACAATTTCAATGCAACTGCTGTTGACTCAGTTTACCAGAGGCATTAATTGCTATTGCTTGAAATCCTGATGAAACTGCTACATCTCAAAAAGCTATCAAAGAAAGAAATCCACAGTATTTACACAAAGAATGAGACTCTGTTACAAATCCAAAGAGCAAAAGATATATTGAAGGAAACCAACCAATACAAGTTACTGATGTACTTGATTCATTACAATCGTCTATCATCTGAGCAGAAGACTGTAAAGAGATTCTTTGAATCTGCACACAAAGTATTCAACACTAAGGTCACTGCTCAATTGAGAATTGAAGAAATAGAAAAAATGACCATATTATTCGATGAAATGACCGAAATTGAGCCAGACACTGCTGTTGCTATCACAAGAGACTATGATGGCAATGAGCTTCTTCAAGTATTGTTTGCTGAAGAAATATCAAGAAAAAGCATTGATGTCTTTGATGAAAATGTTTTCATTCACTACCCATGCAGACCTTCTACTATATTTGCATTTGGAGATGCTCATCATGGTAAGTTGGGACTTGAGGTCGCTTCTGGTCAATTTGAAAATCCTACCATTATCAAAAAGGTACTTTAAAAAGTCAAAGATATTTAATAATTCAATAATGCTCTGGTAATCTAACTAGAAGATGGCACTCTTTACAAATGTGGGTTCAGAGACTGCTGGAATGCAATTGATAAACATCAAGTTAAGAAATACGATAAGAAGGCTGAGATATTTGGATTGGGCACTCGTCACACTATTATCGTCAATGAAAAGGGTCAACTGCAGGGAGAGGGCATCAGTAATGCTGGAGGAATGGGAACTGATGCTTATGAAAATAAGAATTGGACTACTCTTAAACTCTCTGTCAAAGAGAAGGTCATTCAGATTAGCTGCGCATATGATTTTAGTTGTATTATCACTGAGACAGGCCAGCTGTTCTGTGCTGGTCATAATATGCTCTCCAAGCTAAACATACCCAACCTTAACAAATTCGAGAAGATTGATCTTGGACAAGGAGTGATTGCTTAGAAAGTCGCCTGTGGTTACAGTGTGATGGCACTTCTCCTTGTTAAAAATGGAGGAATCAATGAATTATGGTCTGCAGGCTATAATGGAAAAGGAGCCCTCGGAAGTGGAGATAATGTTCAAACTAAATCTGTCTTTAGTAGACTTGCTTATGACGCTACAACCATTAAGTTTGTAGAAATCGATGTACATTAAGATCATGCTGCGGCTCTTACAGATGATGGTTACCTTTACTAATGGGGTTACAACGGATTCGGTCGATGTGGTATCAGAGATAGGGACAAGAATATGTTCGTCTAATAATTCTGGGAACCAAAGAAAGTTGAATACTTTAACGAATACATCGTGAAATAAGTCTCAGTTGGCCAGGGTCACACAGTTGTTCTTGCTGCACTTCGTACTAACCCGACCATGAATAAAGTATTTGCTTACGGAAGAGATGATTAAAATGGACATCATTTGGCTTGCACATCGTCTGAAGCACAGAAAGATGATGATTTCATCAAGCATATTAAAAGATTTGATCATCTCAAAGTTTACAAGGTAGAAGCAGGTGCTAGAACAACATTTGTATGTTGCGAGGGGGAGTAAAACCTACTTGCTAACCGTTATGAGCACAAGTAGGCTTTTTGCAGTCTTTGTAAATCAGAAGACTTTATCAAAGGTCCCCTTCATTTCTATGTCAAGGATAAAGTATTTCAATATTTCTGTCAGTAATGCATGCAATCAGATTAATATAAGCAATAAATACCTTCAGTTACTATAGCTTTGAAGGCATAAGTTGAAAATATGGAAGAAAAACTATGGCCCAATCTTGATGATATTGAAAAACAACTTGTTCAAGTGTCTAAAGAGTACACTTGCAATTTCACTAAGGGAAGATTCATTTCCGACAAGCAGGCTACATATCTATCACAGGCTAAATTAACTGAATCAGGATCTGAAGAGTTTTGTTTGAGCGAAGAGTCATTCATGCAAGCAAACTCAAATGACTTGAATCCAATTATCTACATCAGAATTGCCTAAGGTTACTCCTTAAAAGAAATGAGTGCTGTCCCATTATTTGATCTTTTGCACTATTATAAGACACAAAACTTCTATGGACTGCGTTTTAACTTGAGTCCAGATTTCTAATATACAATTAATCAAAACATTTTGCAAGAAACTTAGGAATCATATTCAGTTTATTCAGAGGAAATGAAGAAGTTTGATCCCAAGCTTGACGAAGACCTCTACAAGTTTGTTGAAGATTTCTGCTATTAAAACCGTGAAGTTTAATTAAAGGACATCAATCCCATGGCTATTGAGCTAGATGAAAGAAGATTCAGTGAGAAATCAAAGAAGATGCCTGAGGCTATTAAGAGAAAGAGGCTTTAGATTCTGCTTGATTTCAATAAATTTGCATCTCAGCTCGTTCCTTTTATTGATTATAACACAAAGCTTAGCCTAGAGGCATCAGCTAGACTTAATGCATATTTCATGAAAGCAAAGGAATTCATTATGTATCAAGTCAAATACAGATATCAATCAGCCTATGTTAATAATCTTGAAGTTTCAACAGACAAGAGAGATATTCCAATTAACAGATTGAGATCTCTTAGATTCTTTGATAGTGGAAAATGTGATCATACAGGAGAATATACTGTTTTCGGTTAATGCTTCAGATCTCTTTCTGCAAAGAAATATTTCCCTATGATGGTTAATAATTCGACTGATCGTGCTTGGAACTCTAAATTTATTGGCGAAGGTAGTATCGATGTTGGTGGACCGTACAGAGAGACTTTCTTTGAAATATGTAAAGAGCTTTAATCCCAGGCTCTTCCACTATTAATTAAGACCAGCAACTAAAAGAATGATTTCGGTGAGCACAGAGACAAATGGATTCCTTCCCCATCAGCAACATCTCCTACTCACATTCAGATGTTTGAGTTTGTGGGAGCACTCATTGGAATGAGTATCAGATGCAGTCAAATCTTAAACTTGAACTTCCCATCACTCTTCTGGAAGAAACTGATTGATGAGCCTCAAGATAGATCAGACCTCAACATGATTGACTCTTATTGTCTTTAAATGCTTGATGGAATTAAAAACATGGCTCAAACTCTATCTGACAAAGAGTTCCAAGAATATCATGATCACAAGTTTGTAACTACGATTTCTGATGGCACAGAAGTAGAATTGGTTCCTGGTGGCCGCAACAGGATTCTCACTAAGGAGAATGCCAGTGAATATGTTCAACTTGTGATGGAAAAAAGACTCAATGAAGCTGATAAACAAATCAAAGCTATCAAGGCTGGAATCGGTATGGTGTTCCCGCCATTCCTAATGAAACTCTATACATGGAAGGAGCTAGAATACAAGGTCTGCGGTAAACCATCTATTGATCTCCATCACTTGAGAGCTATTTCTAAGTACAATGGATGCACCGAGGATGATGAGACCTGCAAGAGGTTCTGGAGAGTCCTTGAGAGTTTCTCTGATGAAGAAAAGAGTCTGTACCTTAAGTTCGTTTGGGGCAGATCAAGACTTCCACTTGTTGATGAAAAGTTTGGAGATAAGCACACAATCAAGTTGATCTCACCTCCGAATTGCGATTAGTCACTACCCATTGCGCATACCTGCTTCTTTGCAATTGATGTTCCTCGGTACTCAACAGAGGAAATCATGAGAGACAAATTCTTGTATGCGATCAAGTTCTGCCAAGCTATTGACACTGATGGAAGTCCATATGAGATTCTAGGTGAGCAGTCAGATGACGACTTCTGAAGTGAGT
>Ga0078894_10003756_pt1 | contig 11524 bp, 10 predicted proteins | sample LauGreSu1BDMLBSD_2_FD_67506 | JGI IMG/M metagenome (GOLD analysis project Ga0078894, IMG submission 67506) | Freshwater lake microbial communities from Lake Michigan, USA - Su13.BD.MLB.SD (version 4) (version 4) | ecosystem: Environmental > Aquatic > Freshwater > Lake | place: Lake Michigan... | reverse complement strand
GGGTGGCGCAGTACTCGGGCAGGTAACGGCCGGCCTGGCGCATCAACCACAGCGGGGTGTGGTCGGTGGCTTGGCGCCAGCAGGCTTTGAGAAACGTGTCGTTGAGCAGGGCTGGAAAGGTCATGTTCAAGGCTAATTCAGGCTCGATCGGGAAACGAGAGGTGCAAAGTGTCAATTTCGTAAGATCCAGATAGTGTCATCTCTAGTTGACATTTTGTCAAAGTTGGGTAGATTGGGGGCTTGTCAGTTTCCTCAGAAGGCCACCGGTGACGGGTTTGCTTGAATGGATCGATTCCCCGCAACGCTTGCGACATCTGCAGCGGGAACAATTGCAGCCACTCGCCGATGAGTTGCGGCAATGCCTGCTGGAGTCCGTTTCGGGTTCTGGCGGGCATTTGAGTGCCAATCTGGGTACCGTCGAGTTGACCGTGGCCTTGCACTATGTGCTCAACACACCCGAAGACCGGTTGGTTTGGGACGTGGGACATCAAGCCTATGTCCACAAGATGCTGACCGGACGCCGCCAGGGGCTGTCGACCATCCGACAAACCGGGGGGCTGAGTGGATTTCCCAGTCGTGGGGAAAGCCCGTATGACGCCTTCGGCACCGGGCACTCTTCCACCAGTATCTCGGCAGCGCTGGGCATGGCGCTGGCCGCGAAACAACAGGGCATTGCCCGCAAGACCGTGGCCGTGATTGGCGATGGGGCGATGACGGCGGGGATGGCCTATGAGGCGCTCAACCACGCTGGGGTGAGCGATTGCAACCTGCTGATTGTCCTGAACGACAACGACATGTCGATCAGCCCGCCGGTGGGAGCCTTGAACCGCTACCTGGCCCAGTTGATGAACGGCGGTTTTTATGCGGCATGCCGTTCCTTGGGTCGCGAGGTGATCAAGGCGGCGCCTCCGTTGTTCGAATTGGCGCGCTGGATCGAGCAGCAGGCAGCGCCTGTGCTGAACCGTGACACGTTGTTTGAGAAGCTGGGTATCCGTTACACCGGTCCTGTCGACGGCCATGACTTGAACGCCCTGATTCCTCAATTGCAGGCGGCCTTGGCATTGCCCGGGCCGCAACTGCTGCACGTGGTGACCCAAAAAGGCAAGGGCTATCCCCTGGCCGAACGAGACCCCGTGGCGTATCACGGACCGGGCAAATTCGATCCCCGCGTCGGCCTGGTGCCGAGCAAAGCAGTGGGTGCGCCAACCTTCACCCAGGTCTTTGGCCACTGGTTGTGCGATATGGCGGCTCAAGATGATCGTCTCGTGGCGATCACGCCGGCGATGCGCGAGGGCTCGGGTCTCAACGCATTCAGTCAACAGTTTCCCGAGCGTTACCACGACGTGGGCATTGCCGAACAGCATGCGGTGACCCTGGCAGCTGGGTTGGCGTGTGAAGGGCTCAAGCCCGTGGTGGCGATTTACTCCACGTTTTTGCAACGTGCCTATGATCAATTGATCCACGATGTGGCCTTGCAACAGTTGCCGGTGGTGTTTGCCCTCGATCGTGCCGGTCTGGTTGGGGCGGATGGTGCCACCCATGCGGGACTGTTCGATATTCCCTTCACCCGCTGTGTGCCGAACATGAGCGTCTTGTGTCCTGCCGACGAGCCGGAATGCCGCCAGATGCTCACCACGGCCTACCAGCAGGACCATCCGGTTACCGTGCGGTATCCACGGGGCGCCGGCGTTGGCCGCGAGGTCGAGCGAGACTTGCAGCCTCTGCCCTGGGCCACCGCTCAGGTCCGGCGACAAGGTCGACGCATCGCCTTGCTGGCTTTTGGCCCCTTGCTGTACGAGGCCCTGAAGGTGGGTGAGTGGCTCAACCTCACGGTGGTGAACATGCGGTGGGTCAAGCCGCTCGATCTCGAGGCCCTTCGCAGCGTGGCCGAGTCGCATGAAGGGCTGGTCACCTTGGAAGATGGCAGCAAGATGGGAGGCGCGGGTTCAGCCGTGATGGAGGCCTTGCAAGCCATGTCCTTGTCGATACCGCTGCTCAACCTGGGTTTTGACGATGCCTTCACCACGCACGGTGACCCGGCCAAGCTCATGGCGCAACACGGATTGACCGCAGCAGGCATTCAGTCTTCCATCGAGCGCAGGTGGCCCGACTTGGCTTGTGGCGTTGCCACACTGACGCCGGTCAGAAAGGTGGGCTGAATGTCTGTTTGGACGCTCGGATTGAATCACAAGTCAGCGCCGCTGGCGCTGCGCGAACGCTTTGCCTTTGCCACCGAGCGCATGGAGCAGTCGCTGCATCAACTGCGGCACCGTTTTGATTCGCACAAGGAAGTGGCCATCTTGTCCACCTGCAACCGCACCGAAATTTACTGTGCCGGCGAGCACTCCCAGCTACCCCAGACCTTGAGCTGGCTGGCGCAGGAGGGCGACACAGACGTGTCAGTACTCCAGGAGCACACCTACTGCCTCACCGGCGATGACTCGGCGCGGCACGCCTTTCGGGTCGCCAGTGGTCTGGACTCCATGGTCCTCGGCGAGCCGCAAATCCTGGGTCAACTCAAGGATGCCGTGCGAGTGGCCAACGAAGCGGGAGCGCTGGGAACGACGCTGAACCAGCTCTTTCAGCGCTCGTTCTCCGTTGCCAAGGAGGTGCGCAGCAAGACCGAGATCGGGGCCCATTCCATCAGCATGGCTGCAGCCGCCGTTCGCTTGGCGGGACGCCTGTTTGAAGACCTCAGCCAAGTGCATATCCTTTTTGTCGGTGCAGGGGAAATGATCGAGCTGTGCGTGCCGCATTTCGCCGCCAAGTCGCCCTTGTCCATCACGGTGGCCAACCGCAACCCGGACAGGGCGCAGGCCTTGGTCGACAGCTTTGGAGGCAAGTGCATGCCACTGTCGGATCTTCCCCGGCGGCTGCATGAATTCGATGTGGTCATCAGTTGCACGGCCAGCACCTTGCCGCTGATTGGCTTGGGAGCTGTGGAAAGCGCCTTGAAGGCGCGCCGTCATCGGCCCATGTTTATGGTGGATCTGGCAGTTCCTCGCGATATTGAGCCCGAGGTCAAGGCTCTCAGTGATGTGTTCCTCTACACGGTGGACGATTTGTCAGAAGTGGTCAGTCAGGGACAGAGTCAGCGTCAATCGGCGGTGGTGCAAGCGGAAATCATCATTGACGATGGCGTCAGAAAATTCATGAGTTGGCTGGATGCTCGCAGCCATGTCCCCTTGATTCAACAGCTCAACGCCAAAGCCCAGACCTGGCGCGAAGTGGAATTGGCACGCGCCCGGAAAATGATCGAACGCGGTGAAAGCATTGATACCGTGCTGCAGGCGATGTCGGTCAACCTGACGAAGAAAATGATGAACGGCCCCTTGCGTGAGCTGAATCACCTCTCGTCGGTGCAGCGTGGCAAAGCACGCGAGGCCGTGAGTCAATTTTTCTTGCAAGCTGACGCGGCCAATGAGGAACTGACGTCCCGCACAACGGGCTCATAGGCGTAAGACCCAACCCGAGTGCTGTCGCGGCGGCTCGTCAAGAGGCGTTCAGTGCTTCGACAACTTGTTGTGCAGGTGGCGAATGAACATCCAGACCAGCACTGTGACCACCGGAACCGAAGCCGCCGTGGTGATTTCAACCCCCCAGGGCCAGCCAATTCGAGTGACACCATCCGCCATGAAGTTGACCAGTCCTACGATGTAGTAAGTGATGGCTGCGACCGACAATCCCTCGACAGTCGATTGCAGTTGCAGTTGCAGTCCCTGACGACGGTTCATGGTGGCCAACAATTCCTGGCTGCTTTGCTGCTGCTCGATCTCCACCCGTGTGCGAAGCAGGTTGCTCATGCGGGACACGCGCTCGGACAAAGCGGTTTGACGGCGCACCGCCCAGTCGCAGGTGCTGCGGGCAGGGGTCAAGCGTCGTTCCATGAACTCGCCGATGGTTTGCATGCCGTCCAGCCGAGATTCGCGAATATCCCGGATCCGCTGATCGACCAGTTCGAAGTAGGCGCGACTGGCCGAGAAGCGCGAGTGCGAGGCGGCGTACTGTCCCTCGACTTGACCGGCCAGACGGGTCAGGCGGTCCAGCAGTCCCGCTTCTTCTTCTCGCTGGGCGCTTCGGATGGCTTGGGCCAACTCGGCCAATTCGCGCTCGGCGTCGGCCAGCACAGTGCCCGCATCTCTTGCAGCCGGAAGTCCGAGCAGCGCTGCCATGCGGTAGCTTTCGATTTCCAGCAGTTGCTGAATGAGCCTTCCCAATTGGCGTGGGGGGAGCGCATCGGAGAACAGCACAATGCGTGAGAAGCCATCAGGGTGCAATTGAAAATCGGTGTAGACCGTGGTGTGGTCGTTGGCGACTCTGGACGCGACCAGCGTTTCTTCGTGCAGGTAGCGCGAGACCCAATCGGCCGAGGAGTCCGTGTGTGCCATGGCCCACATATGAATACGAGCCAGGCATGCACCGGGCAAGTTGGACAACCACGCCTGGGGGACGGCCTGCAATGCGGATTCAGGCTCTGTGCCGGGGACCCCAGGGTCGCCCTCTCGCATGAAAGTCCAGGTTACAAATTCGGTGTGCAGCTCCCAGCGCAAACGCCAGGAGCCGAAATCGGCGCGCAAGTGGGTGGTGGTCTCTTCCGGGATCGCCAGGTGGTGGTTGCGAAGCAGTTGTACCAGGTGCGAACGGCTGGCTTGCCGCGATTCACGATCGATGCCCATGACCACGTGCGAAATGACCATGGGCACTCCCACGGGCTCGGGGGGCCGTGCATGCACCTCATTGTGCAGGGCTAGTCGCTGAAGGTGGTCTTGCATGCGTGTTCCTCAAGAAGACGAATTTTCGCATGGGGGCTGAAGTTGATCACGTTGGTGTGACATCAGACCCCAATACAGAACACCCGCTGCCAGGAGTTTCAGCGCACAAGGCAGGATCGCGTAACTGAAGGTGAGCGCCTGCAGACCCTCAGGGGCGTGGTTGCCGGGTTGGTAACCCAGACGCTCCAGCAACGGCAAGGCCAATCCGGCTGCCAGCGCCAGGTTGAGTTTGCTAGCCAGGTTCCACCAACCAAAGTAGGCGCCCTCGTGCTGGCCACTGTCACCCTGTCGCATGATCATGCCGGCCAGCAGTGCACCCGGCAGCGCCAGATCGGCGCCCAGCGCCAGCCCGGATAAAGCGCAGACCCAGCCAAACGCCCATACATCGCCTTGGGACAGACCGGCGGTCCAGACAAAGACCAGCACGGCCAGAACCATGCCGATGAGCCATGAAGCCATCAGGCCCCATCGCCTGACCATCGCCATCCACAACGGCAGAGAGGCGGCGGCTGCCAGAAAATAAGTGACCAGATACAGGGGCTGCAGCGAGGGTGCCTGCAAGCGGTCCTGAACGAAAAAAAGCACCAGGGTGGCGGGTAAGGCACTGGACAAGCCACTCAGGACAAATACAGCCATCAACCATCGCCATGAGGCGTGTCGCCACGGTCGTAGCAGGCTGTCTCTCAGGGGGCTGGGTTCAACCGCAACCGGGGCTGGAGCCGGACATCGCGACAGGCCCCACCCCCCTATCAGGAGCGTCACCCCAAACACTGCAATCCATTCGCCCCATCCTAACCAGGCAGGCAAAGCCGAGGCGGTCAGCACGCCCGCCAGACCGAACCCTTCACGCCACGCCACGATGCGGGCCCGTTGTGTCTCATTCCCGCCCAAGCGGGCACCCCAGGATTGATGCACGATGCTGAGCAGGCTGTAACCCAAGTAAGTCAGCACCAAGACTGCCAGCACAGAGGCCGGGCTGTCCGCCGGCTGCCAGGGCGGGAAAAACAGCAGCAGCATGCCCATGAGCAGCCCCACGGCCGCCCCAGCGCCAGCAGCCAGTGCCCAACGAGGAGAACGTGCGTACAGACTATCACTCCATCGCCCGAGCACCGGGTCAGTCAGGGCGTCGAACAAACGGGCCAACAGCAGCAGACTGCCCAGGGTGGACAAGGCCATGCCATGTTGAGTGGCGTATACATGGGGCAGGTGAACGTACAAAGGCATGGCCACAAAGGCCAGCGGCAGACCCAACAACCCATAGGAGAGCAGTGGAATCTTCATGGTGTGGCGCAGTCTGAGGCTCGTGTCATCACGAAGTGGTGAATTGACCATCCATCAGCCTGTCAATCGATTCGGCCAGTTGGAAATCCAGATCGGTCAGGCCTTGTGCATCGTGCGTAGAGAGCTGAAGTTGCAAGTGGGTGTAGCAGGTGGTGATGTGGGGGTGATGGTCGAGTCGCTCGGCCATCTCGGCTATTTGCATGAGGCACGCCATGAGGTTGCGAAAGCTGTCAAACGTCCACGATTTCACGATGCAGTTCCCCGCGGTGTCCCAGCGCCAGGCAGACAGCCGTTCCAGGTGGCGCTCGATCTGGGCGGGGGGAAGGGCACGGCGTGAGGGAGCTGTTGTCATGGTGGAGAAGGCGAGGGTGTCAGGGGAAGTTCTAGCCGATAGGCACAGTCGGCTCAGTCGGCACAATCAGTGTGCCATGCGTGAGGACAGTCGGTGTGCGTGAGCCACCATTTCCCTGCTGGGAGTGCATGTAAGATGGAACAAGACGCAAGGCCTTGCGGTCTGTCGGTGACGCTCCAACCCTATTTCCATGTCTTCCCCCTCAACGGCGCCCTCATTGCGCAGACTGTGGTCATTTGTCCGTCCTTACCGGTGGCAAGTGACGATGGCGCTTTTTTTTCTGCTCATGGCGGCCGCCACAACCCTGGCTTTTCCGTGGGCCTTGCGGCGGCTCATCGATGAGGGCCTGGCGACGGGCGCTTCCTCCGACCAACTGCTGCTGGGCTTTGCTGAATTGCTGGCCGTAGCCCTGGTGCTGGCCATCTTCTCGGCCGCCCGCTACTACACGGTCAGTTGGCTGGGCGAACACGTCACCGCGGATGTTCGGCAACGGGTCTATGCCCACGTCATCGAGCAAAGCCCGGCGTTCTTTGAAACCACCCACGCTGGGGAGGTGCTGTCCCGGTTGGGGCAGGATGCCACCCTGATTCACACCGTTGTGGGTTCCTCGCTCTCGATGGGTCTGCGCAATCTGGTCATGGGCATCGGGGCGCTCATCATGCTGGTGTGGACCAACCCCTGGATGATGCTCAAGGTGGCCACGGTCTTGCTGGCGGTGGTGTTGCCCAGCGTTTACTTGGGCCGGCGTGTGCGGCGGTTGTCCCGTGCCAGCCAGGACCGGGAGGCCGATGCAAGCGCCGTGGCCGCAGAAGTGCTCAACGCTATCCCCGTGGTGCAGAGCTATGTGGCCGAACAGCGTGAAGCCGAGCGCTTCACAGCCATGAGCGTGCGTTCCCTGGGCACGTCCCTGAGCCGTATCCGGGCTCGCGCGCTGCTGGTGCTGTTCATCATGGGCGCGTCCAGTGTGGTGTTGCTCTGGGGCCTGTACCTTGGCACCTTGTCCGTCAGGGACGGCACCACCACCGCGGGTGAGCTCGGGCAAACGCTGGTCTATGTGCTGTTGTTGGGCAGCGCCTTGGGTGTACTGGGTGAGGTCTACGGGGATGTGCTGCGAGCGGCCGGTGCCACCGAGCGTTTGATGGAGCTCTTGCAGACACGCTCGGAGATTCAGCCCCCCGCCCACCCGCAAACCCTGCGCTGGCCTGACAACGGGATCAGCGTGCGCGTTGAACACCTGGTGTTTGCTTACCCCTCGCGCCCGGATCGCGCCGTGTTGAACCAACTCAGCGTGGAGGTGACGGCTGGGCAGACGATTGCGCTGGTCGGACCCAGTGGGGCGGGCAAGAGCAGCCTCTTTGCGCTGCTGTCCCGCTTTTATGATCCACAAGCGGGCCGCATCTTGCTCGATGGCGTTCCCATCGAATCTCTGGATCCGCGGGATCTGCGCAGGCATATCAGTCTGGTTCCACAGGAGCCGGTGATCTTCTCGGGATCTGTGCTCGAGAACATTCGCTACGGTGCCCCGGATGCGACGCCAGCCCAAGTCGAGGCCGCTGCCCAAGCTGCCTATGCGGATGAATTCATCCACCAACTTCCCCAGGGCTACCTCACCGATCTGGGGGATCGCGGTATCCGGCTCTCAGGCGGTCAGCGGCAGCGCCTCGCCATCGCACGCGCCATCCTCAAGAACGCCCCCTTGCTGTTGCTGGATGAGGCCACCAGTGCCCTGGATGCGCACAGCGAGCGCATGGTGCAAGCCGCCTTGCAGACCGCCATGAAAGGTCGCACCACCCTGGTGATTGCCCACCGCCTGGCCACCGTGATGCGGGCCGATGTGATCTGGGTGTTAGACCACGGACGATTGGTGGAACAGGGAACCCACCCGTCGTTGATTCAACAAGGGGGTCTGTACGCCAAACTCGCGGCTTTGCAATTCGACAGCGTGGACAGCGCTTGACCCCATCAGAGGGTCATCAATGAAGGATCAAGCGCGACCGATGATCGAGGCGGTGTCGATCAACTCTTCCAGCAGGGCCAGCGATACCTTGCCTGAGACGTTGTAGGGGTTGAGTTCGGCACGCTCAGAATATTTGAGCAGGATGTTGGTGTTGACGTGTGAAGCGTCCACTTGCCCCATGGTCCAACCCCCAAAGCGGCGCTCGGTGATTTCCTCATAATGCAAGAGCACCACATCCTTGTGACGCGGGTCTTTCTGGATGTGTCCATACAGGTCACTCACTGCCTGACGTCCTCCCTCAATGGCTTGCAGAAAGATACCGCCTCCATAGCACAGGATGCCGGTGATGCCATGGATCGGGTTGAACTGGCGAGACGCCGCGAGGATGCCGTTGATGGACTCTGTGCCAGAGTCCACCGTGCGGCTGGCGTAGAGCAGGCGAACTAACATGGGTTAACTCCTGGTGGGAATCAAGGATAAAAATTCACGACGCAGGTTGGCATCTTTCAGAAATGCGCCGCGCATCACGGAATTGATCATTTTGCTGTCCATGTCCTTGACCCCGCGCCACCCCATGCAATAGTGACTGGCCTCCATGACGATCGAGAGGCCGTCGGGCTGGGTTTTGCGTTGAATCAAGTCGGCCAGTTGTACCACGGCTTCTTCCTGAATCTGGGGGCGACCCATGATCCACTCGGCCAGTCGGGCATATTTTGACAGGCCAATCACATTGGTGTGCTGGTTGGGCACCACGCCGATCCAGATTTTCCCAATCACCGGGCAGAAGTGGTGGCTGCAGGCACTGCGCACCGTGATGGGGCCGACGATCATCAACTCATTGAGGTGCTCGGCGTTGGGAAATTCGGTCACCTCGGGCGCGGGCACATACCGGCCTTTGAATACTTCCTGGAGGTACATCTTGGCCACGCGCCGGGCCGTGTCGGCGGTGTTGTGGTCGCTCTCGGTGTCAATCACCAAGCTTTGCAGTACGCCCCCCATCTTGTCGGACACTTCGTCGAGCAGTTGTTCCATTTCACCCGGTTCAATGAACTGTGAGATGTTGTCGTTGGCGTGGAAGCGTTTGCGCGAGGCCTGAATGCGTTCACGGATTTTGACGGAAACGGGAATTCCCTCGTCAGGGAGCGCTGGACTGGAAGTGTTCATCGTAGGGGCGGGTGACTGAAGGTGAAGCGGGTTTTTGTCACCCCCTGTACAGTGCCCACCGTGCACTGTACAGGGGGTGGTCAAAGGCGTGTGGGTGTGGAAGTCAGAGTCGAGTGAGTCGGCGAATGGCAGCGAAATACCAACGGGTGGGTAACAGACGCAGGAGTTTCATCACCCAGGTGAAGCGTTTGGGAAAGTGGATTTCAAACTCGCCGCGCGTCCAACCCTGCACGATGGCCTTCGCCGCCTCTTCGGCGGTGATGATGGCTGGCATGGGAAATTCGTTCTGGGCGGTGAGCGGGGTATCCACAAATCCCGGGTTGATGAGGCTGACGCCCAGACCTTGGGCATGCAAATCCAGGTAGAGGGTTTCGGCCAAATTGATCAGCGCGGCCTTGGTGGGGCCATAGGCCAGTCCCAGGGGGAGTCCTCGGTAGCCGGCCACGCTGCTGATGAGACTGAGATGCCCTTGGTGTCGGTTGACCATGCTGGGCAGAACAGCATCCAGAACATAGAGCGCGCCCACGGTGTTGACCTCATGGTGGCGCAACAGGTCGGTGAGGTCCAACGCAGTGGCTCGCATGGGGTGGTAGTAGCCAGCGCAGTAGCACACCAGGTCGAGCGGGCCCTGCGCCAGCAGGGTGCGCGCAGCGTCTTGAACGGCCCCCTGGTGGGTGACATCCAGCGGCACCGCGGTGCTGCCCGGGTGCGCGAGTACGAAGGACTCCAGTGCCTCGCGGTGTCTTGCCGATACCACGACCTGTGCGCCCAGTGCATGCAACTGAATGGCCAAGGCCCGACCGATCCCGGTCGACGCACCAATCAACCAGACACGTTGGCCATGCCAGTCGCGAATGGGAGGGTTCAGGCTCATGGAGTCTGTTTGTAGAAAGAGAGAGTGACCTCACCCAGTCGGATGCCAAACTTGCTCATGGTGGCGCGGTTGAGCATGACCCGCTCGTCCATCAGGTACATCCAGTCATCAAACTGCACCTCGTAGACAGTGCCATCCACCGGCAGTTTGAGGGTGTAGGCCCATTGAAAGGCGTTGCCGGCGGTTCGTCCGCTGGCCACGCCTGCCACGTCATCGGCCGTGCCGGTGTAGCGGCCATCGGCGGATTTGGTGAGTCGCCAAATGCGGCGCTCGGTCTTGCCGTCCGAGTAGGTGAAGCGCTCGTCCAGCACACCCTGGTTGCCTTCCCATTTTCCATCCATGTCGACGGTGAATCGGCGTACCACCTCGCCACTTCGGTTCTGGAAGATGCCGTGAGCGATGATCTTGCCGTTGAAAAACTGATCGAGCTCCAAGGCGGGACGCTCCGTGGCATATCGGGTCACGTCAGGACTCGCGCATCCCACCAGCAGTGTGGCCGCGGTGAGAATGCCCAGCACGTGCAGGCACAAGATCCGGTAAGTCGTCAGCAGGGGAGACATGGTGATTCCTTGGGTGGGGTCTCAGCGTTCTTGGGCGGGACTCAGGCCCAGAAGTGCCGTTCGCATGTCTGGCTGAGAAGTGGTGGGTGCTAACCAGATGCCAAAAAAGCGGCGTGCAAATTCCGGGTCATCGACACGACCCAGGGGCTGGCCGTTGTAAACAAAGTTCGCCCCTTGCCCCGGAAGATGCTGTCCCGTCAAACGGTCCCCATTTTTAACATCGGGGAAGAGGCGTTGCATGTGCGCCAACCATTGTTGGGACTGCTGTTCAGAGATCGGGCTAGCTCGCTGCATCTCGGCGAGCGATCGTTCTGCAATTGCACGGCCTTTGAGTTCACGCAGGTACTCGAGTTCGAGCACCAAAGCGTTGTCGGTCACTTGATCAGCCCGCACAGATGGCAAAGTCCATAAACGCGCTTGGTAAATCCGCAGACCCCAATAGCGAAGCAGGGCTTCTCCGGTTAGCCGACTGCCGGGCAGCAGAGGGTGAGGCCCTGCCTTGGCAGGGGCCGTGTCAACCGCTGGTTCACGTGCCTGAGCCACACTCGGTGTGGGTGAGAGCCC
>Ga0078894_10003755_pt1 | contig 11524 bp, 8 predicted proteins | sample LauGreSu1BDMLBSD_2_FD_67506 | JGI IMG/M metagenome (GOLD analysis project Ga0078894, IMG submission 67506) | Freshwater lake microbial communities from Lake Michigan, USA - Su13.BD.MLB.SD (version 4) (version 4) | ecosystem: Environmental > Aquatic > Freshwater > Lake | place: Lake Michigan, USA... | reverse complement strand
TGATCCGTTGATCTGTAAGTTTTGGTTGGCAGTAATACTACCATTTGTATTAATGTCACCTGTAGTGCCATCTACTGTGGCCGCAGTATCACCTACTGCTAGGCCAAATTTTACTTTAAATTTTTCGTTTGCCATAATTCACACAATCCTTATGTTTAATCTAAACTAACTCTAGCCACTGTAAATGTGGTTGAATTAGCACTTGCCGGTGTAGCGATGATGTTAACAAATCCACCGCTATAAGTGGCTGTAAATGTGGCTAATGCCGCACTTGAATACATTTCTGCGTATGTTGTTAGATACGCTGTTGAGCCTTGGAAAAATGCCAATGCTTCTAACATATGAACAGCGCCTGTAACATTATCTACAATTCTAATAACTGATTTTTGACTTGCTCTTGAAGTGCTACTAATTGCTGTTGCGGCTGTTGAAGTAGTTGTAGTTGTTTGGCTGTTGTAAGTTGTAACACCGTCAATGCTGACTTCACTAAAACTTACAGCACTATTAGTGTCTAAGTTTTGATTTGGTAAGTTAAAATAGTTTGTGCCATCAATAGTGTCTTGCCATCTATTGGTTGTGTCATTCCATCTAAAGTTAGCATCAACACCTGCGCTTACACCTGACTTGACAATTAAATTACAATCACCTGGCGGATTGGTATTTTCATTGTTATAGTAAATGTTGTTGCCGTTAGTGGCTAGTGCTACACCACCAATTGCTACATTGTCAACATACAAGTCACCACTGGCGTTCCAAAAATCAAATGTTTCATTCCAATTAAAATATTGGTTAGCACCTGTTGTTCCACGCTCAACTTCAATGCCTGCTGTGCCTGTAAATGGTATGCCAGTGTTTACAGCATTTAATAAAATAGTAGGAGCACTTAATTCTAATGTAGCATTAGTAACAGTAACAAGTCTGTTTGTGCCGTTATACATGTATAATGACAAGCCAGTGCCGTTAGTTAACGCAACTGCACTACCGCCCAATGTTAAACTTACTTGACATTGTGTAGTTGTAAATCCTGCGGCAATAACATAATAACTTGTGCCGTATACCAAACCATTTGTTGTTGGACTTGCGTATGTTAATTTGTCGCCTATAGTAAAATTATGCGCCGCACTAAACACCAATGTGTTGCCACCAGTAATACTTGTTATCTTGTCGCTGACAAAATTATTTGTGCTGGTGCTTAATCTAATTTCATGATCGCCAGTAGTGTTATATGCTGTGCTTAAACTACCTATAAAAGCCAGGCTTTGACTGTCACTGTCGATACCCATTAAAAAACTACTACCATCAGCAGTTGAGTATGGAACTACACCAGTATTGTTACTAACTGCGGCGCCAGAACTTGTTCTGCCATATACACCAGATTTTTGTTGGAAATTAGGACGATATGTAGTGTCATTAAAAACAATTAAACTGCTGTTGATCCATTCAGTGCTGGCAGCATCATATGTAAGTAACTGACCTTGTTGCGGATTAGTAATAGTAGCATCAATAAAGTCGTGCCATGTTGAACTGTCTTCGCTCCATTCAAAACTATCTGTAGTAGCGTTCCAACGAATAGCCGCATTAGCACTTGGAGCAACACGACCAAAGTTTACATAAACATCTTGATCGGTTTTGTCACTATTGACAGTGATAGCATCACCTTGAACAGTAATAATACTGGAAACATTTAATTCACCATTTACATCTAATGTGTAGTTGGGCGTGCCTGTGTTGATACCAACTTGGTTAATAAGTTCAGCAAAGTTTAAAGTTAGTCCTGTGCCGTTGGTCAGTGCAATTGCTGTGCCAGTTGATGTTAATCCAAGTCTACATTGTGTGGTTGTAAAACCTGCGGCAATAACATAATAAAAATTAAATTGTGTCAAACCATTTTGAGTGGTTGACATGTATTTGACTCGCTCACCAACCACAAAGCCATGAGCACTAGGAAATACCAGCGTGTTGCCTCCAGTGATACTTGTGGCAGTTTGTTGAAGTCCAGCGGCTGAGTAATCAATAAAAAGGCTGTTGTTGTAAAATGTAGAATCATCACTTTCTAATCTTAATAATGTGTATGTGCCTGGAAAGTTACCAGGTGTTGGTTCACTAAAGTTGTCATTAGTCCAAGTAAATTGCAACTGAGCAGTTCCGGTAGCACCATCCCATGCGCTGCCCATGCCAGCAAATACTCTTTCAGTGGGATCACTGGCACCGCTGGTTCTACCAAATATAACTGTTGGACCAGTGTTGACTACATCATTATTGGCAGCGTCAGTAACACGGTTTATTAATTTAAGGCCTGCTTTTAGTTCATATGGGCTGGTATCGGCAGCCGATGTTCTGCGTTCAAATACGGCTGGAGGTTCAGCCTGACTGATATACAATTGGTCACTGAATTCAAAGCGTGTATCTGTGTTATTCCACTTTAAAAATTCTGTTGTGCCTTTTAGGTATAAGAAACTGTCAGCGGCTGTGTTGTCGCTGTTGATACTCATTGATTGAGCAGTTGTTTGTATTGGGCTGTTACTTTGGATTACATGGCTACCATCAGTGTTTATCTCTAAATCTTCACCGCCAATGTATATTTCATTGTCGCCGCCACTGTAGCCAATTTGAACATTACCACCTTGAAGACCTGGGGCTAACAATTCGTAGTTTAGTTCCCAACGGTCATCTGCTTCATCCCATGTAATTGTAGCATTTGTGCTTGAACCACGCTCAGCAGTAATGCTGGCATTTAATGAGGGCACACCTGTTTGATCTTTGTTTAAAGTAATATTTGGTGCGTATAAATTTAGTGTAGACTTATCTAATAATAATGTAGTTGTGCCTGTTGTAGCAAAGTTGTCAATTGAACTGCCAACTGTAAATTGTGGATCAGTGGCGCTGTATTCATAATTAAGCACACCATAACTGCTGATACCCTGTGCTGTGCTGGCCAGGCTAAAGTTAATACCAACACCGTCATTGTTTGCACTACTGTAATTTGTTGCGGTATAATCTTTACGCACAAACAGCGCTGAGTTAGGACCGGCTCCAGCGTTTTCATATGTGGCAACCAAACGATTGCCTGCGGCATTACTGCGAATGGTGTTGTTGGCAGTCCACGCTGAATTTTGCCATACCAACACTTGTCCATTGGCCGTGCCATCTGGAATATTGTCTGCCACTGTGGCAATGGTAATTGTGTTAGCATCTGTTCTAACAATGCTCATGTTTGTGCCAGCAGCCAGTTTAACTGAGTCTGTAAAGCCTGCTGTGTTAGCCAGTGTTAGGTTAGCACCACCTGTGGCTGTTGTTGCACTGATACTGTAGTCAGCACCTGGAATAGCACTGACATCAGTCCAGTATAAGTTGCCATTACCATCTGTGACTAAAACTTGATCTGTGCTACCATCTGGCAGTGGGAATGTGTAGTTGGGTAAACTTAATGTGCTTTGTAGTGTTACTTCACCAATTAACAAACTACTGCCTTGAACAGTTAAATTACCGCCTACATTCAAATTACCAGTAATGCTACCAGCACCTGCATTGGGAACTAGTAGTCCACTTGCGTTATACAGCGTGGTAAAGTTGCTTGAACTTACTTCACCTGTATTCGCCGTTGATTCATATAAACTTGGCATCGTTGTTTTCCTTACTTAATATTGTATTGGCGATACTGTCGTGGTTGCCAAATGCTGGATAGTCTTGTGTGTCCACCACTCCATTTACCTAAGTTGTTTTGATCTGTAACAGCATCCCAAGCAAGTCTAAACTTTGTTTCATAAGTGCCTGCATCTGCTTCATTGTGACGCTTGATATAGTATTCACGCAATGTGCTGTAAATGTAACCTTCTGGCCAAGTTTGTAATACCGGATTAGTTTGTGTATTTAAATCAGTTAGTTTGATGTTAGAAATATTACCAACAGTTGGTATAGTTCCTGATGTTACTGTTACTGTTAGTTGTGTTGCGCTGTCTACGCTGGCCACTGTGATAATACCACCATTACTGATAGTTCCTGTGCCATCTGTGGCTGTTATTCTAGAACCAACAGTTACACCTGCTGTGTCTACTAAATTGGTAAGAACCACAGTCCAAGGACTTGACGCACCCGCAACTGAAGCCACTGTGCCTGTGGCACTGATTAAAATGTCTGCTACTGGACTGAACAAAATTGGCCATGCTTTGTAGTAATACATGTTGACCAAATCGCCTTCAGCGGCATAGGGTAAAAACTTATACTTCTGTGCTACTTCACTAAATTTGCCGCGAATAACTGCAGGCACATTAACTGGACTCAAATACAACTGAGCAATCATACCCTGTGTAATAATATCTCTGTCACCAATACGGTCATAGACAATCCATGGACCTGTTTGACTGCTATTGGTGCCAGTGCCAGTATATGTTTGAAATGTCACTGTGCCATTTACTGTGGCTGTATTGGCTAGACTCAGTGTTACTACTAATCCAGCAATACTGGCTATGGTAGCACCAACTGCAATACCTGTGCCTGTGACCAACATGCCAGCACTCAAAGGCCTTGATGTTGCGGCCGCCAATGTAATTGTTAATTGACCATTAGTGCCTGTTGCTGTAGCACTGGTAATGTATTGTGTGCCTTGTTTAAAAAACAAGATTGGCTTGTTCATGTCACCTGGAATTGGAATACCGCCCTCGGCATCTACAACACCAATATATTGTGGGTCATAAGGATCGCTACGCAATGCGGGTAACTCAATGTTACGCATTGATAACTCACCAAGGAAAATACATTGCTTGATTTCTGCTGTGTTTGTGCTGCCTGTAAAGTCTTTGATATAATCTACAAGCGCATCTGCTGTGGGAACGGTATACATTATTAATGTCCTCTAAAATATTTCTTCTCACCCTTACGAGTTGGGTATGGAACCGCAACTGGGATAGGCAGTTTACCACCTGGATAGCAAACATACTCTGGGTATTCTTCTTGAACAACTCTATAAAATTGTGCTTTTAGTGTTCTGTCATGTTTTAACGCAGTCCAAGGAATACCGTCAAAATATTGATCACTGATACGCACAGCAATAACTGTGGGCAGATCCATCCACTTGAATGAAAGTTTGCCATCATCACCTATGGGTGCCAGTGGATCAGGCACGCCGGCTTCTGCGGCTGCTCTGTAGTTTCTAACACCTTGTTTGATTGCTTCATCATTTAATTGTTCACGCTTGATGTAAAACTTGCCGTCTTCACGACCAGTAGTAACAATGATGTTGCCACTGCGGTTGGCTGCGGTGCGTGTCCAATCACCTTTCATACTGCGATAAAGGTCATTGTTTTGAAGTAGTTTATCTGCTACTCCATTGTGTGTTGTGACCATACCACCATGATCTTGGCGATAATAGTCTAGGTTTTTTTCTGGATCTGGTCCGTCCAGGTAGTCATATTGATTGTTGCTCATAGTATTATTTAGCGTTTTTAAAGTCAGTAAAAAAGGCTACCGAAGTAGCCTTTTTGTGTTAACTTAATCCAATTAAGAATTAAGGAGTAACATCGCCTGGGCCGATGTTTGTGCGGCTTACATAAGCGGCATTACGAGCGGCTGGTAAACTTGCTTGTGCGGCTGTGCCTGCTTTGATGTTGTTTAACAAACCAACACCTGCTGGGTTACGAACAATCAATGTTCCTTCCATGATGAACTGATCCAATGAAGCGTCAGCGTTACTGAATACTTCGTTGTTAGGACCTAGGTCACGCAAACTACCCCACTGAACAACTTCTTCATTCAAGAAGTAAATTGCATTGGCGTTTACGCTGTCCATGATCCAACTGTCCATAATTTCGTATGTATAGTTGAAGTCACCTTCGTAAGTTTGAATTGTATCACCACGAGCACTATCAACACGATTGATACCTCTTGACTGAGGAATGTTATCGCTGATTGAAGTGCGGATGCTTGTTGGAGCAACTACTGTGCGGATTTTAGCGTTGTAGCGTTGTTCAGCAACTGTTACCAATTGCTTATACAATGCTGGGCTAAATTCCTGGTTAGTAAATGAACCACTTAGGAAAGAACTACCATTAGAGTAAACGCGGAAAGCGTTACTTGCTTGAACGGCCACATCGGTATCTTCGTTGTTGATGAAAGTATCAACACCAGTCAATGAACCAGAACCTGCGGCTGCGTTGATGGAGATTGTGCCTGCAAATGAAGCCAATGAACCCATACGACGACCAGTTTGACCTGCTGGTAGACCAGAGGCTGTTCCAGTTTGACCAGCATACTTTGTGCCGATTTGGTCTGCGCGAACTAATTGTAATTCCACATCAAACATCAATTCAATCAATTGCTTGACTTCTTGATATGCTTGTGGATCACCACCAGATTGCATTACAGCACGGGCTGTGCCAGTTGCGGCAATAGTTGTGCTGAAAATTTGTGTATAGTTACCCAAGTTGAAACGCTGATTGCTTTGGGCATTAGCAGAACTAACTTGTGCGCCTTCAACTTGCGCTTGAACTCCTGGAGTGCGATAGATGTCGTCAGTCCATAGTGGTAGCGTAGAGTTAACTTTACGCTTTTTGCTCATACACATGTTTAAAACAGGTGTATCGTCTTTTACACGATTGGATACATCTAGATCCAAGTCTTTAACTACGATGTCCGCGCCATATGCTGTGGTTCCGTTACCAATACCACCGACGCCAGATGTTGCAATAATTGCCATTTTAAGGCTCCTTTAAAATTATCTCCTACCGCCACGAATACTCTGTAGTCGTTGCATTAGTAGGTTATCACCGGCTTTCTTATCACCGGCCTTGGCTTGTTCACGAAGTTTTTCAATGTTGTCATTTGAACTTTTGCCAGTGTTACTGCTTCCTTTGCGTTGTGTTAATTGCGCCATACTTGCACCAGCAGTTTTAGTTGAGGGCTTATCGCGATAGCGTAATCCATCTCTAACCAAACTTAACAATGCTTCATCACCGGCGATGAGGTCAATGTTAGGAATACCAGGCACTACTTCGCGTCTTGATCCAGGATATGCTTTTTCAATCTTCTCACGAAGTTCGTTGTATACATACTCGTTTCTTAATTCCTTATCCTGGAAATTTTTACGAGCAGTAGTCAAAGCCTGTCCTACTTGCTGACTGCGAATCTGTTTGAACTGTTCTACGGCAGGTTGCAAACGATTAATCTGCTTTTGTTGCTGTCGTATATACTGTTCATTCTGTGCCATGTTTGCTTGAATCCTAGCGATATCCGTAGGGTTCGTCGCACGGGCTAACTGTTGTTGAAATGTATTTTGATAACTTTGTGTTTTAACAATTTCATCAAATGCTTTTTTCAATTTAGGTTCAACCGTAAATTCCATTGCTAATGTAAGTTGATCTTGGCGATTTTTTGACTCATTAACATACTCGTCAAATTCTGCTCGTTCCACTTTCAACTGTCTTGCTTCTTCATGTATTGCTGATCCTTGACCAAGAATAGATGCGGCTTTCTTAGCATCAATAACTACTTCTTTACCATTCTTCATAAATTTGAATTTGGCATTTGGGTTCGTTTCTGCGAACTCAACAAAGTCTATTAGTTCATCTGCTGTAGAATCATTACTATCAGTGCTTACCTCTTCAGGGGCGGCTGCTTCTTGATTGTCGCTGTCATAATCTTCGCTGTTGGTATCACCAATTTCGGCTTCCATATTGGGTGCCACAGAGGCTGAATCTGCTGCCGCATCATCTGCTCCTGTTGCAGTTTGTTCGGCTTGCTGTCTAATTAGATTACGCTGTGTGTTTTCACGCATAGCGGTCATTTTAGTGGCAATACTATCCAAACTTGGGACTGCACTTTGATCAGTGGCCGCCGGCGCTGTTGGCTGGTTAGGACTTATCGTTGTTTCCATTTATTTTCCTTAATTAAGTATTGGGCACTTCATTAGTGTTACCAATACGGTTCTTTAAGTAAACAGCCCGTTTAAGGCTATTCACGAAATTGTCAATACCTGCTAGTTCATTGCTTAAAGCAACTCTGCGAGTATTGTCGTCTACAGTATGACTGCGAATGGCCGCAAGTTCATCTGCTAGACTAAATTTAAAATGATGAACAAACATTGCTAAATCTCTGTTCTTCAATAATGCTTCAGCAAGACTTCCGTAATGTCTAACTTGATCAGTTTGACTTGGGCTCAGTTTACTAAGTTGACTTAGATCAACTGTTAGTCTGCTGTTGTAAAAATCTATTGTATTGTTGTCTATCATATGCTATTCTATTATGTGTTTATTTAGCGTTAAGAATACACCTTTGGTTCGCCCATGGCCAAAGCCATAAAGTCCATTTGACTTTCAGCATCTTCACCAGCAACCTCAGCGGCAATCTGTTGTGCTCGGGCCTGTGCCAATTCAGCATCAGCCGCAAACTTCTGATCTTGTGCGTTGGGTTTCTTATTCTTCTGTGCTTCTTCTGCTTGCTTCATCATAGTTGCAATTTCTTCATCAGTTGGCAAGTAAACATCACAGTCTTTAACACCTAATGTGTATAGTGTATCAGCATAAGGCTTTTTAACTTTCTTATACATTTCAGGTGTCATAGTTCCTTGTTGAACCATGCTTTGAACACTTTGCATTAGACCACTTTGACTCTTTTGAATAATTTGTAATCTGTTTAGTGCGTTTTCTTCACTGTTCATACCCAGGGCTAGTTCCAATGTCAATTGCTTACGGTCTATCATGCTGGACATGTTGTCCCATGCTGTATAATCCATGAACTCTGGCTTTTTGTCTGGTCTGCAACTGGCTGCTAATTTCTTAACACCATAGTCATCACCGTATTGAATCAGTGTGCGCCAAATTAAGTATAAACTTTCTTTCAAGCCTTCAGCCGCATTGCGAACTGTGTTGTCTTGAATAATTTGGTTTGGCGTAAGTGCCATTTGTAGTTTGATACCGCTGTTACCTGGTGCCATGACTTCTGGATTAAATACATCACTGGGAGTAGTCATACCAACCATGGCCATAGTATCTTTTTGTATGCGGTTCATACTAACTTCCAAGAAGTTTAGGTTACCGCTTGGAGGAGGAATTTGGTAAATGTCTTTTGCTGGATCAAATTTACTGTCCAAAATAAAGATAGCGGCTTCGCCATCCTGTAACATTTCAAAGTCTAACTTGTCTGGCTTGACACCAATACGAGGAGTAGCAGTTAATAGACCCAATTGGATCTCTGCTCTAGCCGCTGATGTTGAGTATTCCTGCATTGGAATAACACTTTCAGCAATACTCATTCCATAGAAGTTGCCTGGTAGTGGTTTTGGACACATATTAGCAACAGGAATAAACTCTACTTCTCTAGCACTGATAATGTAACTGCCGGAGTAGATCAATTCAATTAGTTCTAATTCACCATCACCATCAATGTCGTATTTGTTCCATACAGTTACAATTGATACTTGACGACTGTCTGGATCTGCACTTGCCGCACTGGATACTGGAATACCCATGACTGGCACTGAATCTCTGGCGTGAATAGCCAAGTTGTTTAATACGCTACCTGCTTGATACGCACCGTTTTGGTTGTATTCAGCAAATTCACGGAAGTTATCTAAGTCACCATTCAAGTCAGGATATAATTCAACTGCTTCTTGTATTGACATTGGATCAAAGTAACCACAGAATGGTTGATCTTTCATTTCAGCAACAGTAGGATCACAGACCCAGTAGTGCTGTGCAATAGGATGGAATCTAACATTAATGTTATAACCAGTTACTTTATATTTGGCTTTATAGATTGTGTTGCGTGTAATTGCCGCATTGATAATTTCTTCTTGTCCAGTTGCTTGGCTTGTTAGAACTTCTGCTTGTCCTGCTGCCAATTCAGCATAGTTGTCTTCTTCATCTGCGTTACGCATACTAGCCACATGTTTGTCTACTAGTTCATTGGCCAGTTCACCTTGTTGTTCGCCCAACAACTGAGTAATCTCTGCCATGGCCTTGTCCATCATTACTGTGACTTGGCGTTTGTTTTGGCGTAGTGTTGTAAGTCCAGATTCAGCGGCTTGTAATTCAAATGCTTTTAGTTGTTCGTTGGTGCCTTCTGTTTCTACATAACGAGTAACAAATTCACGCACAGGCTTGATCATCATCATACCGTTTTTGTGCATTGCGGCATCCATGATCCAACGCTCTAGAATAAAGTGAGGATCATTCATTTGGTTAATAACTTTACTAACCATGTTTGTGGCTTGGCGTGCGGCTTCTTCATCCATTTCGTCATCAGCAACAAACTCAAAGTTAATTTCGCCATTGGGCATAAGTCCTTTGGCAATAACTGCTGTGGCATAATCAACAACAGGTTTTACTGTAGGGTGAATATAGTCAATGCCGTTTACAGGAGCAGTTGATTCTGTAACTGCTAGGCACAGGTAGTGATAGTCACTAGCGCGGTTAACTGCGTTCTTTGTTCCCAAGTAACGCAAATAAGATGCCATTTTGACATCCATTTGGTTTTTCATCCGCACAAATGTAGCATTAATCTTCTTATTTTGATTAATGTCTTGCACTGGAATTGTTTTAATGTTCAGCATAATTATTGCGGCCCTTTAGATACTATTATTTAGCGTTTTATTAACAGGGCTCTTTAGGCTCAATGAAACTCCCCGGGCATGATAATTCTAGGACGATTTAATTCTTCCTGTAAATTACATGCGTGACAGTCAGTGTGTTCTGCATCTTCTTCATCTAGTTCATAGATGGTGTGTGGTGTCATTGCTGTCATTGCGGCTATTTCAAATGCTTTTGAATGACGCTCACATAATATCATTGTGTTGTCTTCTATTGCACAAATAAATTTAATTTGGGTCATATGCTTGTTTCCAACTTGGTTTTTTACTGTAATCTTTTGTGATATATCTATCTCTTTGCGATGCCATTCGTTGGCCCGGTGTTTTGTTGTCCCAGGGTTCTGCTATACCTTGTAAGCAAGCCAATAAAGCATACCTACAACTATCAATACAGTCATCTGGATCACTAAATCTTCCTTTTTCATCTACAAAATAATTCTGTGCTTCGTTTAAGAAATGGGTGCAATTCTCATTGACCATTAGGTTGCCAACTTCTAGCATTTGGCGCATTTGGTTAATACCATATGCTTTGTGGTTGGTAACACGCCCTTGTGAATCTGGTGGATTCATAATTGCTTTGTCTATTACATTTAGTTCGTATGACTCAAATAACTCACGAATGCTGTTAGCACTCATAGTGTATCTGCCAGCAGTAGATGCGTCAGCAGGAAGAACAATAGGAGTGCCAAACACTTCAGGACGAAGCAAATGATTGATATACTGAGTGGGGACTGCTTCTTCAATACCCTGCACAACAATTTGTTTATGTAAGTAAGCAGTTCGCTCATATGGTTCCCAATACATTAAGGTAATAACTGTTTTGTCATTGACCAATCCAAGGTCAAGTGCAATGACTCGTTGTATACGACTCATGCGTAGGAAATCAATGTCTCCTGTTTTATATGTGGGCCAGTTGCCTAATTGGAATACTGCGCCTTTACCCAT
>Ga0078894_10003754_pt1 | contig 11524 bp, 4 predicted proteins | sample LauGreSu1BDMLBSD_2_FD_67506 | JGI IMG/M metagenome (GOLD analysis project Ga0078894, IMG submission 67506) | Freshwater lake microbial communities from Lake Michigan, USA - Su13.BD.MLB.SD (version 4) (version 4) | ecosystem: Environmental > Aquatic > Freshwater > Lake | place: Lake Michigan, USA... | reverse complement strand
GGATAGTCCTTGATTGGGCAACACATGAATACCTACACAGGACTCGTGGTGCAGCAATCGCAAACGGTTTCGGAATCAACAATTACACAACGACTGGCGACGGCTCGTCTGATGCTCACGCAAAGTTTGACATAGCAGACGGAACATTTTTTGACGAAGACCTTGAAGTAAGCGTCACTCACAGCGCTACACCAACAGCGAACACATGGGAACAAATACTTCAGGGCAATGCAGAAATACCTGTTTTTTACCGTTCTGGCGTTTCTGGGGTTTGGGTCAAAGATGCTGCCACGGAGTTTGCATTCAAGACTGGCGCAACTCCACGACCTACATACAACCTAAATACTGCTGGTACTTGGACAACTCCGCAGGTAACTGATTCGTATTTCACTATCTCTTGGATTATCGCAACCCATAATCTTAATGAACCAGTCATTGCAATTATGGGTCAAGCCAACTACAGCAGCCTCGGAAACGCAGAAGCAGCGACATGGGACCAACTTGACCTAACAGGTTTGCCGATTTATGAATTTAGACCACTGCACAAGGTTATTTATCGTGGTTACAACACTTACACAAACTCTGTAAATGCAAGAATTCACAATGTAACCGATATACGCCAGACACTATCCACTGCTGGAGCAGTTCCTTCAACCCCTGTTTCTGACCACGGGTCTTTGACGGGTCTTGCAGATGATGACCATACTCAGTATTTAACTGATGCGCGCCATGATGCTCTTGACCATACAACGGCAATAGGTTCTGCTTCGCTTGACGACATCGGCAATGTCTCGGCTTCAGCTGCTGCTTCTGGCGACTTCTTAAAGTACGACGGAGCTAATTGGGTTAACGACCCAATCAATCTTGGTACGGACACTACTGGCAACTACATGTCAGACCTGACACAAGGTACTGGTGTAACAATTACACACACACCAGGAGAGGGTTCAAATGCGACAATCGCTATTGGTCAGGCCGTTGGGACTTCTTCTTCAGTTTCATTTGCTGCCGTAACAGCGCCAGTGATTGGAAATGCAAGTACAGCATCGACGTTACAAACCGCACGAACCATTTCTCTAAGTGGTGATGTTTCTGGTTCGGTTTCTTTCAATGGCTCTTCAAATGTTGATATCTCTGCAACAATTCAAGCAAATTCAGTTGCTTTAGGTACCGACACAACTGGCAACTATGTTGAGTCTTTAGTTGCTGGTACTGGCGTAACGCTTTCCAACAACTCTGGAGAAGGCGCAACTCCGACCGTCTCTATCGGTCAAGCTGTTGGGACTTCTGCTTCCGTAACTTTTGCAAAGATTGATACAACCGGAGATGTGACAGTAGGTGGGAACCTCACGGTTAATGGGAACACAACAACATTAAACACAGAGACTTTGGCTGTTGAAGACAACATTATTGTCCTTAACTCAAATGTTACTTCTACCCCAGCACTTAATGCTGGAATTGAAGTTGAACGCGGAACTTCGGCAAACGTAGTTCTACGTTGGAACGAAACAACCGACAAGTGGGAAACAACAGAAGACGGAAGCATTTTTAATTCAATTATCAATGCAGAATCGCTTGAGGATAGACTTGCTCAAGAACACTGGCATAAAGCGGCAAGACTTGCTACAAATGCAGTACTTCCTAATTCACCCACATATACAGCTGGCACTCTTGACGAGGATGGCGGGTATGGGATTGGGGCAAAACTTGAATCATCCACCAACGCTGCATTGGTTGTTGACTCAACAAACGCTGCACAGTACGACAGAATTCTTGTAAAGAATCAAGCTAACGCAAAACACAATGGCGTATATGAAGTCACTCAGACTGGCGGAGTTGGTTCTCATTGGATTTTGACTAGAGCGAACGATATGGATGGTTCATCCAACACTCAAATCACGCATGGAGAAACAATTGCTGTTGCAGCTGGTTCTATAAATGTTTTCCAAACATTTTCAATTACATCATTTGGCTCTGGTGCTGGAGGTGCTCATGTAATTGGAACTGATGACATTACCTACACGCAAGTTACTGGTGTTGCTCAAATAAATTTTGGTTCAGGACTAACGGTAAACCAAAATACCGTAACCCAGTCTTTGGTTAATACAACTGCTTCTACTTCTGGGACAGCAAGCACATTCGTCAATTCGCTAATAGTCGATGAGTTTGGCAGATTGACAGGGTACAACTCTGCAGGTGTGCAGATTCCCTTGGGAACAAGCACATCTGGAGATTATGTTCAATCTCTAGTTGCTGGAACTGGTGTAACGCTTTCAAATAACTCTGGTGAATCAGCAACTCCGACAATCGCAATTGGTCAAGATGTATCAATTTCTGCTTCTGTTGACTTTAATAGAGTTTATGCGCAAGAAATCGTTGGAACAGTTATTAATGGTGTTCAATTCGTTGGGCCACTTACAGGGAATGCATCAACAGCTACAACACTGCAAACTGGAAGAACAATCTCTATAAGCGGTGATGTTTCTGGTTCGGTATCGTTTAATGGTTCGTCAAATGTTGATATCTCTGCAGTAATCCAGCCAAACTCCGTTGCCCTAGGAACAGACACGACAGGCAATTATATGTCTGGCGTCACTCAAGGCACTGGCGTAACCGTCACCCATACTCCAGGAGAGGGTTCAAACGCAACTATTGCGATTGGTCAGGCTGTAGGCACATCTGACTCTCCGACATTTGCTGGCATAAATGTAAACGGAAGCATCGTATTTGAGGGAACTACAGCAAACGAGTTTGAAACAACTCTTTCTGTGACGGACCCAACGACAGATAACACAATTACCCTGCCAAACGTAACTGGAACCGTTGTAACAACTGGCGATACTGGCTCGGTTACAAGCACGATGATTGCCGATGGGACCATTGTTAACGGTGACATCAATGCTTCTGCAGGTATTGCTCTCTCAAAACTTGCCACGAGCACCGCTGGAAACATTATCGTTTACAACTCTTCTGGGGTTCCTACAGCAGTTGCTGAGACGGGTGATGTAACCATCTCAGATACTGGTGTGACAGCCATTGCCTCTGGCGTGATTGTGAATGCAGACATTAATGCATCAGCGGCAATTGATAAGACCAAGATTTCAGGTACAGCGATTACGGCCGCCGATACAGGAACTGTCACTTCGACGATGATTTCAGATGGAACGATTGTAAACGCAGACATAAATGCTGCAGCGGCAATCGCTTTGTCAAAGCTAGCTTCCGGAACATCTGGACAAATAATTGTCGCAAACTCTTCTGGTGTGCCAACATGGGTGTCTGAATCTGGAGATGTAACAATATCCGACACTGGGGTAACTGCAATATCTTCTGGTGTAATAGTTGATGCAGACATAAACGCTGCAGCAGCAATTGATAAAACTAAAATTTCTGGTACAGCGATTACCGCTGGTGACACTGGAACAGTTACGAGCACAATGATTCTTGATGGAACCATTGTCAATGGCGACATTAATGCTTCTGCTGGAATCGCTTTGTCAAAACTTGCAACCAGCACAGCTGGAAATATCATTGTTTACAATGCATCTGGAGTTCCAACTTCTGTTGCTGAAACCGGAGACGTAACTATCTCTGACACTGGCGTAACGGCAATTGCATCAGGTGTAATAGTTAACGCTGATGTTAATGCGTCTGCCGCCATTGCTCACAGCAAACTCGCTAATGCCACCGACGGTCAGTTGCTCCTCGGCACCACAACCACTGGTGTCGTAACCGCTACAACTGTAACGGGTGATGTAACTATAACAGGAGCTGGAGTCACGGCGATTAGTTCTGGTGTAATCGTAAACGCTGATATCAATGCTTCAGCTGCGATTGACAAGACAAAGATTTCAGGAACAGCAATTACAGCTGCTGATACAGGCACTGTAACTTCAACAATGATTTCTGATGGGACAATCGTAAACGCAGATATTAATGCTTCCGCGGCTATTGACAAAACAAAGATTTCTGGCACGGCGATTACCGCTGGAGATACTGGAACCGTAACATCAACGATGATTTCTGATGGAACGATTGTAAACGGTGATATCAACGCATCCGCTGCTATTGCTTTATCAAAGTTGGCTTCTGGAACATCTGCACAAGTTGTTATTGCTAACGCCTCTGGTGTCCCAACATATACAACGCTTTCTGGAGATGTAACCATCTCAAATACTGGTGTTGCGACAATAGCCGCTGATTCTGTAGCTCTAGGCACGGATACAACTGGAAACTATGTTGCAACCATCACTGGTGGCACTGGTGTGAGTTCTACGGCGGCTACAACTGGAGAGGGAACGACTCATACCCTATCTATTGGTCAAGCAGTTGGAACATCGGCATCCGTCACCTTCGCAAATATCACAGCCACTGGAACAGTGACCCTAGCGGCTGACCCATCTTCAGCGCTTCAAGCGGCAACAAAACAGTATGTTGACAATGTTTCTGCTGGAATAAATTTCCACGAGTCTGTAGTGGCGGCAACAACAGCGAACATTGCCGGAACCTACAGCAATGGAACCAGTGGTGTTGGAGCAACAATAACTAGCGTTGGAAACAGCGCCATTGGAACAATCGACGGTGTAACAGTAGTAGTAGGAAACAGAGTACTCCTTAAGTCGCAGACCAGTTCAATACAAAATGGTATATACACCATTACGGCGGTTGGCAGTGGTGCTGCACCGTATGTATTGACGCGAGCAACAGATGCCGACAACAACCCATCTGGAGAAATGGAGAAGGGTGACTTCTGCTTCGTCACAGGTGGTTCAACCAATAGCGGATATGGATTTATAAACAACAGTGCAACAAACCCAATTGTCATTGGAACTGACAACATTACATACACAACATTTAATGCCGCTCAGGTTCTCACTAACGGTAGCGGTATAAATCTTGTATCAAATGTTCTTTCCGTGGATACAACAACAATCCAAGCAAGGGTTGCCAATGTCACCGATACAGAAATCGGATATTTGGATGGTGTGTCGTCGGCAATTCAAACGCAACTCAACGCCAAAGCGCCATCAGCAAGCCCAACCTTTACTGGAACGGTCACCGCTTCTAGTGCTTCGCTGATTCTTCCGCAGGGAACGACTCCAGCACAAACTGCAGAAGGTTCAATTTTTTGGGATACAGACGACGACCTTCTTTCTGTAGGAGATGGAACTGCTCGCAAGGTAATGGTTGATACAACTTCAACGCAAACTCTTACAAACAAGACGCTTACAAGCCCTACGCTCACGACACCGATTCTTGGAACACCACAGTCTGTGACACTTACAAGCGGAACTGGCCTGCCAATCTCGACAGGAGTGTCTGGTCTCGGAACAGGTGTGGCGACATTCCTTGCTACGCCGTCTTCAGCGAACTTGGCTACGGCAGTAACTGACGAAACTGGTTCTGGCGCATTGGTGTTCGCTAACAGCCCAACGCTAGTAACTCCAATTCTTGGAACGCCACAGTCCGTGACACTGACCTCTGGAACTGGATTGCCTATTTCTACTGGTGTTAGTGGTCTCGGTACGGGTGTAGCAACATTCCTTGCTACACCGACATCAGCAAACTTGGCCTCTGCGGTTACTGACGAAACTGGCTCTGGTGCACTCGTGTTTGGAACCAGTCCAACACTGACAACGCCAATCCTTGGAACTCCACAATCGGTTACTCTGACGAATGGAACTGGACTACCAATCGTGGGTGGTGTATCTGGGTTGGGAACCGGAGTAGCAACCTTCCTTGCAACTCCAACGTCAGCAAACTTGATTTCAGCAGTAACTGATGAGACTGGAACTGGTTCTCTTGTTTTTGCTACAGCCCCAACGATTACAAACCTGACAGTTTCTGGTTCAGCAAATTTCCAAGGGACAACAGTCCTCCTTAACAGCGATGAGGCTGGAACTCCATCTGCAAACGTTCTTGTAGAGGTTGAACGTGGAACGTCAACAAATGTTGCAATTAGATGGAACGAATCTACAGATAAGTGGCAGTTCACCAACGACGGAACTACATACAACGATTTCGGGTCTGGTGGAGGTGCCACAGTATCCGACACCGCGCCAGCAAGTCCGACTGCTGGTTCATTTTGGTTCAAGTCCGATACAGCACAAACGTTTGTTTATTACAATGATGGAACATCAAGCCAATGGGTAGAAATCGGCGCTGTTAGCCAAAATACTGTTGCTGATATCCTTACAACAACGAATGCGACTCTGGCAGCCACGCGAGCCTCAATTGAAATAGGCGTTATCATGGGAGCGTATTAAAAATGACTGGAGCAATCAATGCCTAATACAGCCAAAACACTTTTCCGTGGTGCAGCTACCACGAACACGGCAACGGTTCTTTACACGACCCCTGCTTCAACAACTACGGTAGTTACAAGCATCGTTGCGTCAAATAACTCAACAAGCGGTGGAACAATTACTCTGTCCCTTGGTGGAGTTGTGTTTGCACCAGCTCTTTCAATTGCGGCGAACTCAATAATCACTCTTGATATCCGTCAAGTTCTTGCAACAACAACAACAATTACTGGTGGAGCTTCTTCAACTTCGATTAACTTCCACATCAGCGGAATGGAAACAACATAATGGCTATTGACAGATTCCCTGCAGGGACACAGACGATTACTGGTGAAGAGGTATTAATCGACCCAGTACAAAAGTTTAGAATCTCCACCCCTCAAGCATTGATTGATACTGACTTTGAGTATGGTATTCAAGCCTCAAAATGGGAAAACCTATCTGTAATCAATAATCGTCCGTTTATTTACACTAGCTCTACTCCAATTAACGTAACAGCCATAACAATGGCCAATAACTCGCGTACGGTTACTGTTTCCACATCAACACCACCAGTAGTCGGAACACCAATCTATGTCCAAGACGCTTTTCTAACTGTTGCAAACGGTGGGTACATAGTTGAGTCAGTTGTTGCTTCAACGAGCTTTTCTTATACTGCTAACGCTAAGAATACAACAGCGCTAACCGCGCTATTTGACACCAACAAAACCGCTGTTTACCAAGGTGCTTTCTATTCATCAGCCGCAATTGGTGGCGTCCCCACGATGACGTACTCCGGTACTGCAATAACCGTAACAACGACAATCCCTCATGGTCTGTCAATCGGAAACGAAATCGCAGTAACAGGCACGACAGCATCTACAAATGCACCAAACGGTTCATTTGCGGTAGCCAGAATTATAAGCGCCACTCAATTTGTTTATTACGCAGATGCAGCACCAACAGGCACATTGATTGCTACAGTTGCCGTCATTTACTCATTCCCACAAGGCGCTGTATTGCACAGACCTTTTGACGGTGGGGTTATTTTTTCAGCGAACTCACATTCTAATTACGCTTCTTCAATTAGGCAGACAAGAAGATACTTTAGATATCAATCTGGAAAAGGTGTGCAGATAAGTTCTGGAACACTACTTAAGCCAGACTTCCAAATTGACTCAGTAACATACGCGTCAAGCTTGGTTACTGTTCAAACAAAAGACAAGCACAACATACAGCCTGGCTCGACGATAATTGTGTCAGGGGCAAATGAAACAGAATTCAACGGAACAGTTACGGTTTACACAGTTACTAGTTTTAATACTTTTACGTACGTCCCAGCTGTAAACCCGTCTGTAGCAGTAGCATCGGGAACAATATACATATCAATTGGCGGATGGTATGGAGCCGTCAACAGAATGGGTTTGTTTGACCAGCAAAATGGTGTATTTTTTGAATTTGACGGTCAAACACTGAATGTTGTAAGACGTTCTTCCACATTTCAGATGGCTGGAAAAATCAGCGTCACAAACGGTCAAAATACAGTAACTCAAACATCAGCAACATTCCCAACATTTTTTAATAAACAGGCAGCTGTTGGTGATTGGGTTATTATACGCGGTGTTTCCTACAGGATTACAGCAATTGCTAGCGATACAAGCATGACAATAAGCCCTTCATATAGGGGTGCAACTGTAACAAATGCGATTGTGTCCAAGACTATAGATACAAAGATTCCTCAGTCATCATGGAATCTTGACAAGATGGATGGAACAGGTCCATCTGGATACAACCTTGACTTAACAAAAATGCAGATGTTCTATATTGACTACTCATGGTATGGGGCTGGAGCAATTCGTTGGGGGCTCAGGGCAACTGACGGTAAGGTAACTTATTGCCACAAGATGGTTAATAACAACGTTAACCCTGAATCTTATATGCGTTCAGGAAACTTGCCAGCAAGATACGAAACAACAACACAGCCTCCATATACTTCCTTGACTGCATCAATAACGAACGTTGCAACAACGGCAAGCGTTGCATCTACTACTGGTTTCCCTACAACTGGAACTTTATTGATAAACCAAGGCAATAACTATGAGTACGTTAACTACACCGGAAAGACTCAAACGACTTTTACTGGTCTGACTCGAGGTCAGACGGGTAACGCTTCACTGGCCCTCACCGTTGCAGCTGGTTCCAATAGTGCAACAGTCGGGTCTGCAGCAAACTTGCAGGTTGGTCAAAGGATTATTTCAACCGACTTCCCTGAAGGTACATTTATTTCAAATATATCTGGCACAACATTGACCCTGAGCCAATCGGCTGCTGCAGCAAACCCAACGGTAATCGTCCCCGCAATGGGAACAGCCGCAGGCATTGGACTTACGTATTCAGCCACTAACCCAACCTTGGTTGAACTTGCTTTACCAACATTCTCCCCAACAATCTCTCACTGGGGTACTTCGGTAATCATGGATGGTCGTTACGACGACGATAAATCACTCGTGTTTACCTACGGGCAGTCAGCAGCAACAGCTGTAGCAGGTGGAGCGACTAATGCTCTGATTTCAATTCGTCTTGCGCCATCAGTTGATAACGGTGTAGGAAGCACGTTTGGGGCTAGAGAACTAGTAAATAGAATGCAGTTGATTCTGCGTGCACTTGACGTTACGACAACAACCGCATCAACAAACTTGCTAATTACAGCAGTTCTAAACGGAACGCCAAGCGCTGCCAGAACATGGACTAGACCCACAGGTGCTGACTCCTCGTTGGCGCAGGTTGCGGACTATGGCGGAACAACAACAACAATATCTGGTGGTGAAATTACTGGTGGATTCTTTGTAAACACAACTACAAGCATCGACTTGTCCAATGTTAGAGACTTGGGCAACTCAATACTTGGAGGCGGAACAACCACTGCAAATACCCAGTTTTACCCTGACGGTCCAGACACTTTGCATATTATGGTTAGAAACCTCTCTGCAGTTTCAGCAAACGTGTTTGCTCGTTTGTCGTGGACGGAAGCACAGGCCTAACCATGGCTATTGACTTCCCTACATCACCAGCCAACGGAGCGACTCTTACCTCAAATGGTAAGACGTGGCAATATTCAAGCGCCACTACCGCTTGGTCGATAGTTACTGACCCAGCGCAGATTCAGTCAATTACAAGTACAACAACATCTGGTGGGACTACAACGCTCGACTCGTCGGCTAACTTCCATCAATTTTTTACTGGCTCAAGCGCCCATACGCTTGTTCTCCCAGTTGTTAGCACATTGTCTTTAGGTCAGTATTACATGGTCCACAACAACAGCACAGGAACACTGACTGTGCAGTCTTCTGGGTTAAATGCAATTGTTTCAATGCCAGGAAACACAACTGTAAAATGCACAGTGATTTCTACTTCTGGGACGACAGCAGCATCATGGGATGCTGACTTCCAGGGCTTTACTAGCATCACAGGAACCGGTGCCGCAGTTCTGTCAACATCACCAACCCTTGTTACCCCAAACATTGGTGCGGCGACAGGAACTTCGTTATCAACAACTGGTGCTATTTCAACTTCTGCAGGAACAATTACTGCACGTGCCGCCGCAACGCAAGATGGTGTAACTCTTCAAGGTCGTGCTGGTGGTAGCAATACGCGCGCTGTAACACTAACCACAGCTACTTTGAGTGCAAACCAAACTATAACCCTCCCTGATTCAACAGGAACATTGATTACAACTGGAGATACTGGGACTGTTACATCCACCATGATTGCTGATGGGACAATAGCAAACGCAGATATCAATACGAATGCGGCAATTGACCTTGGTAAGTTGGCTGATGTGAGCACTAACGCTCAGGTGGCCTCATACACGCTTGTATTAGCTGACAAAAATAAGATTGTGGAAATGAATAATGCGTCGCCAAATAACTTGACCGTGCCCCCAAACTCATCCGTTACTTTCCCTGTTGGTTCACAAATCAACATTCTGCAGACCGGTGCTGGGCAGACCACGATTGTTGAGGGGGCTGGCGTAACCGTGAATCGCACACCAGGACTTAAAATGCGCGCACAGTGGTCGTATGCTACGCTCATTAAACGAGCAACCGATACATGGGTGTTGGTTGGAGACATTTCGGCGTAAATTATGGCAACAAAGGACTCAGGTGGCAAAATACCAGGAGTACCAACTATTGGTACGCCCCTGCTTGCTTCTGGAACTTCTGCCTCTGTTGTCTTTACTGCTCCTTCCTATGTAGGCAAAGGAACGATTACATATAGGGCTACATCAAGTTCTGGACAAACTGCAACTGGTTCATCAAGCCCAATTGTTGTAACTGGCATGACTGCTGGTAGCACTGTTACCTTCACGGTTACTTCTATTTCTTCAAACGGAGTTGAATCTGCCCCATCTTCTTCAAGTCCTTCCTTGGTGATGGGTGTTGCACCAAGCGCTCCAACAATTGGAACCGCAACTGCTGGTAATGCTCAGGCAACTGTTACCTTTACTCAAGGTGCAACTGGAACGGCCGCAGCAGGAGCGGTAACGTATCGAGCAACATCAAGTCCTGGTGGGCTTGTTGCAACTGGCGTGAACGTTACATCGCTTGTAGTCACTGGATTGACGAACGGTACTGCTTACACATTTGTCGTAAGAGCAGAAAGCGCATATGGAAACAGCGCTAACTCTGCAGCATCAAACTCGGTGACCCCTGTTGCCCCTCCATATTTTCCACCGTTCTTTCCGCCGTTTTTCCCACCTTACTTTCCTCCGTTCTTCCCGCCATTTTTTCCACCGTATTTCCCGCCGTTCTTCCCGCCATTCTTTCCTCCTTATTTCCCACCATTTTTCCCCCCATTCTTCCCTCCATTTTTCCCACCGTTCTTCCCACCGTTCTTCCCTCCTAGATTCAAGTAGTATTCGCGCATGGGTGAATCCGTGCATGAAAAATCACCGTGGCCAGTGCCGCCGGGAACTTTTGGAACAACAGCTTGGAACATACGCGTCTACAAAAACTTCATTAAAAAAGACGATGTAGCGAGAATAGTAAAATTTGCAAGAAATATCACCGAGTGGGCAAACCAAAAAGACGAAAACGAATATGCAGAAGACGGAACCTGCACTTACGATGCTTCATATTGGAACAACAGGCAATGTACCCACGACATAATAAAAAGACTTGACCCACAAATATACGATTTGATTGACTTTTACATAGACAAAATGGCCGTTGCTGCTGGTGAGG
>Ga0078894_10003752_pt1 | contig 11528 bp, 7 predicted proteins | sample LauGreSu1BDMLBSD_2_FD_67506 | JGI IMG/M metagenome (GOLD analysis project Ga0078894, IMG submission 67506) | Freshwater lake microbial communities from Lake Michigan, USA - Su13.BD.MLB.SD (version 4) (version 4) | ecosystem: Environmental > Aquatic > Freshwater > Lake | place: Lake Michigan, USA... | reverse complement strand
CCGTAGCCCCGGGCAGTTCAGAGCGGAGCGTAGCTCGGAACGTCGGGGGTGTGCAATGCCGTGGAGACCCGATCGCCCGCGGCCAGACTCAACGCGGCATCGGGGATCAGGCAGCAGGGACTTCATGGGAGCGCTTGAAACGAGGCGAAGTCTTCATCCACAGCCTGTGAGGCCTTCCAAGCCTTCACTCACTCGGGCCCGGCTGCGATCCCGATTTCTGGCTCCGCGTGTCGGCTACGCCGGTTCCAGTGCACGGGCAAACCGTCACTGATTCCGGCATTCGCCGCGTCAGCCCGGCAGATCGTCCGTCGCCCCTTCCGGCCAGCGGTCGAGCGGCTCCCAGTCGAGGAGCTTTTTCGTCGGCTCGAGATCGACCATCTCGATCTCCACCGGGCGGCTCGTGGCGTAGACGATGTGGTGGCCGGGCGGGATCGGATGCTCCACGGCGGCGGCGAAGAACGTTCCGGCATCGCGTGGAGAGAGGTAGCAGTGGGGGCCGTGGAAGCTGTCGGCCAATTCCTCGGCATGGTCCTTGGTGCGCGGGCACCATCCGAGGCGGACGGAGATCACGGTAACGCCGGTCAGCCGGGCGTGAATCTGCCCGGCCGCCTCGAGGGCGACTTTCGTGACCGCATACCAGCCACGCGGCGAGAGTGGATCGCCGACGCGGATCGGCCAAGGTCCCTCGTTCTGTTGGACGAAGTTCACCTGGCCGGAACTCGCGAGGATCACCCGCGGCACGGCGGCGGCCTTCGCTCCCTCGATCACGTTGTGGAGGCCGAGGAGATTGTCGGGGAGAAGCCGGGCGGCGAAGTCGTCGTCGTCGGGCGTGGCGGCGAGGTGGACGAGGGCATCGGCACTCTGGAGCACGGCGGCGACGGCATCCGCGTCGGCCAGATCGGCCACGATTGACTCGCCGGCAGGCGACCGACAGCGATCGAACGCTCGAACATGCCAGCCTCGCTGCAACAACTCTCGGCAGGTGGCCCGGCCGAGGCGCCCTGCGGAGCCGGTGACGACGACGGTGCGTGGCGGGGGGGACGACATCGGGCGACTCCGAGCGGCACATGAAGCCCGTCGGAGGATACTGACGGGATCGCTATCGTAGCTTTCAGCGAAAAATCCCCGCTCGTCGGTCCGGTCGCGGCGGCCGGCGGACCGATGCCACGTGGTTGGCCCGAGGGCTCCCGCCGCTTTTTCATTCGGGAATCCGCACCGTGCCGAGCGAAAGCCAACCAGCGGCGTCGGCATCCTGGGTGGCGTTGGCGAACCGCAATGGCTGGCCAGCGGGCAGGGGATTGGAGACGCGCACGGCGAGCGTGTACGTGCCCGACTTCACCCCATGCATGTCGAGTGTGTCGGTCCACACGCTCGGCTCATCGCCCGGCAGGATCCCCGGCAGCGTTCCGGAGCATGGATGTGTGCTCGCCTCCCGGCCGTTAGCCAGCAGTCCCCATTCCCCCTTCCAGTCGTAATAGAAGGGGGCCACTCCCCGGTTGACGATCTCCAGCCGGACCGAGAGCGTGCCGTTCGCCACCCCACCGATCGTCACCTTGGGGCAGTGGAACTCGTATCCCATCCGGCGCACGAGCGTTTCCGCCCGCTGGACCCGACCGCGGTCCGGCGCGCTCGTGAACATGCCGCTGTCGAGCAGCCACGACGCGTGCGTCGTCTCCACGCACCGGCGGATGTCCTGAATCTCGGGTTTGCCGGGCGTCTCGTCGAACACCAGTCCCCACGCTTCCGGGCGGATCTCGCCGCCGATCGGATGGGTCATCCACTTCGATTCGGCCTCCGGGCCGGCGGCCGCCAGCGCCGTCATGAAGAACCACTCGTCCCCTTGCCTCCCGGTGTGGAGGGTGGCCCAGGCGAACGAATCGTCGTGGTAGCCGAATGGTCGATCGGCGTTCTTCACCTTTTGGAAGGTGTCGTCTCCGGCCGGGTAGCGCAGGAGCACGGGGGTGACCGCGAACGCCGATTCGTAGGCTTCCATCACCTCGGCCTGGACCGCCTTGCTCGCGAAGAGTTCGCTCCTCGGGTAGGTGTGCCATTCGCCCCAGGTGCCGAGGAGGCCTGCGGTGACAAACCCGATCCGCGGGTCGCCGTCGTATCGTTTGCCGAAGGAAGCGACAAAGGCCTTCAGTGACCGCCGAAGGTTCAGGTCCTCGTAGTCGGGCGTCTCCACCGTCGCTGCCGGAAACGGATCGGTGTTGGTGTTGAGGTATGTATGGATTTTCAGGCCGTCCCTGACGAGGAACTCCGGGATGACCGCGGTCCTGCCCGGGTACTCGAGATAGATCCGGAGGACGGCCTGATGGCCGCGGCCGGCGATGTCGTCGAGCAGCGTCTCGAGAGCCCGCCAGTCGAAGTCATCGTATCCCTTCACCAGTGCCGAGTAGGGGATGGCGTTGAACTCGAGCGAATGGGGAAACGACGCTCGCTTGTCCCCTTGGTAGGGCACGAGCCCTTTCAGCGGGTTGTCGACCGGAGCCATTGCATGGTCGAGCAGGTGCACTGATTCGCCCCCGATCAACCGGCCCGTGAGCGCCGTCATGACAAGCACGCACGCCGCCAGGTAGACGCTGTCCATCGTTCCGCTTCGCATCGCACACCTCCTCCGGCATGATTCCGCCGGACAGGCCCGCGGGCCTGTCCGAACCATCGGGAACATCCCCCCGCGGCCCTTTTCTGCGGAGGTGCTGCGGTGGCGGCCGACGAGCCGGACCCGACGGTGGTGACGATACCCGATGGCCCCGTCGCAGGTACGATTGTGGCGTTCGAGGCATGCAAGAGCCTCGAGGAACCTTTCTTACGCCACTGAGCAAGAGGCCGTTTCATGTCCAGCCAGGCTCATTCCGTCGCTGCGGCGCTCCGGGAGGCCGGGATCACGATTCCCGCGGTCCCGAAACCTGCCGGGGCCTATGTCGGGGCGATCCGCACCGGCAATCTCGTCGTCACCTCCGGGCAGCTCCCCTGGGTCGATGGCACGCTCCTCCATGTCGGCAGGATCGGCGCGGAAGTGAGCGAGGCCGAGGGGAAGGCCTGTGCCCGCGTCTGCGCGATCAATGCCCTGGCGCAATTCCAGGCGGCGATCGGCGACCTGGAAGCGATCCGGCGAATCGTCCGCGTCGAGGGCTTCGTGCACTGCGCGCCGGGGTACCGTGGCCACCCCCGCGTCCTCGACGGTGCGTCGCACTTCTTCAATGAGATCTTCGGTGATCGCGGCATCCACACCCGCGTGGCGCTCGGGATCACCGAGATGCCCTTCGATGCTCCGGTGCAGATCGTCGTCTGGGCCGAGGTCGCCTGACGGGGCAGGATTCCCGGCCGACGATTCAAGGCCCGGCGACAGGGGCCCCGGGCACCCCCCGCATCGTGAAGGCCATGGCACCGAGCAGTGCGACGCTCCCCGCCACGCTGGCGACGAGGATCGGCTGTACGCCCGGCTGCGCGGCGACGATTCCCCAGAAAGCCCAGACGAGGACCAGTCCGAAGGTCAACTCGTGCCAACGGAGCACCGCCCCGACGCCGGCGGTCGCCGCGATGGCGATCAGCAGCGCGGCTGGGACCGGCCCCACCGGAAAGCCCAGGCTGACGGCGAACTGGCAGCCGTTGAGGATCGTCGCGACCGCACACCATCCCAGGAACAGCGCCAGCGGAATCCGCACGCACCACGCGAAGCCGGCGGTCTGCGGCTCGGCGCGGGCTGCCGTCAGATAGGCGAGGGCCAACGCGATCACGAGCGCCGTGATCACGGCATTGCTGATCCCGATCGGGGTGTACGCGGTCGCGGCGGTGAGGAGAAAGGCGACGGCGACGAGCCAACCGAGCGTCTGGAACCGGGAGTCATGCCGCATCGCGGGGAGGCCCTGGTAGACCGTCAGAGCGATGCACCCGAGGAAGATCGGCGCCCAGACGGCGAACGTGTACTGGGCGGGAGAAAAGGCCGTCGGATAGGCGGTGTACATCTCGGGAGAACGGTTCGCCTCGTCGCGTCCGCCCCCGCCGAGATTGCTCCACAGCATGAACACCAACGCGATGGCCACCGCCACTTGCCGCAACAGATTCGACACCATGACAAGACTCCGAGAGTGAGGAGAGAGAAGGTCTTCGGATTTCCTGACACCCGACGCCTCGCGGTCGTCGGACGGTTTCCGAGGTCATGACGGGAAGCAACGTCCGAAGGCGCTCAGCAATCGGAGCGGCCCGCGGACCTTCACCTTCCGCCGCATGATCGCCCAGACGATGTTCCGCTCCTTGCGGAGGTAGCCGGTCCACGTCGCGGCATCCGCCGTGACGGCGCAGTCGGCCGTGCCGACCAGTCCGGGGACGACGGTGAGCTGCCGATCGCGGATCGTCACCGTGGACATGAGCGACTCGGCGCCGGTGAACGTGAAGTGGTAAACGGCGTCGAGGCCACGGGAGCGGCCTGCTTGGAAGATGATCGGCAGCCCGCGGAGAAAGCTCCCGCAGTCGACCGGCCGCACGCCACCGACACGTTTCGGTGTCTTGTGGGGAAACCGCTTCTTGACGTGATCTTCCGCGTCGGAATCGGCCACGACGTAGATCGTCTCCCCCTTCCCGGTGAGAGGATCGAGCGTCGTCGAGATGAAGGCCTGCCGATCGGCGATGTAGGGCCCGATCACGTCCTCGCCGGCCGGGCAGACGGCCAGGCAATAGGCGGCCTTGTAGTTCGGGTGGTAGCCGAGGCTCTGCCACATCGAGACCGTCTCCTGATCCGTCACCCGCCGGCGGTAGTCGGTGGCGTCGCGGCTCTCGACGATCTGCTCCACCCAGTCGGTGAAACCGCCGAGGAACTCCCGGTAGTTGTGGGTCATGCAGGCCGACGGACTGAAGCCGCCGTCCGGCTTGATCGCCCCGACGGGGCATGCCGCCACGCACAGCTTGCACGACAGGCACGGGTTGTAATCGATCGGCTTCGATTCCTCGTCGATCGGCCGATCGACGAGGACGGTGCCCAGAAGAATGAAGTTGCCGAACTTCGGGTGGATGACGTTGCGGTGGATCCCCATCATGCCGAGGCCGGCGGCCACGGCCACCGGCTTGTGCGACACCACCCAGATCTTGTCGGGAAAGCGGGCCGTCTCCATGGGGAAGCCGACCGCAGCGTTCATCGCCCGCACCCCGCGGGCCTCGAGTCGCGCGACGATTTCGCGGGCGACGTCATCGACGTCATGGTTCACGGCGTGGAACTCGAGATTGGCGACACTGCGGGCCGGGCTCTTGATCGGCTCGCGATTCATTCGACAGACGAAACTGATCGCGGCCTTGGCCGCGGGAAAGGCGTGACGGATGTCCGCCACTTGGTCGGCCAACTCGGGCCGGTCGAGCGACACGACGCCGACGTCGTCCGCCCCGCACTCGATCGCGAGGGCTCGCAAGTCGGCGGCTGCCAGCGGGGACGCATGCCCCGGACCGCCGTCCGGGGAGCGGAGGCGTGCTTCGAGGCGATGCTTGAGCACCGTCGGATGGTCGTCGAACCGTGGCACGGGATGTCGTTCCTGAAGGGCTTCAGACTTGCTTGCGAAATGCAAGTGTATGGCTTGCAAAACGCAAGTGCAAGGGATATCGTCCATCGGTTGGAGGCAATCCCGGGATGAACGGCCACGCCCGCTCGGGCGGCTCGGAGGGATCTGCTGCCGCGCGCCGAGGAGGGTTACGTCGATGCCCGGAGTCACGAAGAAACGATCCCCCTGTCCGGTCGCCTGCACGCTCGACCTGATCGGCGACAAGTGGACGCTTCTCGTCGTGCGCGATCTGGCGTGTGGCAAGAGTCAATTCAAGGATCTGACCGCATCGCCGGAGAAGATCGCCACGAACATCCTCAGTGATCGTCTCCGCCGCCTGACGGCCGCGGGGCTCGTGGAGACGTTCCCGGCGCCCGATGCGCCCTCGCGCTCGGCCTACCGGCTGACGGCGCGCGGCCGGTCGCTCGGACCGATCGTGGCGGCGATCGCCGGCTGGGGGCTCGAGCACATCAAGGGCGCGCAGATGCGGCTGCGGCCGAACTTCACCGGCTGAACGACGGATGAGACTCCGCCGGCTTTTCCCGCCGCGTCAAACGAAGCCGCCCCGGAGCACGGGGTGCTCCGGGGCGGTGTTCGCTCGCGGGTCGCCGGGGTCGGCTCAGTGGGCCCGGCCGGTGGCAGCCGGTTGGCGCTCCGGAATCCGCATGCAGTAGAACGACCGCCACACGAAGTAGAACGCCACCAGCAGCATCACCACGCCGACGATGCCGGTGTAGTCGAAGGGCTTGCCGGCGCCGGTGATGTGATTCCCCGCCGCGTCGACCGGATGGCGGATCTTCACGGCGATCTCCACGGCCAGGAGGCCGAAAAGGGTCGAGAACTTGATGATCGGGTTCAGGGCCACGCTCGTCGTGTCCTTGAACGGATCGCCGACCGTGTCGCCGACCACCGTGGCGTCATGGAGCGGGGTGTTCTTCTCCTTGAGATCGACCTCGACGAGCTTCTTGGCGTTGTCCCAGGCTCCGCCGGTGTTGGCCATCGAGATCGCCTGGAAGAGGCCGAAGATCGCGATCGAGACGAGGTAGGCCACGAAGAAGTTCGGATCGAACAGCGCGAAGGCGAGGGTGATCGTCATCAGGGCGATGAAGATGTTCCACATGCCGTTCTGGGCATATTCGGTGCAGATCCGCACGACCGTCTTCGAGTCCTCGATGTCGGCCTCGGTCTTGTCGAGATTCATGTTTTGCTTGATGTACTCCACCGCCCGGTAGGCACCGGTGGTGACGGCCTGCATCGAGGCCCCGCAGAACCAGAAGATCACCGCGCCGCCGCAGATGAAGCCGAGGAGCACCGGGGCGTCGGTGAGGCTGAGGGCCAAGAGACCCTCCTTCTTGAGTGACAGGATGATCGAGAAGATCATCGTCGTGGCGCCGACCACGGCCGTGCCGATGAGCACCGGCTTGGCGGTCGCCTTGAAGGTGTTGCCGGCCGAGTCGTTGGCCTCGAGGTAGTGCTTCCCCTGCTCGAAGTCAGGCTTGAAGCCGAAGTCGCGCTCGATCTCCTTCTCGATTCCCGGAATCTGCTCCGTCTGGGCGAGTTCGAACACCGACTGGGCGTTGTCGGTGACCGGGCCGTAGCTGTCGACGGCGATGTTCACCGGGCCCATGCAGAGGAAGCCGAAGGCGACGAGGCCGAAGGCGAAGATCGAGCCGTATTCGCCCATCACCTGATCGAGGCCCATCTGACTGACGACGAAGGCGCCGAACATCAGCCCCGCGATCAGCATCCCCTTCCAGAAGGCACTGAAATAACCGGCCACGAGCCCGGAGAGGATCGTCAGCGACGCTCCCCCCTCGCGCGAGGCGGTCACGATCTCGTGGACGTGCTTGGAGTGGGAGCTCGTGAACACCTTCGTGAACTCGGGGATCAGCACGGCCGCGAGCGTGCCGCAGCTGATAATCGTCGCCAGCTGCCACCACAGGTTCGGGAGCTTCGTTCCCCCCTCGACGGTGATGTCACCGATGAGGAGGTAGCTCATCAGATACGACATGCCGATGCAGAGGATCGAGGCGATCCAGATCAGCCGCGTGAGCGGCTCCTCGAAGTCGAACTCCTTCAGGCCCTTGTACTTCTTCTCGGAAATCGACTGGTTGAGGAAGTAGGAAGCGCCCGACATGAAGTCCATGAGGAATCGCATGAAGAAGATCCAGACGATGAGCTTCGCCTGGATGTCGGTGCTGGGGACGGCGAGAGTGATGAACGAGATCAGGGCCACACCGGTGACGCCGTAGGTCTCGAAGCCGTCGGCCGTCGGGCCGACCGAGTCGCCGGCGTTGTCGCCAGTGCAGTCGGCGATCACGCCTGGATTGCGGGGATCGTCCTCCTTCACTTTGAAGGCGATCTTCATCAGGTCGGAGCCGATGTCGGCGATCTTCGTGAAGATGCCGCCGGCGATGCGGAGAGCCGATGCCCCGAGCGATTCGCCGATCGCGAACCCGAGGAAGCAGTAGCCGACGACGTTCCGCGGCACGAACAGGAGGATGATCACCATCATGATCAGCTCGAGCGAAATCAGGAACAGGCCGATCGACATCCCCGCGCGGAGGGGGATGTTGACGACGTCCCACGGCTCTCCGCGGAGCGAGGCGAAGGCGGTGCGGGCATTGGCGTAGGTGTTGACGCGGATGCCGTACCACGCCACCCAGAACGAGCCCACGATGCCGACGATCGAGAACAGGAGCACGAGAACGAGCGTGCCGATCGATTCGCCTTTGAGGACGAGGAAGTAGTAGGCCATCGCCACCGCGATCAGCGCGAAGAGCAGGGCGAGGAACTGGGCCTGCTTGAGGAGGTAGGTCTTGCAGGTTTCGAAGATGATGTCGGCCACTTTCAGCATCGAGTCGTGGGCCGGCAGAGCCTTGATCTGATTGCGCAGATAGAGGGAGATGCCGAGCGTGCCGGCGATGACCAGCGACCCGTAGAGGAGGAGATTGTGGCCGCTGATCGACCCACCGAAGAACGTCGCCTCCTTGAGATCGGGGATGAGCAGATCGGCTTCACCCGCGAACGCGGTGCCTTCGAAGCCACCCGAAAGGAGTGTCCAGGCGACAGCAGCCACAGCGATGAGCATGTGGCGGCGGACGGGACGGGACGTGGAAACGACGGAGCGCAGCCAAGCCATCATCATGGAAACCCCCGGGAGCGATCGGACCCAAACAAGGCCGGGAGTTTAGCGAATGACCCAAAAACGACAACCTCCCGGGGGGAACACGGGGCCTGATCGAGACCAGGGATCGTGTCGGACGATACCGATGACGCGCCGACATACGGCCGTCTGCCCCGACGTCTGCCGGATTCCGTGTGACGGGCAAGGGGCCGCGTGGGTGGCACCGTTTCCGAGCATCCAACCCTGGTTTTGGTTGGGTTGACCGTGGATTTCAGGGGGGGATGCCCCCTGCCGCGAAAAGATAGAATGCCGCCTTGGGCTGGAGATGGACTCCGGGGGGCGGGCGGCGATGCATGTCGATGCAACCACAGCGGAGGCGCCATCGAGCGCCCGCCGGGACCAAGCACCCCCTCGGTCGCAATCGGGCTCTCGGGCGACGATGCTCGCGGCGGCCATCCTCCTTGCCGGCGCGGCCGCAGTCTTGGCTCTCGAGCCACCTGGCGAGGTGATCCTCCGCGGGCACGAAGGGGCTGTGTTCGCCGCTCAGATGACACCGGATGGTGAACGCGTCGTGACGGCGGCCACCGATGGCACCGTCAGGCTTTGGGATGCCGTCACCGGCGCGGAAATCCGCCGGTTCGTCGGGCACACCGGCCCGGTGACCGGCGTGGCGATCAGTGGTGACGGTCGCACCCTTGCCACCTCGTCGCAGGACAACTCGGTTCGGGTCTGGGACCTGCCTCTCACCAAACCCCTCGTGGTGCGCCCCGCCCACGCCCACGATGGTTCGGTGCTCGCGCTTGCGAGCGATGGCCGGATGCTGCTCACCGGTGGCCGTGATCCTGTCGCCCGGCTGTGGGACACGCAGCGGCTCCGTGAAGCGGCGGCGACACCTGCCGGGGCCGCACCGCAGGCTGCTGCCGAGGGGGTCGGCCTGTCGCTCGGCGAGGCCGCCGCTCCGGCGCGGGCCATCGCCTGGCGCGCAGACGGAGCCCAATACGCCCTGGCCGATGCTGTCGGGCGGATCGTGCTCGGCAGTCCCTACCTCGAGACGCCACTGGGGACGCTCGGTGTCCACGGGGGTGGTGTGGCGGCCACCTCGTTCGTCCCGGGGAACCCGCAGCAACTTCTCTCGGCGGGGCTCGACGGCACCCTTCGCCTCTGGCAGGCCGCGCCGGTGGCGGAGCGATCGCTGACCATGGCCACCGGCATCCGCGATCTCCTTCCCGTTCCGGGGCAACCCGTCGCCGCCGTGGCGCGAGAGGATGGCGGACTTCAACTCGTCGATATCGCGACGATGCAGCCGGTCCGCGATCTGCCGACAGGAGCGCCGGCCAACGCCCTGGCTGCGACGTCCGACGGTGGCATGCTCGTGATTGGCGACGAGGGGGGGAAGGTCCGCTGGTTGAACTCGGCCGACGGCTCCGATCGGGGGGCGATCGGCGGGCACGACGGCGCGGTGCTCGATGTCGCCTCGACCAATGACGGGGGAGCGGTGTTTTCTGCCGGGGCCGACGGGACGCTCCGGCAGTGGGTCCGACCTGCCGCGGAGGTCGTTCTCGACGGACACTCGCAGGGTGTGAAGCTCGCCGTGGCCGCCGCCGACGGGCAGTGGTTCGCCACGACCGGCGACGACCGCACGCTGCGGATCTGGAGCGGGGCGGGGCAGCCGCTGCGGACCGTCGGTACCCACGCCCAGCAACTCTCGGCACTGGCGATCTCCCCCGACGGCCGGGGACTCGCGGCAGGTGACGTGGCCGGCGCGATCACGCTGTGGAATCCCCAGGACGGCGCGGCCTTTGGCGCGGTCCTCGCGCATCGAGGGGCGATCCTGGCGATCGCCCACGAGCGGGATGGCAGCGCGCTGTGGAGCGCCGGGGCCGACGGCGCCATCAAGCGGATGACGCTGCCACTGGCACTCCCACGGACCTTGGCCGGGCACTCCCAGCCCGTGCGGGCGATCGTCACCACGGCCGATGGCCGCGGTGCATTCACGGCAGGACAGGATGGCGTGGTGCGCCAGTGGGACCTCGCCTCCGGCCAGACGACCCGCACGTTCGGAGAAGCGGCCGGTGCCGTGACGGCGCTTTCCGTCGCCGACGACGGCAGTCTCGTGGCCGCGGTCAGCGAAACCGGCAGTGTGCGGGCGTGGCGCGTGGCCGATGGCGCGGCTGCCTTCGTGGCCAATCTTCCCGGCGTGCCCCAACGCGACGTGGTGATTCTCCCTACCGTCGCGGGGACAACGCGGTTGGTGACGGTCGGCGATGATCAGCGGTTGCGGCTGTGGGCGCTCGCCGCTGCGGTGGTCGCGGACGGCAAGGATGTCGTCCCCGCGCAGGAACTCGTGCTTCCGGAGGCGGGAACCGATCGAATCGCCCTTGCCGCGGACGGAAGCTGGCTGGCTGCCAGCGGGGCGGGGCGGATCGTGCGCCGCTTTCGCGTCGGCGCCGACGCCGTCACGCCGATCGATGGAGGATTCACCGCCGGGGCAGCCCGGATCACCGACGTCGCTTTCAGCCGTGACGGGGGCTGGTTTGCCGCCAGCGGTGACGATGGCAAGGTGATGCTGTGGGACGCGCGGACGATCCTCACGGCGCCGGGGGAGGTTTCCCCGGAAAAAACACTCGTGCACTCCGCAGCTGTCCGCGGCATCACCTTCGATCCCGGCATGCCCGCGCGACACCTGACGAGCGCGTCGGACGACGGCTCGGTGGCGAGTTGGGATCTGGCCAGCGGGCGGCTCATGGAACGATTTGCTGCCAGCGGGGCGCTCGCGACCGTGGCCTCGGGCGGGGGAACCGTGCTGGCAGCCGGCGCCGATCCGGCGATCCGCGTCTGGACACCGGCGGTGGATCTCACCGTCGACATGGCGC
>Ga0078894_10003750_pt1 | contig 11535 bp, 8 predicted proteins | sample LauGreSu1BDMLBSD_2_FD_67506 | JGI IMG/M metagenome (GOLD analysis project Ga0078894, IMG submission 67506) | Freshwater lake microbial communities from Lake Michigan, USA - Su13.BD.MLB.SD (version 4) (version 4) | ecosystem: Environmental > Aquatic > Freshwater > Lake | place: Lake Michigan, USA... | reverse complement strand
GCCAGCTACCAAACCGGTTACCGCTTGGCCATGATTTGGGCCGGTGCTGGCGTGTTTTGGATCGCCGCCAAGGCAGAGGCCAGTGGATTGCCTGCTGGCACCTACCAAGACCAGGCTTGGGCCGTCGCTTACGTGGCCATGGCCTTGTCGATGGCGGTCGGCATGGTCACCGTGTTGTTTTCCAAAGAACCCGCGCAGGTGAATTTGCCTCCAGCGCACGGATTGCGCGAGTGGTTGCAGGTCGCTGTGATCGAACCGTTTTCAGAATTCATTCGCCGCTACCGCTGGCACGCGGTGTTGTTGTTGGCGTTGATTGGCACCTACCGCATCAGTGACATCGTGATGGGCATCATGGCCAACCCGTTTTATGTCGACATGGGTTACACCAAAGAAGAAGTGGCAACGGTGACCAAGTTGTACGGTGTGGTGATGACCTTGGCGGGTGCGTTGGTCGGCGGCAGCATGGTGTTGCGCTGGGGCGTGATGCGGGTGTTGATGCTGGGCGCGGTGTTGAGTGCCGCCACCAATTTGCTGTTTGCGTGGTTGGCTTTGCACGGGCATGATGTGTACATGCTGATCGCGGTGGTGTCCGCTGACAACCTCGGCAGTGGCATTGCTTCTGCCGCGTTCATTGCGTATTTGTCGTCGCTGACCAACGTGCAGTACTCGGCCACACAATACGCCTTGTTCAGTTCGCTGATGTTGCTCGCACCCAAGTTGCTGGCAGGCTTTTCGGGCTTGGCCGTGGATGCCGCGGGTTACGCTTGGTTTTTCACAGGCACGGCTTTGCTCGGCGTGCCGGTGCTGGGGTTGGTGTGGTTGGCCAGCCGGTTACATGTTGCAGGAGACAATGCATGACATACACACCCTCGTTTTCGCGCCAAACCCCACTCGCGTCGATTCACCCCAGCCAACGGGCGCCAACACCATGGCGCTGCTTGTCGCTGTTGGTTGGTGCGACGTTACTGCACAGTGGCCTGTCTTGGTCGCAGGCACTGCCTGTGGCCAGCCCCGAGTCGGTGGGCATGTCAACGCAACGCTTGGAAAAAATCAGCGCGGCCATGCAAACAGAGATCGAGCAAAAACGCTTGCCTGGCGCCGTGGTGATGGTGGCGCGCAAAGGCAAGTTGGTTTACAGCAAAGCCTTCGGTGGCTTGAACAATGACACCAACGCCCCCGCACAAACCGATTCGGTGTTTCGCATCTACTCGATGACCAAGCCCATGGTGTCGGTGGCCTTGATGATGCTGGTCGAAGACGGCAAAGTGCAATTGACAGACCCTGTCTCGAAATACCTGCCTTCGTTCAAACAACCCATGGTCAGCGTGGCCACGCACGACCCGCTCTACAACGGCGTGAGCTTCAAACTGGTGCCCGCCCACAAAGAACCGACCCTGCAAGACTTGCTTCGGCACACCTCGGGCTTGGCGTATGGTGAACTGACCAAAAACACCTTGGTCAAACAGGCTTACACCGAGGCCGGCATCTACAGCACGGCACGCGACTTTGATGCGCGCAACCTGAGCGGCGCAGACATGGCCGAACGCTTGGGCAAAGCGCCCTTGGCCCAACAACCGGGCACCGTCTGGGAATACAGCTTGTCGGTCGATGTGCAAGGCCGCATCATCGAAGCCGTCACAGGACAACGCTTGAACGATGTCATGCAAGAGCGGTTGTTCAAACCCCTCAAGATGAACGACACCGCGTTTGACGTACCCGCTGCCAAGAAAGCGCGCTTGGCCGAGCCGTTTGCGATCGATCCGTTGACCAACTTGCCCAACAAATTGATCGATGTCAGCCAACCACCGGGCAATGACTCGGGTGGCGCAGGCGGTGTCAGCACCGCCCCCGACTACTTGCGTTTTTGCCAAGCCCTGTTGAATGGCGGTCAGTTGGACGGCGTGCGCATTCTGTCGCGCTCTACGGTGCAATTGATGACCGCCGACCACTTGGGTCAGACCATCGCCACGCCCGTGAGTCCCGGACAACTGCTGTTGGGTGCGCCCGGCTACACCTTCGGGTTGGGCTTTTTGGTGCGCCAAGCCGATGGCATTGCCGGTGTCCATGGCAACGCCGGTGAATTCATGTGGGCAGGCTACGGCGGCACGTATTTTTGGGCCGATCCCAAAGACCAAATTTGCGCGGTCTACATGACCCAAGCGCCCAGCCCACTCAGGGCACATTACCGCCGCATGCTCAAAGCATTGGTGGCACAGGCGTTGGTGGATTAATTTTCTGCCGTCACCACACTGACCGGCACCCGATGCGCGAGCGCGCACATCAATTCATAACCTATGGTGCCTGCCGCCGCCGCCACCTCGTCGATACACAACACCTGACCCGTGGAAGCGCTGCCCCACAAGGTCACTTCGTCGCCTATCGCCACCGAAGGCAACTCAGACAAATCGACACACAACATGTCCATGCTGACCCTCCCCAACGTACGGGTGCGAACACCGTTCACCAACACCGGTGTGCCGGTGGGCGCATGGCGCGGGTAGCCATCGGCATAACCGCAAGCCACCACGCCCACTCGCATGTCGCGGTCGGCCACAAACGCGCCGCCGTAACCCACGCTGTCTCCTGCGGCGAGCGACTGCACGCCAATCAACCGGCTGCGCAAACTCATGGCCGGTTGCAGCTGCCAATGCGCCGCGTCATGCACGCCATGGTCGGGTGAACTGCCATACAAGGCTATGCCGGGGCGCACCCAGTCGGCGGTCACGGCGTCTGACGGGCTGTGACGCAACAAGGCCGCGCTGTTGGCCAGGCTGCGCTCACCGGGCAAGTCGCTGCTGTGCTGCGCGAACACCTCCAACTGCGCGGCCACACCTGGCTCGCCATCGGCATGTGCGAAATGCGTCATCAAAGAAATTTCATCCACCTGCGGCAAGGCGTTCAATCGGGTCCACGCCGATTTGAAAGCCTGCGGTGCAAACCCCAGCCGGTTCATGCCGCTGTTCATTTTCAAAAAGACACGTTGCGGCACTTGCGTTTTATGGCGGCTGAGCATGTCAATTTGGCCTTCGTGGTGCACCACATGCCACAGGTCCAAACGCGAGCAGAGTTCCAGATCGCGTTGCTCGAACACGCCTTCGAGCAACAGCAATGGACCGCGCCAGCCCACATCGCGCAAGGTTTGCGCTTCGTTCACATCCAACAGGGCAAACCCATCGGCGCCGCGCAGGGACTCGTATGCCCTGGCCAAGCCATGGCCATAGGCGTTGGCTTTGACCACCGCCCATACCCGCGCGTCACCACTGGCTTGGCGCAACCGAGCAAGGTTGTGGCGCAAGGCTTGGGCATGGATGACAGCATGAATCGGGCGCGGCATGGGTGGATTGTCGCAGGGGCCGAAGGCATGCATATGGCGTGATATAACCGACGCGCTCTGAGGCCTGTCTCTTGACAATTAACGAATACCTGACTCTTTAACGCCGCACACTCACCAGGCCACACCATTTATGAAACGCGGTTTTTACACCATCATGGCGGCGCAATTTTTCAGCTCACTGGCTGACAACGCGTTGTTTGTGGCAGCGGTTGAAATGATCAAAGCTGGCGGCGGCGCTGAATGGCAACGTGCGGCATTGGTCCCGATGTTTGCCTTGTTTTATGTGGTGCTCGCGCCGTTTGTCGGCGCGTTTGCCGACTCGCGGCCCAAAGGCGAGGTCATGTTCATCAGCAACGGCATCAAGGTGTTGGGTTGCCTCATGATGCTGTTCGGTTCGCATCCGCTGTTGTCTTATGCGATCGTGGGTTTGGGTGCGGCCGCGTACTCGCCCGCGAAATACGGCATCCTCACCGAGTTGTTGCCGCCATCGTTGTTGGTCAAGGCCAATGGCTGGATCGAAGGCCTCACCATCGGCTCCATCATTTTGGGCGTATTGATCGGTGGCCAGTTGGTCGGTCCGGTGGTCGCCTCGTTCCTGCTCGGTTGGGACCTGCCGCTGATTGACACCGGCATAGACACACCGCCTGAAGCCGCCATCAGCATGATCGTGTTGCTCTACGGTTTGGCCGCTTGGTTCAACACACGCATTCCTCAAACTGGTGTGGCGATGGTGCCCTTGCGCAGCGAGACATCACAAAGCTTGTTGCGCAATTTGTTGGCATTGGTCCCGGATTTCTGGCGTTGCAACATGCTGTTGTGGCGTGACAAGCTTGGTCAGATTTCGCTGGCCACCACCACCTTGTTTTGGGGGGCCAGTGGCAACCTGCGCTACATCGTGCTGGCCTGGAGTTCGGTGGCGTTGGGCTACTCCACCACGCAAGCGTCTTCGCTGGTCGGGGTGGTGGCCATCGGCACGGCGGTGGGCGCGGTGATCGCCTCTGTGCGCATGAAGCTGGTCGATGCGCCACGGTTGATGGGCTTGGGCATTGCCATGGGCCTGCTGATGTTGGTGATGAACTTCATCAACAACGTCTGGTTGGCCGCTCCGTTTTTCATTTTGCTGGGTGGCTTGGGCGGGTTTTTGGTGGTGCCCATGAACGCGTTGTTGCAGCACCGTGGCCACAACCTGATGGGCGCAGGCCGCTCTATCGCCGTGCAAAATTTCAATGAACAGGCCTGCATTTTGGCGCTCGGTGGTTTGTACGCGCTGGCCACCGGCCTGGGCATGAGTGCATTCGCCGCCATCGTTTGTTTCGGCTTGTTTGTGGCGGGCAACATGTGGTTGATTCAACGCTGGCACGCGCACAACTGCCGTCACCACAGCGCCGACGTGCAACGTCTGATGGACATTGCCCGTCAGGACCCTGGGCACTGACCCATGCCGCTGACTGTCTGGGGCCCGGTGCTGGGCTTGCTCGCCAACGCCTTGGTGTTTGGACTGAGCTGGTGGCCGTTTCGCGAGATGTCGGCTCGCGGCTTGCACCCGCTGTGGGCCACTGCACTGATGTACGGCTTGTCATTCGCCATCATCAGCGCATGGCAGCCGCAGTGGTTTCGCCATCTTCGTTCACACCCGCAGCTCTGGTGGCTGTTCATCGGTTCAGGCCTGACCAATTTGGGCTTTAACTGGGCCGTCACCATGGGCGATGTGGTGCGGGTGGTGCTGTTGTTCTACACCATGCCGGCTTGGTCGGTGTTGTTTGCATGGTGGTTGTTGGGCGAACGTCCCACGCGCAGGTCGATGCTGCGTTTGCTGCTGGCATTGGTGGGCGTGGCGCTGGTGCTCAAAACGCCTGACACGCCGTGGCCGGTGCCGAGCAGCGCCGCCGATTATTTGGCCTTGCTCGGCGGTGCCAGTTTTGCGCTGAACAACGCCATGTTGCGCAAGTTGGCCGATTTGCCCGAGAGTGTTCGCATGGGCGCCATGTTTGGGGGCGGCATGTTCATCACGGCAGGCGCGGCGTTGGCGTTGCTGCCAACGGGTCATGTGGGCTGGCCGCCCGCCGACACCGGCTGGTGGCCTTATGCCTTGGGCTTGGCCCTGTGCTTGCTGTTTTCCAATCTGAGTTTGCAATACGGTGCGGCGCGCTTGAGTGCCAACACCACGTCATTGGTCATGTTGTCGGAAATATTGTTCGCCACCGCATCTTCGGTGGCCTTGGGGGTGTCAGAACTGAGTACCCGAAAGCTGATCGGGGGTTTGCTGATTGTGTTTGCCGCGGTCTTGGCGACAATCCAGCATCAACCCAAGGAGCCCCCATGAACGCTGCCACTGTCTGCGATTTTGAAGCCGTCCGCATTGACGGCACACCCATGCGCCTCGCCGATTGCCGAGGCAAGGTGCTGTTGATCGTCAACACCGCCAGCGCCTGCGGCTTCACACCGCAATTCGGCGGCTTGCAGCAATTGCATGACGCCTATGCCGAACGGGGACTGGTGGTGTTGGGTTTCCCTTGCAACCAATTTGGGGCACAAGACCCCGGCAATCACACCGAGATCGGCGCGTTTTGCCAAAAGAACTACGGCGTGACTTTTGGCATGATGGAAAAAATCCATGTCAACGGCGACACGGCCCACCCGCTGTTTCAATGGCTCAAGGCGCAAGCGCCTGGCGTGCTGGGCAGCGAGGGCATCAAATGGAACTTCACCAAGTTTTTGGTTGCACGCGATGGCGTGAGTGTCAAACGCTACGGCTCGGTGGACAAGCCTGCCTCGCTGGTCGCTGACATCGAACAAGCCTTGGCCGCAACGTAATTCTCCACAGCCATGCTGGCTCAGATTCACCGGCTGCTGGACCGATACCGCGGGTTGCCAGCTGACAGTTTGCTCGAGCAGCCGGTGATGTTCGCCCTGTTCATGGGCATTGTCTTGGCCAACCTGGTGCTGTTCCTGCTGCTGTCGCAGCCGTTTGCCTTTGAAAATGCGTTGTGGCTGGCATTGGCCAGCGTCTGCTTGACCGGTGTGGCGCATGTGCTTTTCAAGTGGACCTTGCAGCGCACCACGCATTTGCTCATCGCACAAACCTATGCCTTGCTGCTCTACAGCATCTGGGTCACCGGCGGGCTGTTTTCTTCCAGCACGATGTGGATGATGATCCTGCCGGTGCCCGCCATCTATTTGCTGGGTTGGCGCGAGTCCTTGCGCTGGATTGTGCTGGTGCAACTCACGTTGTTGGCGCTGGTGCCTCTCACCGAACACGGCTGGTTGCCAGTGAGCTATGTGTACGGCACGCGCCATGTGTGGTGGTCGCTCGGCAACCATGTGTTCACGGCCATCAGTTTGCTTGGCGGGCTGTTGGTTTACCAACGCATCTACAACCACCAGTTGAACGAAATCACGCGCCGCAACAAGGAACTCAGCGCCAACCGCGCCGCCTTGTTGCAAGCCGAGACGTACAAAGACCAGTTTCTGGCCTCGGTCAGCCACGAATTGCGCACACCGATGAACGCCATTCTTGGTTTCAACGATGTCATACGCGCCGAGTTGCAAACCGCAGGCCATTCGCTGCAAACCGTGGACTTGGTGCGCGAATCCACTGAACATTTGTTGAAGTTGGTCAACCAAATTTTGGATTTCACCCAAATCCAAGCGGGACGCTTGCAACTTCAACCGGCACCAACCCGCTTGGCCGATGCGTTTGCTGAATGCACACAAACCTATGCCCGCCAAACCCATGACCCGGTGCAGTTTCACGCACAACTCGATCCGGCGTTGCCCGAATGGGTGATGACCGACACCAAGCGCTTGAAGGAAGTGCTGTGCCATTTGCTTGACAACGCGTTCAAGTTCACGCCCGGTGGTGTGGTCAATTTGGCGATTCGCAAAGACGGCGAACACATGCTGTTTGAAGTGCAAGACACGGGCGTGGGCATCCCCGATGCACAGCAAACCTTCATCTTCAACCGGTTTGAACATGCCGATTTGCAAACCCACACCCGGTTTGGCGGCACGGGCTTGGGGTTGGCGATTTGCAAAGGCTTGGTGCAATTGTTTGACGGCGACATCGGTTTGCACAGCCAAGCCAACGTCGGCTCGCGGTTTTGGTTTCGCATTCCCTTGCGTGCCTGTGACGCACCGGCACCCATGGGCCTGACCGGTGCGCAGGCCACGGCTGACCCGCACTTTTCCCTGTTGTTGGTGGATGACAACCCGGTCAACTTGAAAGTGGCTGAACTGATGTGCCAGCAACTTTGGCCAACGGCACGGCTGCACAGTGTCACCAGCGGCGAGGCGTGTTTGCAATGGCTGCAAACGCACACGGCGGATGTGGTGTTGATGGATTTGGTCATGCCAAACATGGATGGCTTGCAAACCACCCGCGCGATCCGGCAGTCTGCTGCACCGCTGAGTGGCTTGGCCGTGATCGGGTTGACCGCCAGCAGCCACCCGCAAGACCATGCCGCGTGTTTGCAAGCCGGCATGAACGATGTGCTGCTCAAACCCTTGGGCCGCGATCAACTGCAGCGCGGTGTGCAAGCGCAACTCATGCGTCAAGGGGCCACCGATGCCTGATTCACGCGCTTGGCGTTTGCTGCTGGCGCGGTTCAAACAGCGCCTGCCCGCCCAATGGTTGACGCCGCAATCGCAGTTTTACGTGTTGTTCACCTTGTTTTTGGCGCTGATGAGTTATGTGTTGGGCAGCTTGTCGCCCGACCCGCAAGTGCAGTTGCAAGCCGCTATTTTGAGCGTGGTGATTTTGTCCTTGATGTGGTTGTACAACTTGGGTTTGCCCTTGCGCTGGGTGATTCACATCGGACTGGCCTATGGTTTGTTCCATTTGCTGCGCGAAGCCGTGTGGAGCGGCGGCATTTTTGCCAACGTCCTCAAATGGGTGGTGGTTCTGCCAATGGTGCCTTTGTTTTTGCTGGGTTGGGCGCAAGGCGTGTTCTGGCTTTGCATTTGCGTGTTGGGTTTGTCAGGCATGGCGCTGGGCACGTGGTTGGGTTGGTCACCGCCGGTGTATGTCGCCACACCGCAATTGCTGCACATGAATGCCTGGAGCGATGTCGCCATCAGCGTGTTTTTGTTGGCGCTGCCCTTGATTTACCAACGCTTGTACTTGCGTGTGCGCCATGTCAGCGAAAAGCGCCAAGCCAATTTGCTGCAAACACGCTCGCGGCTGTTGCGCGCGCAAACCATCAAAGACAACTTCATCGCTTTGCTCAGCCACGAATTGCGCACACCCATGAACGCCATCATCGGGTTCAGCGATTTGCTGCGCCAAGACGTGCGGCAATTGCCGCGCGCGCTTGAACTGGCGGATTTGGTGAAACAGTCCAGCGACCATTTGCTGACCGTGATCAACGATGTGCTCGACTTCTCCTTGTTGCAACGCGGGCAATTGAAAGTGCAACCCGCACCGTTTGAATTGATGGGCACGGTGCGCGCCGCATTCAACCTGTTTTTGCAGCGTGTCAACAGCATGCCCTTGGAATACACCTTGCAAGCCGCTGAAGACTTGCCACATTGGGTGGTCAGCGATCGGCACCGTTTGATGCAAGTGCTGGTGAACCTGCTGGGCAACGCCATCAAATTCACGCACCAAGGCTCGGTGGTGTTGCAAGTCTCACGCGACGCAGAACAACTGTGGTTCAGGGTCAGCGACACGGGCATTGGCATTGCGCCAGAGCGGCTGCCACACATCTTCGAACCTTTTGAGCAAGCCAGCGTGGCCACGGCCAGCGTCTACGGTGGCAATGGTTTGGGCTTGTCCATCAGTCGCCAATTGGTGCAATTGTTGGGCGGTGAGATCGGTGTCCACAGCACGCCAGGGCAAGGGTCCCGTTTTTGGGTGCGCTTGCCGTTGGTGGTGGCGAGCGTGCCGGCCTCGGTGTCGCAGACCGAACTGGGCATGACCCGGTTGCAATCCTTCCCGGTGCGTTTTTTGGTGGTGGACGACAGTTCGGTCAACCGCTTGCTGGCGTGTCAGGTGGTCAAGTCGCATTGGCCCAACGCGGTGTTGGTGCAAGCGGGCAACGGCCAAGAGGCATTGGACATCCTCCAGCATGAGCCATTTGACATGGTGCTGATGGACATGTTGATGCCGGTGATGGACGGCATTGAAGCCACCCGACGCTTGCGCACCGAATGGCCATTGCCGCAGCGCGATGTGCCCGTGTTGGCGTTGACCGCCAACGTCAACACCGCCGATCACCAACGGTGCAGCGATGTGGGCATGAACGGCTTGGCTCTCAAGCCTTTCGAGCGGCAAGCACTGTGTGCCTTGATGGAAGAGCAGTTGCTGTTGTCGCCTGCGTTCATGCAACGCTTGAATGCGCCGCCGAAGTAAGCAAGGCCGCGTCCACCATTTCCACCCAATGCCGCACGGGCAAATCGGTGCCGCTTTGCAAATGCGTGATGCAACCGATGTTGGCACTCAAGATGGCTTGCGGTTGTATCTCTTGCAAATGCCCCAGTTTGCGGTCACGCAACTGGGTGGCAATGGTGGGCTGCAACACGCTGTAGGTGCCTGCCGATCCACAACACAAATGCGCCTCGTTGTTGGCCACGCGCAGCTTGAAGCCCAGCGCATTCAACTGGGATTCGACGCCGCCTTTTAACTGTTGGCCGTGCTGCAAGGTGCAAGGCGGGTGAAACGCCATCACGCCTTGCGACTGGGCTTGCTGCGGTGAGATGCGTTGCTGCAGTTGGGGCATCAAGCCGGGCAACAACTCGCTCAGGTCTTTGGTGAGTTCGCTGATGCGCGCCGCTTTGTGGGCGTAGTTAGTGTCATGGCGCAAGATGTGGCCGTAATCTTTGACCGTCACGCCACAACCGGAGGCGTTCATCACAATCGCTTCTACGCCTTGTTCCACATGCGGCCACCAAGCGTCGATGTTGGTTTTCATTTGCACGATGGCCGCGTCTTGGTCATTCAAATGGAATTTCACGCCGCCGCAACAACCCGCCAAGGGTTCAACCACGGTTTGAATGCCGCAGGCATCGAGCACGCGCGCGGTGGCGGTGTTGATGTTCGGGCTCATGGCCGGTTGCACACAACCCGCGAGCATCAACACTTGGCGTGCATGGGTGGCGCTGGGCCAAGCGCCGGGGTGACGCGCTGGGGGCACTTTCGCTTTGAGCGCGCCGGGGAGCAAGCCGCGCACGGTTTGACCCAACTTCATGGCAGGTGCAAACAAAGGCGAGTTCAAGCCTTCTTTCAACGCCCAGCGCACCGCTTGTTCACTTGCCGGGCGGGGCACTTTTTCGTCCACCAGTTTGCGGCCGATGTCGACCAAATGGCCATATTGCACTCCGCTGGGGCAAGTGGTTTCGCAATTGCGGCAGGTCAAGCATCGGTCCAAATGCAATTGCGTGTCGCGGGTCGGGGTTTTGCCTTCCAACACTTGTTTGATCAAATAAATGCGGCCGCGCGGTCCGTCAAGCTCGTCGCCCAACAATTGGTAAGTGGGGCAGGTCGCCGTGCAAAAACCACAGTGCACACACTTGCGCAAAATGGCTTCAGCCTCTTGGCCGTCTGCGGTGTGCTGGTATTCAGGAGAGAGATGGGTTTGCATGGCGACTCAAATACCCAAACGGCCCGTGTTGAACACACCGTGCGGGTCAAACTGTTGTTGCAATTCACGCTGAATGCGCTGCTGCACTTCAGACAAAGGAGAAAACACCGGCAGGTTCACCGCCGCGGCTTGCGGCTGACGAAACACCGTGGCATGGCCGCCGAGCGCGTGCGCGGTTTGGCGAATGGTGGTGGCCGCAGACACCGGGGCCCATAACCAACGCAAGCCGCCGTGCCATTCGATGTACACCGGGTAAGGCAGGTTCAACACCGGCGCGGTTTGGGGCAAGCTCAGTCGCCACAAACACATCTCCGGTGCAGGCGACTTGAAAAAAGGCAGGGTGAGTTCGCGGCCCGCTTGCCAATCGCGCATGGCTTGTTCGTTGTCCATGCGGTGTGCCGTGCCACCGAGCGCTTGCACATCGGCCACCATGCGTGGACAGGCGGCTTGCACCGCCGCCACCGCACCGCGCAGCCGCACAAACAAACGCTCACCCGCAGGCTGGCTTTGGTCGTCATGCAACCACGCGCTGGCATTCAATGGCAACGCTTGTGCGCCCCACCGGTGCAACAGATCAAGCGCCTGCGCTTGGTTCACATGGCATGCCAATGTCGCCTCGGCGGG
>Ga0078894_10003749_pt1 | contig 11536 bp, 8 predicted proteins | sample LauGreSu1BDMLBSD_2_FD_67506 | JGI IMG/M metagenome (GOLD analysis project Ga0078894, IMG submission 67506) | Freshwater lake microbial communities from Lake Michigan, USA - Su13.BD.MLB.SD (version 4) (version 4) | ecosystem: Environmental > Aquatic > Freshwater > Lake | place: Lake Michigan, USA... | reverse complement strand
ATGAAATGTTATGTAGCCAACGGCATAGCGCTGGAAGATATACAGCCTGGGCAGATTATTGGCGCTTACCGGCCTATTGTAACACTGCCGCCGGCTGTTATTTTAAAGGCGGCATCGTTATCTACTTTTGAGCAAACCATGACTCGTTTTTGTGTTGTGTTTCTGGCATCCTTTCATGTTATCACGGCGGAACAAGCATTTCAAATATCAGCCATGTTTCCACCGCAAGTATACAAGACCATGAAGTGGCAAGACATTATGCTACCTACATTAACGATGATGACTACATTTGCGGATTTGCTGCAAAATGTTCAATACTCAGAACCGGAAATGTTTCATCGCTTATGCGTGTTTGCTTTATTTATGACCTATGTGGTGCGGTGTCCGGATGCTTGTGCTTGCGAAATATTGTACCCACCCGAGTATTACGATCTGGTAACGGACAATGTGCATCCCAACGCAATGCCGCATCGTGTCGATATGGATTTTCCGTTTTGGAAACAGGGTGACGTTGGTTCGTGCATGACGCATTTTATGCCACGGGTTGTGTATGCGCAACATGCCATTTTAACAGGACAGTATATCACGATACCCAGCATCAACCCTTTTTCGATATCATTAAATGCCAACGCCACCGACGACAAAAAGCATCCTGCTTTACACACTATTAAAACATCCGAAGCGGATTTCGATACTGTTGTTTTTAAAAACATGTTGCTGTGTGGCAAAATGCAACCCACGGAAACGGGCGATTATTTAAAACGACTGACTGCTTCTCTGTTACAACTGGCAGGCCGGTTAGACGATTTAAATGTCAACCCCAAGTTACCTACGGAATGGCCGTGTACCATGTCGCCCGTGGTTGTGATGCACATGTTTTTGATTGCGCATTTGCTGCAAACCCTGGATTTGGAATTGCCGGAATGTAAATCCGCGATAGCCGTTTTGGAAAAATATGTACCCAAGGGATTTAGCACGATGCTATGGCCGGGAGTGTACATGGAGTTGTATTGTCGCTTGTGTCGCTTCTACACCCACGCTGCATTTGATAACTTGCGCAAAGACATGTATATTTTGACCAAAACGCATTTAGGGATTTGCCCGGCGGATTTGGAAACGGACATTAATAACCTAATGACCAATGTACCCGTGGTATATCTGCCAACACTTGTACGCCAATAATATATTTAAACGTTTAGACTTGTGCGATTTGAGAACTAAGGGTGTTTAGTTTGTTTAAAAATATATTTACCGATATGCATTTAGACGCGTCATATACAGGTTTGGGTTTAGTGTCATCGATAGGTGCATCGGGATCAGGATGACTATCACTAACATCTTCTTCAAACAAACGCGACAGTCGGGCAGTTTGCCGATTGAATTTATGTAAACGCTGCATTGTTTTCTGAATTTCGGCTTTTTTGCGCTCTGTGCATGCTTTGGTTAATTCGGCCACCAGCGCAAGCCCGACGCGACTATGCATGCTGCATATTTTCAAGCAAGCTTTAGCTATAATATCTTTTTCAGGTGCTGTTATGTTGGATGTATCCATAGCATTCAATACACGATTTCTACTGGCGCGCAAAAAGCTCATGTGGTGTATATAATCTTCATAAACAGTTAATCTTTCCATATCGATTTTTTTACATACTTGAAAAAAATATTACCGTAAAATCCACGCTGGGTTTCATGACCCCCTTTATGTGGCTGGTGACTGAACCAGCTAAACGTAAACATGTGTTGCAGCTGACAAAACAGGCCTTTAATGTACCCGAAACAGTGCCACATGTACCTGTTGACAATCCCGTGTCCTTGGATCGGAGCAATATTGCACTTTTGCGGCAGCAAGATTATATGGTGGCCTTTAAAGCCGATGGTATTCGGTACCTGCTGGTCCTAACCATGTACAAAAACCGACCCTTGGCGGCTTTTGTTAATCGCGCCGGGCAAGTGTATAGTTTATATGTCACCGCCCACGCCAGTCATTTTCAACATGGCAGTGTTTTCGACGGCGAATTGTGTTCTTGCAACACGGGCAATAATGCGCAGGATTTTTTAGTGTTTAATGCGCTGGTGGATCAAGGCACGGCCTTACATGATCAATCGTATCATACCCGCCTGCAGCACATTCGCGACAACTTTTCGGCGCAGCCCTTGTCAACAAAAGAACGCGAACGCAACATATTATACATCTGTCCCATGGCGCTGACGTTGAATTTTGTATACAAAGAATACGATTTTGCGTATAATATGCGGGCTATGCATCATAATATTACGCCGCGATACAAGACCGACGGGTTTGTGTTTACGCCTATCCATGCCCCGGTCATATCGGGACGAAACGATCAATTATTAAAGTGGAAAAATGACAATCCGATCGATGTGCAATTACGCGTAACCGAGACCGGCATGGATTTATTGGTCGATAATGACGGCACGCAGATTCTGCTGCAAAGCGTAGTGGCGCAACCAGTACATATGGACAACACCAATAATGTCTATTTTAATGATATTATTGCCGGATACAACATCTTTCATCAATTATTCAAGACTGGCCCGTGTGTTTTTGATTCGGTCATTGAAGTAGATTGTCGCTTTCAACCGCAGCATGCTTTGCAATTGCGGTTTGTGCGACTGCGCCCTGACAAGGACGGACCCAATAACGTCGGGACTGTGTTGCGCACTTTACAAACAATTCAAGACAACATACAACAAGAGGAAATATATGATTTTGTTTTACGCAATAGAATGTAAATACAAATATACTTTATTGTTTTGCAACCCACCCCTCTATCTATAATAGTAAATTAAATCCTCATATTATTCATCTGAAAAATACGAAATCAAATCAAGCCACAACAATAGCGTTGGTTGCTTGCAACTGCTTTAGTTGAAACAATTCCGTCCGCAAGCGCTCGTTGTCTTCCTGAAACACCATCAATTGTTGCATGGACTGCAAAGCCGTTTCCAGCGACGTACCGTTGGGCAAAAAGCCAAAATGATTCAAACTGGAAATAATAAGCATTTGTTGCGAAAGCGCAGTGTTGGCTCGGCGCAGTGTAGCGATTTCCGTTTGCAGTTTATCAAATGCCACCGATTTTACGTTTTGCAATTCCTGCACGCGCATTTGCAAGGCCTTGTTTGCTACTTCCAGTTGTTGCAGTACCGACACTTGCACCATCGTAGACGGCGTTTTAATCGCGTGCGCACAATCGTCGTTTGTTACAAAATCCGGTGCAGGTACTTCCGGCTCACCGTACACAAACGTAGTGTTGGTTGTCTGTAACGTAACCGTCGACAATTTCTGCACATTAGCCTCCAAAGCTCGAATTTGTTCTTGCAACTTATGGAGCTCCAAGTCTTTGTTGGCCAGCAACTGTTGATGATCCGCAGTGATCTTGGCAATCGTTTGTGTCAACGCCTGCTTGTGGTTATTTTCCATAGCCAATGCCGCTTGAATAGCCGCAAGATCATGCGCCTCTTTCATTTTAGACATTTTTAAAGCAAATTCAGACCGCAGTTGTTGTTCACGCTGTTGTTCACGCTGTTCCGCCACGTCCCGAACACGCTTCACCGACAAGACGTGTTCACGATCCAACGTTATAAGCTGTGTATCCAAACGCTCCGTCAAAGTCTTTTCTTTTTTGGCCGCAAAGGCCTTGAACTCACGCAGTTCAGCGCGCACTTGATCCACTTCATCCAACTGCGATGCTTGCAAAGCTTGCAGCGCCCGTAACTGATCCCGCTGAGCAGCATTGTCTTGCTTTAACGCATCATGCGCCTTTGTAGTTGGCCGTTTGTCACGTTCCGATACAAGACGATCGCGTTCCAGTTTTAACTTGTCCAGTTGATCATGCAGCGACAGTCCCGTCATGGCGTTGGCCGATTGCAGCTTTTTCATTTCCAGTTCATGCGCGTCTTTCAGTTGCTGCAACGAAATAGCATGTTCCAGTTCTTTTTTAGCCAATGCATCTTCTTTTTCCTGACGCACTTTAGCCACAAGACCCACAGTATACGAAATACCAAGCTCGTTTTCCACCGTGTTGCGCGCCGTGCGAGCCAACACCTCAATGCTGCGCTGCTGTGACTCGATAAATTTGTCCGTCACTGAAATATGCACCAGTTGCGTCGGTTCCACCGAGACGCGATCATGGCGATAATCCAACAGAAACAATGAATTAATAATAAAGTTATCATACGGCGCCGCCATCGAACGCATATGATACGCGACTGTGCGCGTGTCCATGTTGTACTCTAAATGCCCGTAGCCCGTCACCGCCTGCATACCCAACGTGCAACAAATATGCACCAAGTTTGGCTTTTTAAACACCAAAGACATGAACCGAATGTTTTGTTGCATAGTCTTTGACGTCACAAAGTTCAATGGCGTTTCAATAATGTACGGCTTGTTGTCTTGATTCGCCACCAGCAAGAACCGACGTTCATTTTCCGCCGTAACAAACGTCGCTACAAATCCCCCCTTGCCTTGCACCACAGTACTCGTTTCCAGTTTTGGCTGATGGCCATCCAGTGTAATTCGACGCAAAGGCGACACTTTGCCGTTGTATTCAATGATAAAATGATGCAAATGCATAATTCCGTCGGCGGTCGTTGTTAAAATAAACGCACTGTCCGATACGGCCACAATAGCATGCGCCCGGCATTCAGCCGGCAGCTCGCAGTAAAAATAGTCAGTGCCCGGATCAACAAAGTTGTACACACAGACTTTGTTGTTAGCCGTTACGCCCCAAATAAGTTTTTGATGTGCGTCAGCAACAGCAAATGCGTACGGCAGCACACGCCACATACGCGCCGTCATGCGCGTTAAATTTAAAGCCAATTCCGCCGTATGCGATTGCTCGCCCTTGTTAACGTTGACCAGAACCGTGTCGCGTTGTGTAAAACGCACAAAGGTCAAGTTAGAGTTGTCCGAGTAAAACAAATTGCCGTCCGGGCTATCAATAGTCGTGATAATGCGACCACCTTTGTCCGATACGTGCTGAGACGTGTACACATATTTGTTACCATCCGTCACATACTCTAATTTGGGCGCCGTGATATACACGGTCGTAGCTACCGCTTCTTCGGTGACCGGCCGCACGCCCAAGGCGTGATCGGAACCGTATGTTCCTTCAAAATGGTATGCGCTCATGCGAAACCACGCAATAATACCACTTTGATTTGTGATTTAAAAATCATAATTTAAAAATAGACACGTATTTTGTAAAACGTTATATTGTTTTAAAATTTAAGTAATTTTATGCCATCTAAATGGTACTTAGTACAACCAACGGGTTTATTATAAACTCTATTGACGTTGTTGTTTTTCGTGATGATAGCAAGAAGCACGAAAACAAAAATCATTATATAACCGCTATATCCATTCAGGGCACTATTGAAGGGGTTATTTTGGAAAGCAGCAAATTGATAATACCTTTACCGAAAGGACCCGCGCCGGTCTTGAACGTTATACCTGATCCTGTTTTTTATACATTCTGGCCCAAGGAATTAAATGGATCGGGGTGGGAAATTATAGAAGCAGTCTCAACTTATGCTAATTTAAAGCGCCAGTTTCCCAGTGGCTTGGCCCTGGCGGCCAAAGAATATGCAGACAACCAGTTTATTGTATTGACGCCAAAATACAATGGTTCTTTTGGCGGCGCTATTATGTACGATTATTATGCCGAACATGCCATAATTCCGGTCAATGGGGCAACAAGTGGCGTGATTTTAAACGAGCCACTTTTATCACTACGCTTGCAGTCTGGCGGCGACGTACATTTTACCAACGATTGTGAAGACAATTGTGTCAATTTTGAAAATATATTTAAAGTGCCCATTACACGACAGGTATATTTCAAAACAGGCGTTGTGGCGTTTGACATAATTACAAGCAGCAATACGGCTTCCAAACCGACCAAACCGCTTAATGTGCAACGCTTAACGTTTATTATTATCATGGTTATTGTTTTGATTGTTATAATCGGGTTGGCGTTTCAGGCTCGAAAAATTTATCGCTTGAATTTTAAACCCAAAAAATAAATTTAAAAGTAAAAACCATGGATTGTCACACAAAGGTGCAAGATGTCATAGCTGCTCGCCGCCAGCGATTTGCCAAATTGTACAATGTGGACGAATTGGAATATCGTTTAGAACAAAATAAAGCTGTTATGGATGAATGTAGTAATAGGCGCGATTTACGTCGCCGAAACGCGCTGCAGCGTGATAGTGAAATATTACGGCGCGAAATAAACCGGCGCAATCGCAAAGGACAATTGTTTGATGTGTTGGCCAATGATGTACACGAGGCTTTGCAAATAGCCACTATTAATTCATACACTACGCCAGCGGCGTCATTGTCGTATCGTGTTATTGAAGATGAAGCCAAGCCAAAATCCAAAGCCGATCAATTCGTAGACGATGCCAATTTGCTGCTGGAAGATGTCATGTTGATTGATGACGGCGACCGTTTGCAAGATGCGCGAGCGCAGGTCGATGATATATGCATCAACTGCGGTACACTTATGGAACGCAATTTGCAATTAAGTTATTTGGTTTGCCCCAACTTGGAATGTCAACATATGCGCTGGTATATGGACACCAGCACTTTTTCGAATACAGCCTATACTACGCGCATTGATATTAGCAAAAATGCCCCGAAATGCGTGACGCATTACAGCACTTTTCTCAACACCTGTCAAGGCAAAACCACCAAAAAGTTTCCCCGGGATTATTTGATGAAAATATGTTTTTATTGCTACGTGGAAGGCGCGCGGTCGTGTGATGATATCACCAAAGAGCTGATTAACAAGGCGCAGAAATATCTTGGTGTAACGGAATACAACATTTCTACTATTCTGAAAACACAGTTGCGAGGCAGCAGTCTGCGCTTGCCGCCCGAAGTCATTAAGAAATTGCAGTTATTATTCAAGGCGCTTTGGCCGGTATTTGCGCAAATGAAGGGTGATTTAGACCCCAAGCGCGCCAACATGATCAATTTTAATTTTGTCAGTCGCGTGCTGTGTCGTTTACTTGGCTATGATATATTCTTGCCGCTGTTTGATAAATTTCGCATGCCGTATAATGAGATTAAGCACAGCGCGTTTATGCGGCAAATGTTTCACGAACTGGGCTGGGTGTGGCAAGATCGCAAGTTGACGGATATTTCGGATGCAGTCTTGGACGAATATGAGCGGCGTATGAACGAGTTTGGCGACGTTGACGACGAGGGCGAATTGTTAATGGATGAATAAATTAATGTGTAAGTTGTTAAACAAATCATGAACACCGAGTCGGTTGTTGACGATGAAGCTTTTATATCTGGCTCGTCCAGTGTAACGCATTCTAATTCCGCTACTACTACCTCCAGCATGACCAACAACGGCTCTGCATCGTCGGGCCCTACATCATCATCTGGTCCAGTTTATGCTTCTGTACAGCCTGGCCATAATGCATCGCATGGCGTGCATGAACTGCCGGTACAAAATCAGGTAGTACCACCAGTACCGCCGCTTTTGCCTTTGACGTTGCCGCCCTCGCTGCTGCCGCCGTCTTTGTTGCCGCCGCCGTTACCGGTGGTTTCGCAGCCGATAACAATCAGCGCGCCGCCAAATCCAGTCGCCGCTGTTGTCGGCGTCGTCAGTACACAGCCTGGCGTATTTCGGCCAAAAGTGTTGACCACGCGCGAGTTGAGCCATGCGGTAGAACAGATTTTGCGCGAAAACATTAAATTGGGCGAAGAAGATAAGCGTTTGATTGCGCGCATGTATGATACGTTTCGCAATCAAGTAGCCGCGGCGTTGGTTTCGCAAGATCATGCTATAGACAAGTTTTTCTGGGTAGAATTATTGGGCAACATGATGGTCATGGCTGCTACGTTCAAGACCAGCGGTCTCTCAAAAAAGGAAATTATCTTGGAAACATTACGCATTATTGTCAAGTTTGAAGTGCCAGCTGATCGTGAAGAGCAAAGCATACATTTAATAGAAACGATTTTATCGCCGGCTATCGATTTGACTATATATTTCAAGAACCAAATCGCCAGTGGTAAAAAGTGTGCTTGGTGTTTATGTTTTCAGTAATTTGTTTTCAATAATAAACTTTATTGTTGGCCAAAACGACGCAACGCGGCCTCCCGTGCTGCTTCGCGCGGTGTAAGGGTGGGCGGGTTCGCGGCTTGTTGTAATAAACCTTCTCTCATTTGAAGTCTTTGTTCTTGCGGATTTATAATAACATTATTACCAACGCGGTCGCGTTGATTTTGTTGAGCTACCTGCGTGGGTGGGGCGTTTAATAAACGCGCCAAGCCGCCAGAAACGTCGCGTCGGGCAAACGTGGGTCTGGGCGACATGCGATTGCCCCGAGCAGCAGCAGCGGTGGCGGCAACAACCGGTTGTGGTGGTTGCGGCAGGACTTGTTGTGGTTGCGGGGCGCGTTGTACGGGTGGCGGTAATAACAAAACTTCTTGCGCGGGTGGTACACGCTGCAACACCTGCGCTGGCTGCAACACCTGCGCTGGCTGTAATACCGGAACACGCTGCAACACCTGCACTGGTGGTGCCGGCAAACCAGCTTGTTCTCTATTTAAAAGCTCCGGCACAGGCTGTAATGGAGTTAAAATAGCTACCGCTTCCAAAGCCCGTTGAACAAGATTAATAATCTCGTCTTTATTGCGAGCCATCGTGTACATTCGCGCATCCGTGGTTTCAAAATTACTGGCAACCATCAAAATACGATGCACAACGACATGCCGGTCTTCGGGCCGATCCAGATTGGCATGTGAGCGTAAGCGCGTAGCACGACCTATAGCTTGCTGCTCACGCGCCGAGTTCCAGGCTGGATCAAATATAAACACGTGTCGCACGTCTGTAAAATTTAAGCCTTCGCTGGCAGCCGATGATAAAATAATGACTTGGACAATACCATCATCGAAAAGTTTCTTGTTGACAAGGCGCTGACCAACACGAGTTTGCCCGGTAATAATGACACTGTTGATGCCATAACTCTGTAATACCTCAGCTATGCGTGTAGCGCCATTGTGCAGCCAATGTGTAAAAATTATACTACGGCCCGCCGGTGTGTTTTTTATCGGATTTAATATTTCCGCCAACTCGATGGCTTTACGGCTATAATAGACACCCGTCTCTGGATTTTGTGATATTATATTCATAGCTTGCCGCAAGCCAACGTTAAATGGAAGCGGGTTTTGCGGCAGTCGATAGAATTCCAAAGGTGGCTGCTGCTTGGCGCATATTCTTTGAAACAACTGTATGTCATTAGTATTCATAACAATCCTATGTTGTACGTATTCCACAGTAGGATATAAGCGGGTATCCGCAATTGTTTCGCGCATAATACGCGCAAAAGAAAACATATTGGGGCAATATTGTGCAATAAAATCAAACATAAATCGTTGCGCTTGTTCTGCATTTATAGCTTTTTTGTTGGCATACAATGCCAGCGCGTTTTGAAAAGCCACCACATTCGGCCACGCGTCGCCCTTGATCATAGCTACAAGATTGCAAATATCCAACGGGCCATTGACCATAGGCGTTGCAGTCAACGCCATTACTCGAGTAGCGTGGTACGCGGCTTGTGCCATGACAAAGGTCATGCGGCCACTGCCAGAGCCATGAATGTCGATTTCCGTGCGGTATGTATGCGCTTCATCTATGATTAAGCAAGTGCGATTCATATCCGTTTGCATTTTTGCTTGCAAATCAGCAAAGTATACGCGATAACCAAACGTATTTTCCGTCATATCGGCATCATCTTCCATGTTGTCAGTGACATCTGCAACAGCCGCTGCACCCGCAACAGTCGCTGCACCCGCAACAGTCGCTGAACCCGCGTTGGATTCAATATAATGGCTATATTGGCTATAAAACTGTTTGTGTGACAGGATAGTATATTGCTGCGCCGTGTTTGCGGCGGTAGCACCATAGTCTCTATGTAAAGCTTCAGCAAACGTGGAAACGACAAATGACGGCGTGACAATTATAACACGATCGACCAATCCATTGCGCAACAAAAGCTCTGCGCCTAATATAGCCGTCAGCGTTTTACCAAGACCGACATCATGTGCTACAATCACACCGCGATGATTTAAAATATGTCTGGACGCTGCTACTTGATGAGCCTGTGGGGGTTTGCGTGAGACTTGCAAGACCGTCGCGTCGTCCAACGGTCTATCAGGAATAGTAAATGTTTGTTGTGGCAATCGAGTCAGCGCTAAAACAGCCTCGGCGGCCGTTATATACGGGCCTTTGGGTTTGGCGCGATTTACTTCAGGTCTGGCATTTTCGGGCATGGCTCCTTCGGGTCTGGCACGCGCCGCTGCACCAGCTTGTACGCCGCTTGTATTAGAAGTATCAAGTAAATTTGTGGTAGCAACGACCCGATAAGGCGCCGCTCTTTCCATCGCTTGCAATCGAGCAGCGCGCCAAGGAACATTTAAAACAGCTTGTGCTTCCGTTTCAGTTATCAATATTTGCATCCGTTCCAAAGTATCCACCGCCAATTCAGCTACAATCCGAGAACCCAATTGTTCGGCCAAGCCAGCCGACGCCATATCTGTAGCCATTACAGTTTCCAGCTCTGTGATTTTTTGTTGCAGCGCCGCCAAAACCAAGGGCTCTGCTTGAAAACGTTGACGCCAATCTTTGAGTTGTTGCACCACATACTGTGCATCGGTTGGGCAACAGTACCCTCGGCCTGAAATCGATGGGCGACAAGTAGCATTGATTTGATTGGTTGAAAACATGTGATTATCAGCACAATCGTAATTGCATGAATTATTTTGCCAGCTGCATGGTTCTGTGCATAAAGCAACGTTTTCAAATCTTTCTCGGCATGTCATTTTTTTACTAAATAATTTATACTCAAATTTTAAAATGTCGTTGCATGTAGTGTGTGGTCCCATGTTTTCTGGGAAAACGACCCTGGCTATGCAAACGGTTCGTCGGTACCGTAGCGTGGGCACTCAAGTCATGATTATCTCGCATAGCAGCGATACGCGTTACACGCAGGAAGGCGTTAGTAGTCACGATCGCATAGTGATGGATTCGCATTTGTGCATGGCGCTTATGCCTATGCTGGACGAACCAGAATGGAATGCGGCCAAAGTTATTGTAGTCGAAGAAGCGCAATTTTTCCCTGATTTGCTCGACTTTTGTATTGCGGCCGTGGAACACCACAAGAAAACCGTCTTTGTGTATGGCCTGGATGGCAACTACAAACGGCAAGCTTTTGGGCAAATTTTACAGTTGTGTTCTTTGGCCGACTCTTTTCAAAAAATATCGGCATTTTGCAAACTATGCCAAACTGACAATACGCCGGGTTTGTTTACAGCGTCCATGAAGCCTATGCCGCAAGACGGCATTTGTGTAGGCGGGGCGGACGTGTATGCCGCTGTATGTCGGCAGCATTATCTTGCTGTAAATGAAAAAAATAAAGTATAAATTATTTGCCCAAAATTATATCATGCTCATGTTAATGGTTGAAAACGAATCGATTTCTATCGATTTGCAACATGTGA
>Ga0078894_10003748_pt1 | contig 11536 bp, 7 predicted proteins | sample LauGreSu1BDMLBSD_2_FD_67506 | JGI IMG/M metagenome (GOLD analysis project Ga0078894, IMG submission 67506) | Freshwater lake microbial communities from Lake Michigan, USA - Su13.BD.MLB.SD (version 4) (version 4) | ecosystem: Environmental > Aquatic > Freshwater > Lake | place: Lake Michigan, USA... | reverse complement strand
GACGTGTTGAAAGAAGTGATTCGCTAATTGTAATCTTACTTAACGGTGCTCATAGACTTTGGGCACCGTTACTTAAATTGTTTTTAAAATCCCCGAACAGGGGATTTTTTTGTATTCACATTATTTGAGATTTATTTGTAAAACTATGTAATTCAATTAGTTACAGAGTATCTTGGTGTTGTAGAATTCAAATTGTTCATTGAAATCACGTAAATATTCATCTAAAGGCTGTAAGGGTTCATTGACAGGGGAGTGTATTTAAAACAAAATTAAATTTGTGTTAACTCTCTACCTTGTTTTGTGTATCATTGATTTTTTGTGTTTAATTGATTTTTAATTGGGAAGAGGGCTAAATAAAAATAAAGCCTATGTTAAAAAGATATTTTTTGAGCTTCCGAACAGCTTTAATATTCCTGCTTTTTATTGGTTCGTCAATTTTATTATCTAATGGGTATACGCAGTCATGTACGCATACGATTTACTTAACGGATACGTATGGTGATGGCTGGAATGGTAATTATTGTTCTGTTTCAGTAAACGGTACTACCGTGTTATCAAATGTGACGTTATCCAGTGGTTCTGGGCCGGTGACCTATAATTTTACGGCAAGCGCAGGTGCGGTGGTACGCGTATGGAGATCAATTACGGGTTCTTGGACCAACGAATGTCAAGTAAGGGTGCTAAGCAGTACAGGTACCACAGTAATCCCGCTTCAAACCTTAGCTACTGGAAGTGCTGGCGCTGGAGGAAACACAGGCACTGGGGCCTGTAGTGCTGGTGGCGGCGGCGGTGGTGCAGGTTGTACGCACACATTATACTGTACAGACACTTGGGGCGATGGTTGGAACGGAAACCGTGCGTCAGTCTCTGTAAATGGTATTACTGTATTATCTAATGTTACCTTAAATAGTGGTTACGGTCCCGTAACGTATAATTTTACTGCCGCACCCGGGGATGTCGTTAGAGTATGGCGTTCCATAACTGGTTCTTACAGTAATGAGTGCCAAATACGCGTGCTAAGTAGCACCGGGGCAACGGTCATTCCGCTACAATTATTAAATACAGGTTCCGCTTCTGTCGGGGGTTCAACAGGAACTGGACAATGTGCTGCTCCAGCGCCTACAGCACCGTGTACCAACGCATCTGCGTACGGCACATTTAATGCACCAAGCTTACCCGGGTTGAATTTAATTTCTTCATGCACCTACCAATCTGAATACAATACGATTTATAGTGTTGTAGCTGGACGTCAGTACCAATCATCGTATAGTTTAGGTGGATACATCACGGTTCGTCATACCAGTTTCAATGGAACCGTGGTAGCTCATGGTAATTCTCCCTTAACTTGGACAGCTCCAGTTTCCGGCACGTATTACATTCATTACAATACGAACAACAATTGCGGGACTGCGTCAAGTTGTGGCTCAAGTTATATTTCTTGTTTATCGTGCAGTGCACCACCACCGCCCGCTAATGATTTGGTGTGTAGTGCAACAGGAATTAGTTGCGGTCAGACCATTGCGGGAACAACAGTAAACGCTACCAATAGCGGAACAGGTGAAAATGGTAGCTGTGGCGTCGCTCAAAGTCAACCTGGGGTTTGGTATGTTGTTCCGGGTAATGGGCAAACTATGACGGCTTCTCTTTGTGCAACTGCCTGGGATAGTAAAATCTCAGTATACAGTGGTCCGAATTGTTCCTCCTTGAGTTGTGTAGGTGGGAATGATGATTTTGGACCAATGTGTTCGTCTTCCTCTGCTTCGTATACTTGGAACACGGTTCCTGGAACGAATTATTATATTTTGGTTCACGGATACAGTACAACCAGTGCGTTTAATTTAGGATTAACATGTGTTACACCTCCGCCAGCTGCACCAACTTCCGTGAGTGCAACTTCTAATACAGTGTGCGCAGGAAGCCCAACTACCTTAACAGCCAGTGGAGCTATTGGTACCGTTTATTGGTATACTGGTGGGTGTGGAACAACCCAAATTGGCACAGGAAATTCAATCACAGTCAATCCAAACGTAGCAACAACCTATTATGCCAGAAACTATAACAATGGCTTGTTTAGTACCACATGTGCCTCGTATACGGTCAATGTAAATAGTTTGCCAACGGTAAGTGGTGGTGCTAATCAATCCGTATGTTTAGGTAACCAAGTAACGCTTTCTGGCTCAGGAGCAAGCACCTACACGTGGAATAATGGGGTAACCAATGGAGTCGCATTTACACCAAATACCACCGGAACCTACACCGTCACGGGCACAAATTCCTTAGGATGCTCAAATACAGCGCAAGTAACGGTGACTGTTAATCCTTCGATAAGTTGGGCAAATGTACAATGGCCTGCTTCAGCAACAGTTAATTGCGGTTCTGGAGTCAATGTATATGGTCAAGTATATGAGGCTTCCTTAACCCCCCCTGCTGGTTCGAATAATACCATTGGGGTTCAAATCGGAGTATCCACAACAAATACCAACCCTGCGACATGGCCTGCTGCCGCATGGACTAACGCGACTTGGAATGCGCAATCGGGAAACAACGATGAATATGTAGCGAATATAGGTTCATCCCTTGCAAGTGGTACCTATTATTATGCCTACAGATATACCAGCGGTTCTTCCGGATGTTATGTATATGGCGGGTATAATGCCTCAGGTGGTGGATACTGGAATGGATCAACCAATATTAATGGGGTTCTTAATGTTGGTGGAATTGATTGGGCAAACCTTCAGTTTCCTGGGTCAGGTTCAGTATGTCAAGGCCAATCCTACAATGTATATGGTCAAGTGTATGAAGCGGGAGTGACAAATAATGCAGGTGCCACCCCGGGATTAATTGCTGAAATAGGTGTTTCTTCCACAAATACTGATCCAGCAACTTGGGCAGCTAATGCATGGTCACCTGCAAACTTTAATGCACAATCTGGAAATAATGATGAGTTTATAGCGAGCATATCAGGCTTACCGCTAGGTACCTATTATTATACGTTTAGATATAAATTGTCGAATGCTTGTGCATACCAATATGGAGGATTTAATGGGTCTGGGGGTGGATTTTGGAATGGAACGACCAACTTGAACGGTACCTTAACAGTAACTTCTGCGGCTATTCCAAATGCAGGCTTGGATATTGTTGATCCATCAACGTGTGGGAAAAATACCGTGAATTTAAGTGCGTCTGTGCTTGCTGCCGGTCAAACCGGGGTGTGGACCCTCGTAAGTGGTACCAATGCCAATGGTATATTTTCATTACCTACCGCTCCAAATACTCAGTTTACAGGTTCCTATGGGGGTACATATGTACTTCAGTGGACGGTTACAGCAGGAGGATGCTCCGGTTCAGACCAGATGACAGTTACTTTCAATCAACCAAGTGATGCTGTAATTAACGGCTTAATTGGTCAAGGTGATTTGTTATGGTGTGGTTTAACAGGAACTGACTGGTCTACCTCAACGAACTGGTACCAAAAACAAGCGGCCGGTCATTATGTTAGAATGTCTGGCGCCGTTCAGCCGGGTATAGGGAATGAAGTCTTTACCATAAACACTATAAATGGGGGGATGTGCGTAGGAAATAATACCCCTTCACTCAGTGTAAGTAGCCATGCTGAGGATATTTTCGTAGGCAATGGTGTTACATTAAATCTTTCAAACGACAGCATTAACATTGCACAGAACTTGATAAACAATGGAACGATAATCGCATCAACTGGAGTAGTTAATTTTACAGGAAGCAGTAATTCAATTGTTAGTGGATCAGGAAATACCCAGCTGTTTGACATGCGTGTGAACAAATCCGCTGGAGCCACCTTAACCTTGCAGCAACCTATATTGGTTACAAACAACCTCAACATGGTACAAGGGAATGTATTCACTACGAGTGCAAACTTACTTACCCTAGGAACAAGCAGTGCAGCTCCGGGAAGTTTAACATACAATTCAGGAACGATTGTTGGACCATTCAAGCGTTACTTCGCGAATGTAGCAAGTGCAGGAACAGCAGGTTTATTCCCAGTAGGAACAGCAGTATACAACCGCTATGCAGATTTTAGCTTTGGATCAGGTCCAGGTGTAGATCAGTACCTAACGGTAGAGTATAAGCCAGGTGCACCAATGCAGGGGGGGATTCCATTGTATAACGGCTTGCCGTTAATGGCTTCAGGATCTATGATACAAAACTATTCTGCGGATGGATATTGGAGTGTGATTCCAACAAATAATAACTACACAGCACCGATCACTTCGGTGAATTATGGAGTGACCTTGTTTGCGAATAACTTAACGGGAATGCAAAGTCCACAGGTATGTCGCATTATCAAGAGTGCAGGGTCGAACAACGCGGCTCAGCATCACGTAGCATGGCAAGCTTGTGGAACACACACCCCAATCAACGGTGCAGCGAATCCACAGTCCTTCTTGATTACGAGTACGGCAACGCAAGGCTTTAGCTGGTTTAACATCGGAACACCAAACAGCCAAGCATTACCGGTAGAGTTGTTGAGCTTTAATGGTGATTGCAATGAAGGTCAAGTAACCTTAACATGGCAAACAGCTACGGAACACAACAGCGATTACTTCGAAGTAGAGAAATCACGCGATGGCATGAACTGGCAGGTATTGACTACAGTAAATGCAGCAGGAAACAGCACGCAGTTGTTGAACTATGAAGCTACAGATGCTCAGGCGATGGAAGGAAATAATTACTACCGCTTAACGCAAGTAGACATCGACGGGACAACAAAAACGTATGATGTAATCAATGTGAGTTGTTCAGGCGCAGCGAAAGGCTACTTCTCAGCGTATCCAAATCCAAGTACAGGATCATTCCAAGTGATTTTGAATGATAAGAATTTGGTAGGATCAGGAATCTTAAGTGTAAAAGATACCAAAGGTGCTGAATTGCTTAACCGCACGATTGAAGTAAAACCGGGAATCAATATGTTCAGTGTCACAGACTTGAACTTAGCGCCAGGAGTTTACTACATTCAAATCGTGAATGGTGAACGCGCAACAGACGTATTGAAAGAAGTGATTCGCTAAGGACATTACAACGCTGTTGTTTCCTCAACTTGCTTAAGGGTACAATGATCTCTTTATTGAGCATCACTTTCAATAGCTGCGCAACATAGACGTGCACCATTCACAATATGTTCATATTCTCATTAACAAATCGTATTTTTACTCAATAAGTAATGTAATACTATGTGTGTTAAATTTTATTTACTGACGCTTAGTCTTGTTGTTTCATTGCATGCCTTTTCGTTAAAAACCGCCAAACGGATCAACCTAAAGCAGTTGAGCGACTTAAGTCATACTGCTGATTCTATTATACGAACAACTGGCTATTTTTCAGTTCATCCCAATGCGACATATGGAACATTTCAGGTAATATTGAATGATAAAGAGCTCATTGGCAATGCCATCTTATTAGTGAAAGATGCCAATGGCAAGGAATCTTTAAAAAGAACAGTGGAAGTGAAGCCCGGAATAAATTTGTATAGTTTAAATGATCCTAAATTCGCTCAAGGGAATTATTTTATTTCAGTCATTAATGGTAATAAATCTTCTGTCGAATTAAAAGGGGTATTAGGGCCATAAAATAAATCAAGGATTTAATTGGACATAAAAGAAGTATTCCAAGGAAATCTTTGGTCAAGTATTATCATGGGGAGAAATTTCCTTCAGTAGATAATTCAACAAATGATGGTCGCAAGCTTAATCGTCGTGTTGAATTAAAAATTGAGTTGCCAAGCAAGTAATTTGTTTATCCGTTATCTTTAACGGAATGAAGTCCGTCCTTAAAGATTCTTTTTTTATCACCCTTGGCATTACTTCCGCTACCTTTGGTTTGAAGGGTTTTCTGATTCCCAATCACTTTATCGATGGTGGTGCGATGGGTATATCGATGTTAGCGAGTCAATTTTCTACCATTTCACTCGGGATTTTTATTATCCTATTTAATACACCTTTTATTTTACTTGGTAAGCGCTTACTTGGTAATGCTTTTGCCCTTAAGACCTTTCTCGCCATAGTGGGCCTTAGTAGTTCATTGAGTATTATTTCCATTCCTCATGTAACTACAGACCCCATTCTAATTGCCGTGTTCGGTGGTGTGTTCTTAGGGGCAGGGATTGGTTTTGCAATGCGTGGGGGAGCTGTAATTGATGGTACCGAAGTGCTCGCTATATACTTAAGTAAGAAATTGGGTGCAACGGTAGGTGATATCATGCTGGCAATAAATGTTCTGATTTTTTCCTTAGCAGCCTATCTGATGGGAGCAGAAATTGCCTTATATTCTTTACTGACATACTTAGCGGCCTCCAAAGCGCTTGACTTTATTGTTGAAGGAATTGAAGAATATGTTGGAGTGACTATTGTTTCAGATTATTGTGAGGAAGTGCGTTTAATTATTATAGAAAAATTGAACCGTGGGGTAACCGTTTATTCCGGTAAAAAAGGGTACGGAAAGCGGGGTGATACGGAAAATGTAGATGTGCTTTATAGCGTTATTACTCGCCTTGAAATTAATCGCATGTACACCGAAGTCGAAAAAATTGATCCCAATGCCTTTATTGTGATGCATAGCGTTAAGGATACCAAAGGCGGAATGATCAAAAAACGGTCGTTAAAAGCATAGGTAGAAGGTGAGAGAATTAGACATCTAGACGTTAAGATGTTAAGACGATAGGAGAATCTAACTTCTGTAAGTCCTAATATCCTAAAGTCCTAATGTCCCAGTATCCTAAAGTCCATGGTCACCCTCCTCTGACGGAGTCTGATACTCGTCAGAGTCGTCAGGCTTAATCCTCCCTCAAGGGAGGAAAATGCATTTTCTCCGAAAGTCATAATGTCCAAAAGTCCTAAAATCCAAAAGTCCACTAGGACGAAAAGACTTTAAGATATTGCGCACCCTTCGATACGTCCTTCGGATTACTCAGGGTGCGTGCAAGTGGCAAAAATTTCGGCGGGCTTGAATCCTGAAAATTGAGCGTTTCGGTGATTATTGAATTTCTATGGGTGCGCCCTTCGACAAGCTCAGGTAACGTACTAGAGGTATATTTTTATTCAGTTAAAGCGGTCCCTGAGTACTCCTAAGGACGTATCGAAGGGCCGCTTTCCAGGCACTTGCATCCTAAAGTCCTAGCGTCTAAAAGTCTGAATATCCCAATGTCTAAACCTCCCAATGTCTTCATATCCATATTTCATTAATTTTGTTTCATGGATTTTTTAACCAATCTCGGTCAAACTTCACCGTATCCCTTACTCATTGAGGTAGATCGCGCCGAAGGGATTTTCATATACGACAAAAAAGGGAATGCCTATGCCGATTTAATCTCCGGGATTGCCGTGAGCTCTATGGGCCATGGTCATCCAACCATTAAAAAAGCAATTCACGATCAAGTTGAACGTCATCTTCATGTTATGGTGTATGGAGAATTCATTCAAGATGCCCAGATGGATTTTGCGCGGGAACTTACTAATATTCTTCCTCCTGAATTACAAGCCATTTACCCGGTAAATTCTGGAACCGAAGCAAATGAAGCCGCCATGAAATTGGTGAAACGCGTCACAGGTAGAAGCGAAATCATCGCATTCAAAGGGTCGTATCATGGAAGTACGCATGGTTCAATGAGTATCTCTTACAATGAGTTAAAAAAAACGAAATATCGTCCACTCCTTCCCGGGATTCGCTTCATTACACTTAATCAAGAACAAGAGTTAGAACAGATTACTACAGCCACCGCAGGAGTAATTTTAGAGACCATTCAAGGAGATGCGGGGGTGAGAATTCCAGAAGCCTCATACCTACAAGCCTTAAAAGCTCGGTGCAAGGAAGTTGGTGCCTTATTGATATTCGATGAAATTCAATGTGGACTCGGTAGAGCCGGTTCTAATTTCGCATTTGAACAATTTAATGTTATTCCCGATGTACTCACCTTAGGGAAATCGCTAGGAGGAGGTTTGCCCATTGGTGCTTTGGTGACTAGTACTAAACATATGGCGGCGTTCAAAGAAAATCCAATGTTAGGTCACATTACCACCTTTGGAGGTCACCCCGTGGTGTGTGCTTCAGCGGCTGCTTTTCTAAAGGTACTCACCACGGAAATCGATTATTCAATCCTACCAAAGATTGCTGCAATTTTTCATGATGCTCTTATTGCACATCCAGAAGTTAAAGAAATTCGAAACATTGGGTTAATGTTTGCCATTGATATGGAATCGGCGGAACGGGTAGAACGTGTGGTAAAACGCTGCTTGGAAAAACACATGCTAACCTTTTGGTTTCTTTCACACCCATATAGCTTTCGCTTAGCACCACCCTTAACAATTACCGAGGAACAAGCCCGTCATTTTGCACAAGAGATTTATCAGGCCATTGAAGAAACGAAGGCATAAGGGATTCTTTAAACTTGTCGTATCTTTGTACCCCGACTATGAAAGTAACCGAACATATTAAAGCCGCGAAGGACACCTTGTTCTCCTTTGAAATCTTACCTCCGTTAAAAGGTAAAGGAATTCAAACACTTTATGATGGAATTGATCCTTTAATGGAATTCAATCCAAAGTTTATTAATGTTACGTATCATCGAGAGGAGTTTATTTATAAAGAACGAGATAACGGACTCCTAGAAAAAATTGCAGTGCGCAAACGTCCAGGAACGGTTGGTATTTGTGCGGCCATTATGAATCGCTACAATGTGGATGCTGTACCGCATTTAATTTGTGGCGGATTTAATCAAGAAGAGACTGAAAATGCATTAATTGATTTGCAGTTCCTCGGCATCGATAATGTACTTGCCTTGCGAGGAGATTCAATTAAAAGTGAATCTGTTTTTGTTCCAGAACCAGGGGGGCATAAACATGCTAACGAGTTGATTCATCAAATTGGTCAAATGAATCAAGGACATTACCTCATGGATGATTACAAAATGGACCCTACCGATTTTTGTATTGGTGCTGCAGGTTATCCAGAAAAACATTTTGAGGCAATGAACCTCGAAGACGATTTATATCATTTAAAGAAAAAAGTAGAAGCAGGTGCACACTATATTGTCACCCAAATGTTTTTCGATAATCAAAAGTTTTTTGATTTTGTAAGTGCATGCCGAGCAATAGGAATAACCGTTCCGATTATTCCAGGGTTAAAGCCCTTAAAAAGCCTAACCCATATTTCGTTTATCCCCAAGTATTTTCACATTGATTATCCCGTTGAACTTTCACGTGAATTAATTAAATGTAAAACGAATGCCGATGTGGAGCGCGTAGGGATTGAATGGGGAATACAACAATCGAAAGCTTTGAAAGCAGCCGGCGTCCCATGCATTCATTATTACACCATGTCTAATTCCTCTTCAGTGAAGGCGATTGCTGCTGAAGTTTTTTAACCTCGAGATGAAACATCTATTCCTTGCCATATTGCTTTTGACCCTTCATTTTTCTTGGGCTCAAGCATTTAACTTAAAAGAATGTGTAGTTATTGCTCAGTTTGAAAAACCTGAAGACCGCTATGCCTTAGAAGTGAATTTATGCGAGATTTTCACCGCAATGCATATTAAATCAATTCCTGCAACCAATTTTGTTAAGCAGGGAGGTTCCAGCCAGGTGTTAGCTACAGACAGCTCATTGACAGCACTAAAGGAAAAAGGATTTTCAACGTATTGTTTGGTGAACGTAAAAGGATTTGATAATCGATTTAAAAAATCAGAGCATCCACCGTTATTCTCGGAAGGACTTGACCGTGCAACTATCTATAATTTATATAAGGATGAAATTTCAAACCTTACCTTGGAGTTTATTTTTTATCGCGAAGGAAAACCTGTATTCAATGACGTTTATAAAATCAGCAACATCGGTGATCGCGACGATGTCATTAAACGACTGAAGAAAAAAGGACCGAAATACTTTCTGAAAAACTGGTTCTCTTAGTTTTTGTCGCGATAATTTTTATTGCGCTCTACATCCTTTGTATCCCCGTATGCACCACATTTGGGTTGCCGCTCAAATAATTTAATAAAGCGTATTTGTCCTTGAATCGGCCAATAGGTAGATTGAAACCAATTCATTCGGGCATTAAACCCATTCCACTCATGCAAGGTAACAAACGGGATTGAAACCCCAGGAACCATCATCCATGCTCTATTGAAGCGTACACCAACACCTATGGAATAGTGAAACTGTACAACTAAGGGCTTATAAAATTTAAGTTCACTCACAACAGGGTTGTAAGAAGAAGTTAACGGTTCATAGGTCGTAGACCCTTTTAATAGATTATAATCGATGTTAATTCCGATCGATTGATCAACGAAATGCTTCCGCGCTACATCGATTTTCTTCTTTCCAAAATACAATAAGGTATGCGCATCAAATCTTCCATATACCAAGCCATTGGAGTATTTACCCGTAGATTCAAAACTATTTGTCACTTCCCCTAAGGCATTCGTAAATTCAGTGATTACGAGTTCTTCTCCACGGTATTGACGATACCCCAAGGTAAAATCCATGTAATCCAATAACCGCGATTTTTTTATGGCCTTAATCGGAATAAGTGCCTTCCATTTTGGAAATACAACCATCCCAAATTCTCCATAAAACCCAAGTTTTCCTGAAGGATCTATTGTGGTCGTCCCTCGACTTCCCGCATTATCGGTGATTTCAAAGGTCTCTGTTTTTGGTGTGAATTGCCAGGTCGGACCAACAGAAAAAGTAATTCCTTTGTTACGCACCATGAGGTAATCATTTCCTTTTGATCCCTTTTTAAACCCATAATCTTGTGCGAACAATACACAAGGAAACAAAATAGATAATATCAGTATTCTACGCATGGCTAAAATTAAAATGAGCACTTTTCTCTAATAGTAAATTCATTACGTCCTCCGAATCCCAACGTTCTTCAATCCCTTTCATTGCCATTACCTCGTCCATGATACCATTTTGCACCTGTCCTTGCTGATATGCTTCACTATATCGGATATTGCTGAAGGTAACTTGTGAATATAACGGCATCCAACGTTCAGGGTACAGCTCGCTAAATTTCGCTTCAATTTTTTTACGTAAGATAAACGACGGATCAGCCACATAATCCCGCATCACCAAGTAGTTATCTAGCGATAAATCTTGTAAGGCATCACCATCCGGTTTTCTAACGATACTATACTCCTCGAATACGTGTGGCCAATCCTCTTGGTGTTTTTCCATAAGTTCAAACAATACGCGACAATCTTCAAATCCCGCGTTCATTCCTTGTCCGTAAAAAGGAACCGTTCCATGTGCGGCATCCCCCATTAAGGCTACTTTGCCGGCATGCCAAGGCTTACAACGTATTATAGATAAAGAAGATAAAGGATGATCTTCCCACGCCTCAGCGACATTCGGTACCATGGCATAAAAATCAGGGAAAACCTCTTGAAAGAACTCATCTACTTTTTCCTTGGATGTTAAGCGATCAAAGGCGTATTTGTCATCCTCATAGGGCATGAATAAGGTGCATGTAAACGAACCGTCCTCGTTCGCTAAGGCAATCATCATAAAGC
>Ga0078894_10003747_pt1 | contig 11537 bp, 8 predicted proteins | sample LauGreSu1BDMLBSD_2_FD_67506 | JGI IMG/M metagenome (GOLD analysis project Ga0078894, IMG submission 67506) | Freshwater lake microbial communities from Lake Michigan, USA - Su13.BD.MLB.SD (version 4) (version 4) | ecosystem: Environmental > Aquatic > Freshwater > Lake | place: Lake Michigan, USA... | reverse complement strand
GGCTTGGTGCGCGCTCCCAACGTCATGGAAGTGACGAACTCGCTGCCGGTCAAGACGGTCAAGGAGTTCATTGACTACTGCAAGGCCAACCCCGGCAAGATCAACATGGCCTCCTCGGGCAGCGGCACCTCGGTGCACCTGTCGGGCGAACTGTTCAAGTTCATGACCGGCTGCGACATGGTGCACGTGCCCTACAAGGGCGCCGGCCCGGCGCTGGTGGACTTGATTGGCGGACAGGTGCATGTGCTGTTCGACAACCTGCCCTCGTCCATCGGTCACATCCGAAGTGGCAAGCTGCGCGCCCTGGGCGTCACCTCCGAAGGCCGCGAGCCCTCCCTGCCCGGCGTGCCCACGGTGGGCGAGACCGTGCCTGGCTACGAGGCCACGGCCTGGTTCGGCATTGGCATGCCCAAGGGCACGCCGCGCGAGATCATCAACAAGGTCAATGCCGAGGTCAACCGTGCCTTGGCCGACCCCAAGATGCGAGAGCGGCTGGCCGAACTGGGCGGCAAGCCTATTGCGGGCACGCCGGAGGACTTCGGGCGCGTCATCGCCGCTGAAACGGCGAAGTGGGAGAAGGTGGTGACGGCGTCGGGGGCCAAGCCCGACTGAGCGAACCCGCAGGCCCGGGTTCGGGCCCGGCCAGGCTCAGCGGCGCGGCTCGAAGGGGTACTGCGGGTCGCTGTAGCCGGGCGTGGAAGGGTGCCCCTGCGGCACCAGCGAGTCCACCAGGGCCTCGTCCTGCGCGGTGATCTCACACTCGAGCGCACCGAAGTAGTCGGTCCACTGCGCCAGGGTCCGGGGCCCGGCGATCACGGCGCTCACGGCCCGATGCGCCAGCACCCAGGCGCTCGCAAAGTGGGCCAGTTGAACGCCCTTGACGGCGCAGTGCGCCTTGAGCGTCTGGGCGATCCTCAGCGACTCCTCGCGGAACTCCGACTCCAGAATGCGCTTGTCGCCTCGGCCCGCACGGGTGCCCTCGCCAGGCTGGGCCCCGGGGGCGTACTTGCCCGCCAGCACCCCGCGGGCGATCGGGCTGTAGGGCACCACGCCAATGCCATGGTGGGCGCACACGGGCAGCACCTCCACCTCGGGCTGGCGGTTCAACAGGTTGTAGTAGGGCTGGCACACCACCGGGCCGGGCATGTTCAGCGACTTTGCCATGTGCACCACCTCGGCGATGCGCCAGCCGCGGAAGTTGGACACGCCCCAGTAGCGGATCTTGCCTGCGCGCAGCAGCGCGTCCAGGGCGCGCAGCGGCTCTTCCAGGTCCATGCCGTTGTAGTCGCGGTGCAGGTAGTAGATGTCCAGGTGGTCGGTACCCAGGCGCCGCAGGCTGTCCTCGCAGGCGCGCTCGACCCAGCGCCGCGAGTAGTGCGACTGGTTGGGCTCGGCGCCCATGCGGTTGCCCAGCTTGCTGGCCAGCACCCAGTCGCGGCGCGAGCCGTCCTTGAACAACTCACCCAGCAGGCTTTCGCAACGCCCTATCGAGTAGATATCGGCGGTGTCGATGAAGTTCACGCCATGTTCGCGGGCGTGGGCCAGGATGTTGCGCGCCTCGGCCAGGTCGGTCTGGTCGGCAAACATCATGGTGCCCAGGCACAGGGCCGAGACCTTGAGCGGGCTCTTGCCCAGTGAGCGGTATTGCATGGGGGGGATGGGGTGCATGGGGGGTCTTTGGTCTTCTGTTCAAGCGCTTGAAGGCCTCATCGAGCCGCCACCGTTCCACTCGCACGGTTCGCCCTCTTCCTTCGTGCCAAAGTGCTTGGACAAGCTCAAGGCAAACGCAGGGTCAAGGACAGGGATGTCGGATCAACGGCATGAGCAGCCGAGGGCCTGGGAACACCCGATTCAAACACCTTTGCTCCCCCCGTCCTTGCTGCTGGCACATCTGCCCCTGGGCTGGATGGGCTGGCGCTCGTGACCTTCAGCGGTAGCGTCTGAGCTCCAGCTTGGCGATCTGCTCGCGGTGCACCTCGTCGGGTCCGTCGGCCAGCCTCAGCACGCGGCTCATGGCCCAGGCGCTGGCCAATCCGAAGTCGTTGCTCGTGCCACCTCCGCCATGGGCCTGGATGGCCCAGTCGATGACGGTGCAGGCCATCTGAGGCACCGCCACCTTGATCATCGCGATCTCGGTGCGCGCCACCTTGTTGCCCACGGTGTCCATGCGCCAGGCGGCCTGCAGCGTCAGCAGTCGGGCCTGCTCGATCATGATGCGGGACTGGGCGATGCGCTCATGCGTCACCCCCTGGTCAGCCACCGGCTTGCCAAAGGCCACGCGCGACAGAGTGCGCCGGCACATCCGCTCCAGGGCTCGTTCGGCCGAACCGATCAGCCGCATGCAGTGGTGGATGCGCCCCGGGCCCAGCCGCCCCTGCGCGATCTCGAAGCCACGGCCCTCGCCCAGCAGCATGTGCGAGGCGGGCACTCGCACGTTCTCGAAGATCACCTCGGAGGCACGGTCGGGCACGCCATAGAAGCCGAACACCGGCAGGGGCCTGACCACCCGCACTCCGGGGGTGTCCATCGGCACCAGGATCATGGACTGCTGACGGTGCCGGTCCGGGTTGCCGGGATCGGACTTGCCCATGAAGATGGCGATGCGGCAGCGCGGGTGGGTGGCATTGGTCGTGTACCACTTGTGGCCGTTGATCACGTAGTGGTCACCGTCGCGCAGGATCGAGCTCTCGATGTTGGTGGCGTCACTGGAGGCGACCTGCGGCTCGGTCATGGCGAAGCAGGAACGGATCTCGCCTGCCAGCAACGGCTCGAGCCACTGCGCCTGCTGCTCTGGCGTGCCATAGCGGGCCAGCACCTCCATGTTGCCGGTGTCCGGGGCCGAGCAGTTGAAGACCTCCGGGGCGAGCAGCGAGCGCCCCATGGTCTCGCACAGCGGGGCGTACTCCAGGTTGCTGAGGCCGGCACCATGAGCGGGCTGCGGCAGGAACAGGTTCCACAGCCCCAGCGCGCGCGCCTTGGGCTTGAGCTCCTCCACCACCGGCAGCACCGACCAGGGGCCGAGCTTCTCGGCCTCGTCGAAGTAGCGGGCTTCATTGGGGTACACGTGAGCCGCCATGAAGTCCTGCAACTGGCGCTGCAGCTCGTTCACGCGGGGGCTGGGTTCAAAAGGCATGTCGGGGTACCTGGTGATGGGGCGGGCATCGAGCCTGAACCTGGCGCCTCATCGCAGCAAGGCCAGGGTCAGGGCAGGCCAGGAACTGACGATGAACAGCCCCAGCAGCATCACCAGCACGAAGGGCAGCGCCGCCTTCGAGACCTCGACGAAGCCCGCCTTGAAGGCCGCCATGGCCACGAACAGGTTCAAGCCCACCGGGGGCGTGATGTAGCCGATCTCGAGGTTCACCGTCATGATGATGCCGAAGTGGACGGGGTCGACACCGTAGACCTTGGCCATGGGCATGAGCAGGGGCGCCAGGATCACGATGGCAGAGCCCACCTCCATCAGGCAGCCGGCCACCAGCAGCAGCAGGTTGGCCGCCAGCAGGAAGGAGGAGCGGTCGTGGATCCAGGTCTGGACCCACGCCACCAGCGCCTGCGGCACGCGCTCGTAATCCAGCACCACGCTCAGGCTGGTGGCGAAGGCCACCAGAGGCAGCAACATGCCCAGCGTGACAGCGGTCTCGGTGACGATGCCGTAGAAGTCCTTGAGGCTGACCTCCCGATACACCAGCCCCTCGATGGCCAGCGCATAGACCAGCGCCGCAGCGGCGGCCTCGGTGGGGGTGAAGTGGCCCGAGTAGATGCCGCCCAGCAGCAGCACCGGCAGGGCCAGGGCGGGCAGCCCCTCGCGCAGGGCCTGCAAGATCTCCCGCGCACTCCAGGCCTGGCCCCGCCGGTCGCGGTTGGTCCAGAAAGCGTACACACCCAGCAACGCCGCCAGCAACAAGCCCGGCAGCACGCCCGCGATGAACAGCTTGGTGATGGAGGTCTCCGTCATGATGCCAAAGAGGATCATGGGGATGGACGGCGGGATGATGATGCCCAGCGTGCCGCCTGCGCAGATCAGCCCGATCGAAAACGACCGCGGATAGCCTGCAGCGATCAAGGCCGGAAACATCATGGTTCCCACCGCCAGCATCGTGACGATGCTGGAGCCCGAGATGGCCGCAAACAAGGCGCAACTCATGACGGTGGCCACGCCCAGGCCGCCGGGGATGGGGGCCGTGAGCGAGGTCATGATGCGCACCAGGCGGCCGGCGATGCTGCCGCGCGTCATCACCGCGCCGGCCAGCAGGAACATCGGGATCGACAGCAGGATCTCCTTGTCCAGCGCCGACCAGATGTCCTGGACCATGTACTCGACCTTGCTGTTCGCAAGCACCACATGCACGAACGCGGTGCCGACGGCCAGGATCAGCAGCAGCGGCTGGCGCAGCAGCGCCAGGCAGAACACCAGGGCGGCGCCCAGTAGGAGTTTCATGCTTGTTCCGATTCCGCCGGGCGCAGGTTCGGAGCCCATGCGTAGGCCAGGTGCCGCAGCCCGGCCGAGACGAAGGCATACACCATGACAGCCTGCAGCGGCCAGATCGGAATGCCCAAGGTGACCGAGCGCTCGCCCACGGTGAAGGTCTGGTGTGCGAACCGGGTGGCGTACCAGGCCAGAGCGCCGAGGATCGCAGCCGACAGCAGGCTGCCCAGGCGCTCGATGCCCGGCGCCCACTGCCGAGGCAGCAAGGCATCGGTGGCCTTGACGCGCAGGTGTGCGCCCTTGCCGGTGGCCAGCACGAAGCCGAGCATGCCGGCCACGAAGCTCAGGTGCACGGCTGCGCGCTGCGCACCGAACAGGCCCTGGCCGAAGACCTCGCGCCCCAGCAGGTCGGCAATGAGGGCGCCGGCGCAGGCGAGGATGGCCGCCACGGCCACCGCCTGCTCAGCCGCCTGCAGGCGACGCAGAAACGCCTGCATGGCAGATCCCGCCCGCGCTGGAAGGTCTTCGCTCGTCACAGGCTGCGCCGGGCCGCCTGGATCTCGCGGTACAGCGCGACGGCCGCCGGCCCCATCTTTTCGACATAGGCGACCTGGCCCGGCGCCACCAGGTCGAACCAGGCCTTGCGCTGCGCATCGGTGATGCGATGTACCTTGCCACCCTCGGACTCGAACTTCTGCATCAGCGGCCCCTCCGAGGCCCGCACCTCGCCGCGCAGCGTGGCATACGCCGGGACGGCCGCGCGGATGGACTGCTGCTGCGCCGCACTGAGCTTGCTCCAGGCGGCCTTGTTCACGAACACGCCGTTGAACAGGTGGGTGTGGCGCGTCAGGGTCACATTCGGCGCGCTCTTGGCCGCCGGCGTGGTGACGTAGTACACAAAGGGCAGGTCGGCGCCCTCGACCAGGCCCTGCTCCAGGCCAGGGAACATCTCGCCCAGCGGCAACTGCACGCCATTGGCGCCCAACGCCCCCCAGAAGAACTGGGACGACGGGGCCGGCGACACCCGGATCTTTCGCCCTTTGACGTCTGCGGGGCTGAGCAACGGGGTCTTGCCCATCACGTCGTTGAAGCCCGTCTCGGCCATGCCGATCAGCACCAGGCCCTTGGCATCCAGGATGGGGGCCAGCAAGCGCATGCCGTGCCTGTCGAGCACGGCGTCACCTTCGGCTGGGCTGGCCCAGAGGTAAGGGGTTGCAAAGACGGCCAGTTCCGGCGCGATGGAGGCCAGGCCGAGGACCGAGATCACCCCCACCTGCAAGCGCCCGCGCACGACCTGCTGCAAGGCCTCCTGCTCGTTGGCGACGAACTGGAACTCGGCCTTCACGGCTCCGCCACTGGCACCCGTGATCGCATCGGTGATGCGCACATGGTGGTCGCGCAGCAGACCTGGCTGCGCGGCCGAGGTCACTTTCCAGTCCTCGCTGGCCCAGGCGGTACGGCTGCCCAGAAGGCCCAGGGCAGCCGCACCCGCGGCACCGCCCAGGACGGTGCGCCGGGGCAGCAAGTCAGATGACCGTGCGGTTGAGCGGGGAATCGAGTTCATGGTGTCTCCTTTTGTGGGTGGGCTGGTCGGGTGGGCTGCACGAGAACATGGGGTCAGTTGACGGCGCGCGTGCGCTCGCGCCAGTAGGGTTCGCGCAGCAGCCGCTTGAGCAGCTTGCCGCTGGGGTTGCGCGGCAACTCGACATGAAAGTCGACGCTGCGCGGGCACTTGAAGTGCGCCAGGCGCTGGCGCATGAAGGCGATCAGGTCTGCGGCGGTGGTGCTCGTCCCCGGGCGCAGGACCACGCAGGCCTTGACGGACTCGCCCCAGGTGTCGTCGGGCACCCCGATGATGGCGCCATCGGCCACGTCGGGATGGGCCACCAGCACGTTCTCGACCTCGGCCGGGTAGATGTTCTCGCCACCCGAGATGATCATGTCCTTGATGCGGTCGTGGATGTAGAGCAGGCCGTCGCGCAGGTAGCCGGCGTCGCCCGTGCGCAGCCAGCCTCCGGGCTCGCTGCGACCTTCGGGAAATGCCCGCTCGGTGGCGGCCTCGTCGCGCCAATAGCCCTTGAGGTTGCGCACGGACTCCACCCAGATCTCGCCCACGGCGCCCTCGGGCACGGGCTCGGCGCTCAAGGGATCGACGATGCGAAGCCGCGCGCCCCCAGCAGGCCGGCCGGCAGAACGAAGTTGCACGGTGCGTGCCGGATCGGCCAACGCCGCCCGGTGGTCCTCAGGCATGAGAAAGCTGATCGGACCCGACACCTCGGTCATGCCGTAGACCTGGAGGAAGTCGCACCGGAACGTATCCATCGCCTGCTTGAGCAGCGTCTCGCTGATGGGCGAACCACCGTAAGCGATCAGGCGCAGCCCTCCCTTGTTGGCGGCCTCGGCGCCAGGCTGCTGCAGCATGAACAGCAGCATGGCCGGCACCAGGAACGCGTGGGTGATGCGGTCGCGTTCGATCGCGGCCAGGAACTCGGCCGGCTCGAATGTGGAAAACGCCACCGTCTGCCCCCCTGCCCAGACCGTGAGCAGCAGCATGGTCATGCCCGCGACGTGGAAGGTTGGCAAGGGGTTGCCGTTGACGTCATCCGCTGCGAACTGCCAGTCGTGTGCCACGGTCTCGCAGGTCGACAGCAGGCCCCGGTGGGTGAGCACCACTCCCTTGGGCCGCCCGGTGGTGCCCGAGGAGTACAACTGCAGGGCGTCATCGTGCGGGCTCAGCGCCTCGGGCGGCAGCACCGCCGGGTAAGGCGCCATCCATTCCGCCAGCCCGGGCACGCCGCCATGTGCGCCCTGCGTGCAGACGACCTGGCGCAGGCTGGGCAGTTGCCCGCGCGGCACCACGTCCAGGAAGGCGGCGTCGGCCATCAGGAACAACGCCTGCCCGTGGTCGATGATGTACGCCATCTCGTCGGGGGCCAGACGCCAGTTCACGGGCATGCACACAGCCCCCAGGCGGCACGCTGCCAGCGTGAGGAGCAGGCACTCGATGTGGTGCTGGCTGAGGCAGGCCACACGGTCGCCGCGCACCACGCCCATGGCGCGCAGGGCCTGTGCCAGCCGGGCCGACTCGGCGTCCAGGTCGGCGAAGCTCAGCACGCGCTCACCGCGCCGTATGGCCGCGTGCCCGGGCCGCAGCGCGACCTGGCGGGCCAGCGTGTCGACCAGGGTGCTGTCGGGAGCCGTCATCGACCGATCTCCAGCGCAGCTTCGGTGCCTTCGCGGATGGCCCTCATGGCGTCGAGTTCGCCGGCCTGCCGCGCGCCACCGATCAGGCGCACGGACTGCCCCTGCGCACGCAGCACCCTTGCGAGTTCATCCAACGGCTCCTGCCCCGCGCACAGCACCACGGTGTCCAGCGCCAGGCACCGGGGTTCGCCCTGCACGACCAGATGCAGGCCGGCGTCATCCACATGCCCATACCGGACACCCGACCACATGTGCACGCCGCGCCGGGCCAGCAGGGTGCGACGGATCCATCCGGTGGTCTTGCCCAGACGCAGCCCCAGGGCCTCGGGCTTGCGCTGAAGCAGCCAGACCTCGCGCGGTGACGCGGGGCCCGCAGGCGGCAGCAGGCCGCCACGCGCATGGCTGCTCAGGTCGATGCCCCACTCGGCGGCGAACTCCGCCCACCCGTCGGCCTCGATCTCGCCCGGCCCCTGCCCGCCCTCGGCCGGCTGCATCGAACGGGGGTGGGAGAGCAACTCGGCCACATCAAAGCCAATGCCGCCGGCGCCGACGATGCCCACCCTGCGACCCACGCGCTGCGGGTGCTCGATGGCTTCGACGTAGCTCATCACCCGGCCGGCAGGCTGCGCATCCCAGCCCAGGTCGCGAGGGCGCACGCCCGTGGCAACCACCCAGTCGTCATGCCCTGCGGCGAGCTCATCGGCCCGCACGCGCCGGCCCAGATGCACCTCCACCCCCAGCGCCTGCAGGCGCCTGTCGAAGTAGCGCAGGGTCTGCGCGAACTCCTCCTTGCCGGGAATGCGCCGGGCCAGCTTGAACTGCCCGCCGATGCGGTCGGTGGCCTCGTAGAGCGTCACCCGGTGCCCGCACTCGGCCGCCGTCACGGCACAGGCCAGCCCCGCCGGGCCGGCGCCCACCACCGCCACATGGCGGCGCCGGGGTGCGTGCCGGATGACGATCTGTGTCTCCCGGCAGGCTCGCGGGTTCACCAGGCAAGAGGTCAGCCGCCCCTGGATGCTCTCGTCCAGGCAGGCCTGGTTGCAGGCAATGCAGGTGTTGATCTCGTCGGCACGACCCGCCTGCGCCTTGGCGACGAAGTCGGGGTCGGAGAGCAGGGGCCGGGCCATGGACACCAGGTCGGCATCGCCCGTCGCCAGGATCGCCTCGGCCACGGCCGGATCGTTGATGCGGTTGCTCGCCACCAGTGGCAGCCCCACCACCTCGCGCAGCGGTCGCACTGCAGGGGCGAAGGCGGCACGGGGCACCAGGGTGGCGATCGTGGGCACGCGCGCTTCATGCCAGCCGATGCCCGCGTTGAGCAGGCTGGCGCCGGCCACCTCGACCTGCGCAGCCAGGGCCGCGATCTCATCCCAGGTGCTGCCGCCCTCCACCAGGTCCAGCACCGACAGCCGAAAGATCAGCAGGGGCGCCGGACCCATCGCCACCCGCACGCGGCGCACGCACTCGATCGCAAATCGCATGCGCCCGGCCAGATCGCCGCCCCAGCGATCCTGCCGCTGATTGGCCCGCAGGGTCAGGAACTGGTGGATGAGGTAGCCCTCGGAGGCCATCACCTCCACGCCGTCGTAGCCCGCCCAGCAGGCCAGGCGCGCAGCGTTGGCGTAGTCGTTCAGGGTGCGCTCGATGTCCTCCTCGGTCATCGCCCGCGGCGTGGCTGGCGAGACCGGGCTGCGCAGGGCCGAGGGGGCCACGCCACGCGCATGGTGGGCGTAGCGTCCGCAGTGCAGCAGCTGCAAGGCGATGGCTGCGCCTTCCACGTGGACGGCCTGGGTGATGGGGCGATGCCGTGCCGCCTCCTCCTCGGTGTGGAAGCAGCTCATGCCGTCCCAGTGCACGCCCTCGGGGTTGGGCGACAGGCCACCAGTGACGATCAGCCCGACGCCGCCGCGTGCGCGCTCGGCATAGAAACCCGCCATGCGTTGCGGCCCGTCGGGCAGTTCCTCCAGGCCGGTGTGCATGGAGCCCATCAGCACCCGGTTGCGCAGCCGCAGGCCGCCAATCGTGATCGGACTCAGCAGAAGAGGGTAGGCCGGGGTGTTGGACATGGATGCCGAAGGCAGTCAGCGCTCGCCTGCCCAGCATAGGCTGCGAGGTCTGCGGTGGTCTTGTGCCAACTGGTCATGCCCGACCATGCCTGCACGGGCCCAGAACCCGGCCGCCCGGCCGCCCGGCCACCCGGCGCCACATCGGCACGGCCCGGAAAGAACGCCTCAGGGTTGCGCCGTCTGCGCGCCCCGGACTCGCCCGGGCTCGATCCCCTTCAGGTGACCGATGAGGTGCAGCTTGCGCGAACCGGCGAAGATGTCCCGCGGCTTCAAGCCGAAGTTCTGGCGGATCGAGTGGCTGAAGTGCGTCGAGTCGGGGTACCCGGCGTCCAGCGCGACGTCCACCAGCGCACTGTCGCTGCAGACATGGTGCAGCAAGCTGCGGGCCCGCTTCCAGGTGCGGAAGGCCCGGAACGGCGCATCCACTTCCTGCTTGAACAGGTGCAGGAAGCGCGACACCGACAGGTGCACCTGGTCCGCACAGGCCTGGGCACTGGCCGCCGCCGCCGGGTCGCGCTTGATGCGCTCGAGCACGGTGCCGATGCGGGGGTCCACCACCCGCGTGCTCAGTGCCTGGCCAAAGACCAGCTGGTCAAAGTCCTGCGGCTGCAGGTCGAGCGAGCGCCCCGCCGCGACCATGCGGGCGTGGCACCGGCGCACGTGGGAGGCGAACTCGGGGGCCTGCACGGTGCCTGCAGCCGCCCGCAGGAAAGCGGGCAGCCTGGCCAGGTCGACGCTCTCGGGTTCGACGTACATGGCCACGACGTGGCGCGCTTCGCAGGCCGCCTGGTGGGCGACATAGGGCTGCACCACCGCCACCTCGCAGTCCTGCCAGGGGCCGTTGCCCAGGCGGATGCGCAGCGGGCCCTCCAGGGCGACGTACAACAGGATCGCGCCCTTGGTGTGCATGGACGGCGAGCCCAGCAGACCGGCGTAGAAGACCCGGTCGGGCGTGATCCACATCATGCGTTCGGCGCTGCTGCAGCGCCGCGGCGGCCACCACGGGCCCTCCAGATCAGGCAGGGACATCGATCTTCTCCAGGACCGGCTGACTGCGGGCGGTGCAGGTCGAGATCGGGCGAACCGATCTGCACCCCGACGGCTGGTGATCGTGCCACAGCAGACCCCGGCGTGCGGCCCGGCGACTCGGGATCACCCTGACAGGACTTTCCCGCGCGCCGCGCCTTGTGCCCGCCGGGCTCAGCGGCCTGTCCACGCCGGCCGGCGCTTGTCATTGAACGCCGCCAGGCCCTCCTTGGCATCCTCGGTCAGCGTCAACAGGCCGATCTGCGCCTCGGTGTGGGCGATCGCCTCATCGAAGGACATGCTGGCGATCGCCCGCATGGCCGCCTTGCCCCGACGGATCGCGGTGGGCGACTTGTCTGCGATGCGGTCCACCAGCCACTGCACCTTGGCGTCGAGTTCGGCTGCCGGCACGATGTGGTTCACCAGGCCCGCAAGCTGGGCCTCCTGGGCGGTGAAGGGCTCGCCGGTGATGGCCCACTCGCGCACGATGCGCGGCGGCACCAGGGTTTGCAGCAGACTCAGAACCTGCATCGGAAACAGCCCGATCTTGACTTCGGGCAAGCCGAACTGGGCGTGATCGGCAGCGATCGCGAAATCGCCCATGGCCGCCAGCCCCACGCCACCGGCCATGCAGGCGCCGTTGATGCGCGCAATGATGGGCAGCGTGGCGTCCTGAGCCTCGCGCAGCAACTCGCCGTAGTCCAGGCGAGGGCGCGAGAAGTCGAACGCGAATCCCTGCCCGGGGCGCAGATCCCCGCCCGCACAGAAGGCCTTGTCACCCGCGCCGGTGATGACGATCACCCGGACCTCGG
>Ga0078894_10003745_pt1 | contig 11541 bp, 8 predicted proteins | sample LauGreSu1BDMLBSD_2_FD_67506 | JGI IMG/M metagenome (GOLD analysis project Ga0078894, IMG submission 67506) | Freshwater lake microbial communities from Lake Michigan, USA - Su13.BD.MLB.SD (version 4) (version 4) | ecosystem: Environmental > Aquatic > Freshwater > Lake | place: Lake Michigan, USA... | reverse complement strand
ATTTTATCAAGTCTTTTTTGAACACTTTGCGCTTGTGCAGCTTTTGATGCTTTTGCCTTGAATCGCTCTATAAACCTTTCCTGTTGCCTAATAAAATCTTGCTGATTTTCAAAAGCCCTTTGTTGCATTTCAACGCGGATCTCCTTCTCTTGTTGATAATAGGTATAATTGCCTGTGTAAAAATGCAACTTGCGTTGATAAAGCTCCACAACTTTATTTACCATCCTGTCCAGAAAATACTTATCATGACTCACAATGATAACTGCACCTTGATAATGCAGGAGGTATTTTTCAAGCCATTCTATGGAAGGTAGATCAAGGTGGTTGGTAGGTTCATCGAGCATCAATAGATCCGGTTTCATCAGGATCATCTTGGCTAACAATACCCTCATTCTCCAACCTCCACTAAATTCCTTGTATGGTCTATGTAGATCTTCTTGTTTGAAACCTAGCCCATGCAAAACGTCTTCTGTCTTGTGTTCTACATTGTATCCGTCGAGCACATCCATTTCACTGAGCAGGTCGGTATATCGAATAAGCTTCTCCTCGTTTTCTTCCTTTTCTAATTCATTTCCCAGTTCTTCAATCTCTTTCTGCACTTGCATGACCCTTTCAAATGCACCCATAGCTACTTGAAGGATAGATTCTGATGTATCAAAACTTAACAGATCTTGATGCAAATAACCGATGGTTGTAGAGCGACTCCTTTCTACAGTACCCTTGCTCGGCAAATATTCTCCGGCAAATAACTTCAGCAACGTGGATTTTCCTGTGCCATTGTATCCAATCAGTCCAATTCGTTCACCTGGATGTATATGCCAAGTGGCATCTTCCACTATTGCACGAGCACCGAATTCGAAAGTCAAGTTTTGCAGTCCAGCCAGCATAATAATTATCAGTTTGCGGCGCAAAGTTACATAATCTATCTTTGTGGCCGAACAAACTGTTTCAACCCTTGTTTATAGATCCTGTGTTAAAAAAAATATCTTTTTCCGTTGTTTTATTGGCCATCTTTCTTTCCTCGTCATTTGCACAAGAAAAAATCACCATTAGCGGATATATTCGTGATTCATTGAGTAGGGAAACGCTGATCGGTGCTTCGTTGCAAACCAAGAACCCTGTTAAAGGTATCAGTACCAATCAATATGGTTATTTTTCCATAACCCTTCCAAAGGGTCGTTATGTTTTTCTTCTATCTTATGTCGGATATTTCCCAATGGAAGTTGAAATTGATTTGCATGAGGATATTGTCCGTGATTTTTTTCTTCTTTCAAAATCCAGTTTATCTCAAGAAATTGTAATTAGTTCGAGGCGAAGGGACATGAATGTTAAGAGTGCACAGATGGGACAGATCGATCTTTCAATCAACAAGGTTAAGTCATTGCCCGTTTTATTTGGTGAAGTGGATCCACTGAAGACCTTGCAATTATTCCCCGGCGTATCCAATGCTGGTGAGGGAAATAGTGGCATTTATGTTCGAGGTGGAGGACCTGATCAAAACCTGATCCTTTTGGATGATGCAGTGGTGTATAATTCTGGTCACCTGTTTGGATTTTTTTCCATCTTCAATGGAGATGCGATAAAAAATATTTCTTTGATCAAAGGAGGAATGCCATCGCAATATGGTGGCAGGCTTTCTTCCGTATTAGACGTCTCAATGAAAGACGGAAACATGCAAAGATTACAAGTTGATGGTGGCATTGGATCAATTTCTTCCAGGTTGTCATTGCAAGGACCCATAAAAAAAGACAAGGCGTCTTTCATAGTTTCTGGACGAAGAACCTATATTGATGCGCTCATCAAGCCTTTCATCAAGAAGGGGAGTCAGTTTTATGGTTCAGGATATTATTTTTATGATTTAAATACCAAGTTCAATTATAAATTTTCATCAAAAGACCGGCTTTACGTAAGTGGTTATTTTGGCAGGGATGTGTTTGATTTTGTAAACCGGAAAAGACAATTCGATGTAGGAGTACCATGGGGTAATTCAACACTCACTGCTCGTTGGAATCATGTATTTAGTCAAAAGCTTTTCTTAAATACCACTGCAGTGTACAATGACTACCATTTCAGTTTTAATGCCCTTCAAAATGATTTCAACATTGGTTTAAAAAGTGGTATCAGGGACTTTAACCTTAAATCCGATTTCGATCATTATGTATCAACAGAACATAAACTGAAGTATGGTTTTCAGGTCACCAAGCATCGATTTACTCCTTCAGTTATTTCTGGAAAACAGGATAGTACCATATTTGCTCCAAATAGTACACAGATCAAGTGGGCAAATGAAATGAGTTTGTATTTTCAAGATGATTGGGAGCTAGGGGAAAAGTTGAAATTTAACTATGGTTTGAGATGGAGTGGCTTTCAGCAATTAGGCCCATTTACAAATTATAATTTAGATTTAAACGGTACAAGACTTGACAGCGCAGTTTACAAGAAAAACGAGACAGTGAAGTTTTATCAAGGCCCTGAACCAAGGGGTACCTTGAGATATGCAGTTAATGATGAAACTTCATTGAAATGGGCTGTAACACAGAACAGGCAATATATTCATCTTGTAAGCAATGCTGGTACTACCTTACCAACTGATATTTGGGTTCCAAGTACATTGCGTGTAAAACCTCAAATTTCATGGCAATATGCTACGGGTATATTCAGAAATTTCAAGGATAATATGTTTGAAACTTCAATTGAGGTTTATTATAAGAGCATGCAAAACCAAATTGAATATAAAGAAGGATATACGCCTTCCAGTAAAGACACTGAGTTAGAATTTGTATTCGGTAAAGGATGGAGTTATGGTGCGGAGTTGTTTCTAAACAAATCTAAAGGAAGGTTTACGGGGTGGATCGGGTATACACTAGCATGGACCTGGAGAAAGTTCCCAGATATTAATAAAGGAAAGGTATATCCTGCAAAATATGATAGACGACATGATCTGTCTGTAGTAGGAATATATGAATTGAATCCCAAGTGGAAGCTGTCTGCCGTTTTTGTTTATGCAACCGGCAATGCAATTACGCTGCCTGAAAAATTTTTCTTGATTGAAGGAGTGCTTACCCAGCAGTTCAGTGAAATTAATAAATACAGATTAGCTCCATATCATCGATTGGATCTGTCTGCAACTTATACGCCTATTCCTAAAAAGGTCAAAAGACTAAATGGTAGCTGGGTGTTTAGTATCTACAATGCATATAATAGAAAGAACCCTTATTTCTATTATTATAATCAAACAGGTACACCCAGCTCTGGTAATTTAGAAGTTCAGGCAACACAAGTTTCATTGTTCCCTGTTATCCCTTCTGTAACATATAATTTTAAATTCTAATCAGACGTCAGAAGACAGACATCAGAAATCAGACGTCAGAATACAGATGTCAGTTGTAATTTATGAGTTATCTACTGATATGAATTGAATTTTCTCCTACTTATGTCTTGCATCTCACATCTTATGTCTGATGTCTGACGTCTAATTTCTGATGTCTGATTTCTGTTACTTTTTCACCCTAAACCTCACTGCACCACTTGTTTGATCAGTAGAGGTGATGTTGATTTCATATCTATCGGTAGATGTAGTAACTATCATTAAGGCTGTATTAGGAGGAATTGAACCAAGGCTTTCAGCGTACATGGTGATATCGTATATGTCAATACTCTCATCAATTTTAACATCAATACTGATGGGAGAAGTAGTGAGTTTCTTTGCTGGGATCAATAATTTTTCATTTAAGAAAATTGTTACTGTATCACCATCAACTTGTCCATTGTCATAAATGTCAATATGAAATGATTTTCCTGTGATATCAATTGTTTTGATAAACTGCTTTGTCCTTTCAAGTAATTTTTCTTTTTCTTTATTTGGTAGTTTAGTGATCTGAGTGGTTTCTGGCTGCTTATTCAGTTTCTCAACTTTACTTACTGGTGGTTCTGCAGGAATGTTTTTGATAGAGCCTGAATGTTGATCTTTTGTCTGGTCTACATCCTGGTTTGATTTTTCCGCTATAATCGGAATGGTGTTTTCTTTTTTTACTGAATTGGTGCCTGATGAACTAGGTTGTGTTTTATTGGCTGTTGTTTTTTCATTGTTTTTAGTCAATGATGCTTCAGCTTTGTTTTTCGTTGCTGGTATTTTTGCAATGAATTTTCTTTCCAATTCCGTAAGACCTTTTCCGCAATCACTTCCAATTTTCGTTGGTTTCCATTTTCCCATTAAAATTTCCTTATCACTTTTTTTGAAGTAAGTGAGTTGATGTGATTGTAGACAGTTTTGAAATTCAGGTGGAGTATTGGTTTTTAAGGTTTCCACTTCATTTACAACAAGTGACTTACTTCCTTTGTCATAAATGCCTTCTAGTCTGCAGATCACATAAAATCTTTTACCTGCCAATGAAAAGTACGTGTAAGAAAACCCATTTATCTTTTCTCCACTGCTTTCAATTTCTATGATATAATCTGTTTTGTTTTGCGGATCAGATCCAGCAGAACTGAAATTTCCTATCCACTGTCCCTTTAGGTTTTGTGCTTTTACTGGTTGTAAAGAGAAGAGAAGGGTAATGATGGTAGTTGAAAAGATTAAGGTAAGCTGTTTGATAGAAGTTCGTAATGCAAATTTTTGATTCAATACAGTCGTGTATCGAACTAGATTCGTCCAGTTTTCAAACGTTAATTTAGACTTTAAAAGATTTAATTCTTGTAGAAATATTTTCAGATTCACCTCATTTTCATTGAGGTTGCAAATTATTGTGAAATACAGCGGACCTTACCCAATAGTTCGTTAAATTTGCACTATCAACCCACAAAAATCAGTATTCAAGGTTTAAAAATGATTAATATAAAGTTTCCGGATGGTGCAGTAAGGTCCTATGAAAATGGTATAACTCCATTTCAGATTGCAAAAGGTATTTCTGAGGGCCTGGCAAAAAAGGTATATGCATCCTCAATCGATGGCCAAGTAAAAGATCTAACTACCCCTATCAACAAGGATGCATCATTGAAGTTGCATACTTGGGATGACGCTGAGGCCAAGTCGACTTTTTGGCATTCATCTGCGCACCTGCTAGCTGAAGCTGTTGAGGCAACCTTACCGGGGGTTAAATTTTGGGTTGGTCCAGCAATCGACAGGGGTTTTTATTATGATATTGACTTAGGCGGAAAAACAATATCTGAAGAGGATCTTGCTCAATTGGAAAAGAAGATGGATGAATTGGCAAAAAACAATAGCCCATTTGTTCGTAAAGAGATATCTAAGAATGATGCCATTGCATATTTTTCTGATAAAGGAGATGAATATAAACTAGACCTTCTGAGTGGCTTGCAAGATGGAGAGATCTCTTTCTATACCCAAGGAGGATTCACTGACCTTTGTCGTGGCCCACATATTCCTCATACAGGCCTTATCAAAGCGGTCAAATTGACCTCAATTGCAGGAGCCTACTGGAAAGGTGATGAAAAAAACAAACAACTTACAAGAATATACGGAATCAGTTTTCCTAACCAAAAAGAGCTAGATGAGCATCTTCAGATGCTTGAGGAAGCAAAAAAGCGAGATCATAGGAAGCTAGGTAAGGAGTTGGGTATATTCACCATGGATGATGATGTTGGACCTGGTTTGCCTTTGTGGATGCCCAATGGTACCATCATTATTGAAGAGTTGGAAAAGTTAGCAAAAGAAACTGAAAATGCAGCGGGCTATAAGCGCGTTGTTACGCCTCATATCGCTAAAGAAAGCATGTACCTCACCAGCGGTCATTTGCCTTATTATCAGGATAGCATGTATCCTCCCATGGAGCTTGAAGGGGTAAAATATTACTTGAAGGCAATGAATTGCCCGCATCACCATAAGATCTTTTCTGCTGAAAACAGGAGCTACCGTGATTTGCCTCTAAGGTTGGCAGAATATGGTACCTGTTATCGTTACGAGCAAAGTGGTGAATTATTTGGATTGATGAGGGTTAGGTGTTTGCATATGAACGATGCTCATATTTATTGTGCCAAAGAAGACTTTGCCAAGGAATTCAGGGCAGTTAACGATATGTATATCAAGTATTTCAATATTTTCGGAATTGACAAATACGTGATGCGCCTTAGTTTGCATGATCCGGCTAAATTGGGACAGAAATACATCAATGAGCCGGAATTATGGATTCAAACAGAGGAAATGGTTAGGCAGGTATTGATTGAGTCTAATATCCCATACGTTGAAGTACAAGACGAAGGTGCCTTTTATGGTCCGAAAATAGATGTACAGATATGGAGCGCTATTGGTCGTGAATTCACCCTTGCAACAAATCAAGTTGACTTTGCACAGGGTAGAAGGTTTGGCTTGGAATTTACGAACAATGAAAACCAGGCTGAAACCCCGTTGATCATTCACAGGGCTCCCTTGGGAACCCATGAGCGATTTATTGGATTTCTTTTAGAACACTATGCAGGAAAGTTCCCATTGTGGTTGGCGCCATTGCAGGTTAAAATTTTACCTATCAGTGATAAGTTCAATCCTTTTGCTGAAAATTTAAAAGAACAATTATTAAGTGCTGGAATCCGTTGTGAGCTTGACGACCGAAGTGAGAAGATTGGCAAAAAGATCAGGGATACCGAGCTGCAAAAAGTGCCTTATATGTTTGTAATTGGTGAAAAAGAGGTTAATGAAAATGTAGTTTCCGTCAGGCGCCAAGGAAAAGGTGATGCAGGTCAATTTCCAGTTTCAGAAATAATAACTAACTTAACATCGGAAATAAAAAATCGGCAGGCCTCATAACAAAATCAATGTAACCGAATCTGCATATCTGCCGTTTATGCACGTTCAATTTTAACTATGTCATTATCTAACAAGTCAATTACCAAGCCGGGTTTCAGGGGCAGGATCATGCCAAGAAAAGAAGCCGAACACCGAATCAACAATTTTATTAGAGCAAACACCGTTCGATTGGTTGGAGAAAATGTTCCAATGGGAGTATATCCCCTTGCAGAAGCATTAAAAATAGCCCAACAATTAGAACTTGACCTGGTAGAGATTTCACCCCAGGCTGATCCCCCTGTGTGTAAGGTTGTTGAATACAATAAGTTCCTTTACGACAAGAAAAGAAAGGAAAAGGAGATGAAGGCTAAAAGCAAATCGGCTGAGCTAAAAGAAATTCGCTTTACTCCAGGTACTGATGACCATGATTTTGATTTTAAAGCAAGGCATGCTGAAAAATTTCTACAAGACGGTAATAAGGTAAAAGCATATGTCCAATTCAAAGGAAGGGCGATCATGTTTAAAGAGAGGGGAGAATTGGTATTATTGAAATTCGCTGAACGCCTTGCTGATTTTGGTCAACCTGAAGGGCTACCAAAACTGGAGGGAAAGCGCATGCTCATGATAATTTCGCCTAAAACACAAAAGAAAAAGCCAACTAATGCAGCACCGGCTGCTACTGAATAGAAAGTTGAGTCAAGTTGCATTGATTAAGTCGTTGGCCTTGACTTCAAATACAAAGGATTAGAATTTTTGTAAAGCAGGAATTAATTTTAATTCCTGCTTTTATATTAGCGCTATACTACTTTCCCTTTCCATTTGCCACTTTTTATATATGCGAAAGACATCACGAATATGCTGATCCAGTATACGAATTCAGAGCCCCATCCCCATGTAATTGATAGATTCCAAACTTCCATTACATAATAAACATAGATGCAATAAAGAACAATCGTAATAAGTTCTATCGATAAGTTGATAACAGTATTTCCAGTTCCGGTAACAGCATTAAGCCAAATGGTTGAAGCTGACATCAACAAAATTGCAATAGCAACCACTTTCAATACAGGTGTGGCCATATCCAGGAATTCTATATTGGTATTTGACAGGGATAGTAATTCTCTTGAAAAAAACATTGCAGGGATAAAAATAAAAAGTGTTGTCCCCATGCTTAGTTTGGTAATGCGAATGATCAATGGTTTCACAAGCCTGTTCTTCCCCTGTCCTATAACATTGCTTACCATTGTATTTGTTGTTGCTGCGAATGCCCAAATAAATATTCCAAAGAATCCAAATACGATTCGCATCAGCTGGCTGATATCAAGGGCCATCCTGCCATCATGTGAGATCAGAATAAAGAAAAACTCCCAGCTGGTAATGCTTATGGCATATTGAAGTACCAATGGAGAAGATTGGATGAGCAGTGTTTTTGTTGTTTTCCAATCAATTTTCCAACTTTCAAAAAGTGCAAAACGCTTGTTCATTCCTTTTACATGAATGATACCAAATACTACGATCATGCCTATGAATTCAGCAATTACACTGGCATATGCTGCACCATTGAAGCCAAGTTTGGGGAGACCAAAATTGCCAAAGATCAACCCGTAGTCTAGAACAATGTTTGCAATAGTTTCTGATAAGGTCCCCCAAATCAGCAGCTTGCTTTGGTTGGTGCCAACCAATAGCGCATTTCGCATTTGGTATAGGTAAAGAAATGGCAACCCCCAAATTCTAATACTCAGGAATGAAATAGATTCATTATAAATGGATAAATCGATATTGCTTTTGAAAATGAATGGTGTTATGGTATAGGTGGCGAGGATTCCCAATCCGGCAATGCATAGGGTAATGTAGATGCTCTGTGTGAAAAGGGTTCCAATTTCCTTGTATAAACCTTGACCGGCTCTTCTTGAAATCACTGCCTGCAGTCCATTGTTTAAACCAAATCCGATTACTGAAAAGATCAGATAATAAACGCCTGTTATTCCTGAAATACCCAAGTAACCTACACCCAGTTTTGAAAGAAAAAAGCTGTTTATAAGGTAGTTCAGTTGGGGCACCAATATGGCAAAACTGATGGGAATGGACATTTCCAAAATTGACCTGTAACTGATGCTTAACCGTAAATCATCTTTCATATTGAAAAAATGGCTGGAATGATGGTCTGTTTCCAATCATTAGGTAAAGTTAAGCGAAGGAAATTACATAAATTTGTATCCATGCCTTCAATTCCATTTATCACTGTTTATAGCTCTTTTCAAGGAAATTCAACATATGATTTTTCTAGTAAGAATAGATTATTCGTTGAATTGGGACAGCACCATATTGCCATATATGTCATTGATCCTTCAAGTAATACACTAATTGATCTTGAAATGGTGAAGTTGAATGAGGAGTTAAATTCTTTATTGTTGCAAACCTACTTGGAAGAAAAGGGTATTAGTCCTGAAAAATGCAGAAATATCAATTTGGTATTGAATACGAAAGAATTTGCGCTGATCCCGTCAAATCTTTACAATCCATCATTTAACAGACATTTGATAGAAACAATTCATGGAGATATGCTTGACCTTCAGTTAAGTGCTGATGAATTGTCTTTTTTTGATGCAGTTAATGTTTATGGCGTACAACGGGAGATCAATACTGTGTTGGATCGTTTTTTTCCCAATGCAAACAGAAAGCATAAAAACGCTTGTTATGTAAAAGATATAGCATCTCAACTGGATGCTTTACCGCCACAGATCATAAAAATATTTTTCTCGCCTTCACATATCGATGTCTTGATCGTAAAGAATTCAACATTACAATTTATTCAAAAGTTCTATTATGAAACAACTGATGATCTTCTTTATTATATCCTTACGTTAACAGAAAAATTTAACCTTGATAAAAAATCACTCTGCGTTTATCTAAGTGGCATCATTGATCTCGACGCTCTCATTTTATTTGAATTTAGAAAACATTTTGTTTCCATAGAAATTGAACATAAGCAGTTCTCAATTTCAAATCATATCAAAGACATTCCAGGTCACTTTATTACACCTTTAATGATATCATCTCAATGCGTATAATAAGTGGTGAACTTGGAGGACGGCGTTTCAATCCGCCAGGTAATATGCCTTTTACCAGGCCTACAACAGATATTGCCAAAGAAGGCCTTTTTAATATCATTCAAAACAACCTTGACCTGGAAAGTATAAAAACCCTTGATCTATTTGGTGGTACAGGCAGCATCAGTTATGAATTATTTTCAAGAGGTGTTAAGGAGCTAACGATCGTAGAAAAAGACCCAGCGATGTATGAGTTCATAAAAAAAACTTCTGCGGAATTTGGAATGAATGATGTGATTATTTTGAAGTCTGATGTGTTCAAATACATTACTGATAGCAATGAAAAATTCGATTTTATTTTTGCAGGACCTCCTTATGCTTTAGGCAATATTGAAGACCTTCCCACCATAATCTTCAAAAAGAAACTGCTAAAGAATGGCGGATGGTTCATTCTTGAACATACTCCAAGAAATGATTTTAAGGGGTTCCCTTTTTTTAGGACAGAGCGAAAATATGGCACAACGCTTTTTTCGATTTTTGTAAACAAGGAAGAAAACAGCGAAGAAAAATGACCAAGCAGGAGGCTAGAAAAGTATTCAAACAAAATCGTGCCCAACTATCCCGAAAGGATCTTGTAAAGATGAATGACTTGTTGCTTATTCAATTTCAACGATTGGTGCTTCCATATTTAAATGTTATCCATTCTTATGTTCCATTGCAAGACCAAAAGGAGCCGGATCCGATCTTAATGATCGATTTTCTTAAGTTCAAGAATGTGAATATGAAAGTTGTCTATCCAAAAATAAATCCTGAAAACTTTTCAATGCAAAGTATACTGGAAGACGATAATACATCTTTTGAATTAAACAAATACGGCATACCCGAACCGAGTTCCGGCATTGTGATTGGTGAAAAGGAAATTGACCTTGCTTTTGTTCCGCTTATTGCATTTGATCTTTTCGGCAACCGTGTTGGATATGGAAAAGGGTATTATGATCGATTTATTTCAAAATGCAGATTTAATATGATAAAAATTGGCATTTCATACTTCCCGCCATTAGATCAAATTGAGGACATCGAAGAGTTTGATAAAAAACTCGATTTTTGCATAACACCAGATTATATTTATGCATTTTAAAAATTTCTATCTGCGTTCCTTTAGGCTTTTTCTTTTACCGCTTGCAATTATATATGGAGCAGTTGTCAAAACACGTAATTGGCTTTACAACAAGAAAATTATTAAATCAGTTGAGTTCAACCTACCCATCATTTGTATTGGTAACATAAGTGTAGGCGGTACTGGCAAATCACCGATGGTTGACTACCTGGTAAAATTATTGAAACATCAATATGAAGTTGCTACTTTGAGCAGGGGTTATAAAAGAAGAACATCAGGTTATTTGTTGGCAAATGAATATTCAACTGATATTGAAATTGGCGATGAGCCTATGCAATTTCACCTAGGTCATCCTGAAATTGCAGTGGCCGTTGGTGAGAAAAGAATTGAAGCAATACCTCAATTGTTATATGACCGACCTCAAACAAAATTGATTATTCTTGATGATGCTTTTCAGCACCGTGAAATATATGCAGGGTTGAACATTGTATTGACAGATTATTCCAATCTCTATACACGCGATTTTTTTCTGCCAACAGGTGATCTGAGAGATGAGCGTGCTAGCATGAGTCGGGCCCAGCTGATCGTTGTTACAAAATGTCCACTAAGCCTTACTGAACACGAAAGATTCAAGC
>Ga0078894_10003744_pt1 | contig 11542 bp, 12 predicted proteins | sample LauGreSu1BDMLBSD_2_FD_67506 | JGI IMG/M metagenome (GOLD analysis project Ga0078894, IMG submission 67506) | Freshwater lake microbial communities from Lake Michigan, USA - Su13.BD.MLB.SD (version 4) (version 4) | ecosystem: Environmental > Aquatic > Freshwater > Lake | place: Lake Michigan... | reverse complement strand
ATGTATTTTTTATATAATATTTTTAATATATATATCGATTTATATATCGATTTATATATCGATTTGTATAAAAAAATAAAAAAGATATTGACTAAGGTCTCACTTTTGATTTTATTTAAATTACAAAACTAAATATATATTTTTTATTTTTATTTTTTTAAGCAACAGTTGGCTCTGGATGGTAATTACTAATTATAATGCGGAATCTTCCAAAAACGACATTGTCGACTCTAGTAAATTCTTCATTAATGTTCTCGTGTTCATCATATTCTTCATGATTTAATAAAATACATTTTACTAAATCTTCATATGTAATGCCTTGTTGTTTTAATTTATCAGCAACATAATTAGCATTTGGAACTGGTGTTGGTTCTTCTTCTTGTTCTTCTTCTTCGTCATCTTCTTCTTCCTCAGGTTCTTCTTCTACCTCTTCATCATTGATTCGTTGATTAAACATACGAAAACTAGTGAGAGCGTAGTCGTCAAACAATTCTTCTTCTTCAACCCAAAGAGAGTTATCATCTTCTTCAGCTGCTGGTTTCTCGGCCATAGCTGTTCTACAATAAGGACAACCAAAACCATTATGAGCAATACTAGTCATTAAACAATTAGTATGAAAGCAGTGACCACATTCAGTAGTTACGCAGTTCTTGTTAAATTCAATAACATCCATACAAATAGGGCAATCTTGTTGGTTAACACACATTTTATCAGCAGACATTTTCTCGAAACAAATTTTTAAATTATAAATTGATAAGCTTTTTAATTTAAATTATAGTAGTTGTAAAAAAGTATTTCAATTTTTTTAATTTAATAGCCATTTCTAGCATTTACTAAAAATCTAATTTTGTTTTAGTGCTTTTTTTTCAGCTGACCATAAATACATTTTTAAATTTTTAGTTTTACAGTATTTAAGCTTTTATTAAAAAAAATTGAAATACTTTTTTACAACTACTGTAATTTAAATTAAAAGAATCAAAATAATCAACAATTAAAACTAAAACTAAAACTAAAACTAAAACTAAAATGTCAGCTATTAAGAATATCAGCCTTTATATTCCTCATGTATTCTCTAATTATACACGTGGAGATGTATCTTATCAATTTGAATGTCTAAATATTGGTGAGGTAAAGCGCGTTGATTTTGTATCAAAGATCAGCAAAAATGGTGAGGTTTATAATGCCGCTTATATTCATTTCAACCAATGGTATAACACTGATGCTGCTCGCAATTTTCAAGAGCGCGTTATCAATCCTAATGAAGAAGCTCGCATTGTTTATGACGATCCTTGGTATTGGATTGTCTTAGAAAATAAGAGCCAACGAGTAAATCCTACTGATCGTAAAAAGCGTATTTCGCTTGATTTTACACCAGAAAAGAAAACATGCGTTGATAGCGACTACATTCGCGATCTAATGAATGCTCCTGTCAAAGAAATATCTCATGAAGATTTTGATACCTACGATATCACACCAGTTAATTTACAACATGTGTTTGATGAAGCTGTTGGTATCAAAGAAGATAAAAATGAGTGGATGGATGACTTGATTGAATACTGCGAAAAAGATCAGGAGGAAAGGGAACTTGATGAAATTGAACAGCTTATGGATGAAGATGACAAATATCTCATTACCATTGACTCACGATATGTTAAGGAGTTGGAGGAGGAAAACTTAAGGCTTAGATACACATATTTAGGACAATACTGGGTTCGTTAATGAATTTTATAATAAAAATGACTTGTTAATTAGATTGTAATATTTAACTAAAATGAAAAGTGAGGCTGCTTTAGCCAATATCTTTTTTCCTTTTTTCTTTTTTAAAATTTTACTATTTTTATACATTATACAAAAAATGCCAAAAACAAAGAAAAATAATAAGCGTTTTATTATTGAAAATTCATCTTCTAGTTCTTCGTTATCTAACAAAAATAAAAAAACTAAAAAAAATTTCATTATTGAATCATCATCATCATCGTCTTCATCATCAAAATCCTATAAAAAAGAAAAAATTGATTCTTTATTGCCACAAAATAAAACAGATTTAAAGATAACTTCACAAATTAAAACAATGTCTAATATTGCTAGCGGTCGTTTGAATGAAAAATTTATAGAGCTTATGGAAAAGCTTGCTGATATTATGTTAAAACATGGAGAGCCTTTTCGCGCTCGTGCTTATCAAAAAGCCCAGGAAACTATAATGGCTTATCCTGGCGATATTATATCACCCAAAGATCTTAAAGGAAAACCAGGTATTGGTGAAACTATTATGGAAAAATTAAATGAATATGTTGAAACTGGAACATTAAAAATTTTAGAAAGAGAGAAAAATAACCCAGTAAATATTTTAGCTGATGTATATGGTATTGGCCCTAAAAAAGCAAAAGAATTAGTTGATGGAGGTATTACATCTATTGCTCAGTTAAGAGAAAACCAACAACTATTAAATGATGTTCAAAAGGTTGGATTGAAGTATTACGAAGATGTTCTGAAACGTATTCCACGCACGGAAATAGAAGATTATAAGGATATTTTTGAGACAAATTTTGCGAACGTTGCGACGGCAAATTCGAAATTTGAAATTGTTGGTTCATACCGTCGTGGGGCTGAAAGCTCTGGAGATATTGACGTAATAATTACGAGCGATAACCCAAAAACATTTATTCAATTTATTGATTCTTTAATTAAACAAAGGGTTATTTTAGAGGTTCTCTCTAGAGGTCCAACCAAGTGTCTAGTGATAGCAAAGATACCTTCATCGCATTCTGCACGTCGTGTTGATTTCTTATATACAAGCTTTGATGAATTTCCTTTTGCTGTGTTATATTTTACTGGTAGCAAAATATTCAATACTGTAATGCGTCATAGAGCGTTAGAACTTGGTTTTACAATGAATGAACATGGTCTTTATAAAATGGAGGCAAAGAAGAAAGGCGATAAAGTGGATCATAAGTTTCATAGTGAAAAGGATATATTTGATTATTTAAATATGGAATATAAAGAACCTCAAGATCGCATTGATGGTAGGGCAGTTGTTATTAAAAAAGTTACTAGTATTAGTAGTTCTAGTTCTAGTAGTGCTAGTATTCCAGAAATTAAAAAGAAAAAAATATTTATTATTGAAGATGATGAAGAAAAAAAGGAAATAAAAGAAAAAGAAGATGTATATAATTTAAAAAAAATTATTGTAGATTTTAAAAAAAATGGTATTAAAATATTAGAAAATCTAAGTGAATCACAGCTTTCAAGTATATTAGAAGAAGCAAATAAAGCATATTATAATGAAGAACCTTTAATGACCGATAATGAATACGATATTGTCAAAGAATATATGGCTGATAAATTTCCATCTAACCAAGTAATTCAACAAATTGGTGCCCCAGTAGAAAAAAATAAGGTAAAACTCCCATACCCAATGGGTTCTATGGATAAAATTAAACCTGACACTGGTGTATTGGCAAATTGGACAAGTAAATTCAAAGGCCCATATGTATTATCATGTAAGCTAGATGGTGTAAGTGGTCTTTATACTACAGAAGGCTCTAAACCAAAATTATATACTAGAGGTGATGGCAAAGTAGGACAAGATATAAGTCATCTAATACCTTACTTACGTCTGCCCAAAAATAAAGGCATTGTAATTCGAGGCGAATTTATTATTCCTAAGGTAATATTTGATACAAAATATAAAGGGAAATTTGCGAATCCTCGTAATATGGTTGCTGGTATCATTAATCATAAAACAATAAATGAATCGATAAAGGATGTTCATTTTGTTGCATATGAAGTAATCAAACCGATATTGAAACCTAGCGAACAATTCGCATTTCTATCGAAAATGGATATTGAAATTGTTTTAAATAGTACATTTACTACCTTGACAAATGAGTTATTATCACAAACTCTTGTAGAATGGAGAAATAATTATATATATGAAATTGATGGTGTAATAGTAACGAATGATGCGATTTATGAGAGAAAAGCAGGAAACCCTGAATATGCTTTCGCATTTAAAATGGTATTATCTGACCAGATTGCTGAGGCAAAAGTGGTGGATGTTATTTGGTCAGCAAGTAAAGATGGTTATTTGAAACCACGTGTTCAAATTGAACCCATCCATTTAGGTGGCGTTAAAATAGAATTTGCTACTGGCTTTAATGGAGCATTTATTCATGATAATAAAGTTGGTATTGGTTCTGTTATTGAGCTTATTAGAAGTGGCGATGTTATTCCTCATATACGCAAAGTTGTAGTTCCTGCTGAAGAAGCAAAAATGCCTGATGTTCCTTATAAATGGAATGATACTCACGTGGATATTATTTTGGAAAATGTAGAGAGTGATGATACTGTAAAAGAGAAAGTGATTACATTATTCTTTAAAGGTATTGGCGTGGAGGGACTTGGAGCAGGAAATATTGCGCGTGTTATAAAAGCAGGATATGATAATATTCCAGCTATTTTGAAAATGAGCATTGATGATTTCTTAAAAATCGAGGGTTTTAAAACCAAGATGGCTGAAAAATTATATAATGGTATTCGTGAAAAATTAGATGCCGCTTCTCTTGTTACTATTATGTCAGCTTCCAATTTATTTGGGAGAGGGTTTAGTGAAAAGAAATTAGAACTTATTATGGATGCATATCCTGATATACTAGTGTCAAATCTATCGAGTTCGCAAAAGGTTGGTAATGTGAAGTCGATTAAAGGTATGGCAGAAAAATCTGCTCAAGTATTTGTAGAACATATTCCTGATTTTGTTCAATTTATGAATGAGGCTGGTTTGAATAATAAGTTAAGCGTTATAGAAAAGAAGATCTCTGTAGATACATCTCATCCATTATTTGGTAAGAGTATTGTGATGACTGGATTTAGAGATAATCACTTACAAGATATTATTAAAAACCTGGGGGCGAAAGTCTCAGGAAGTGTATCAAAAAATACCTTCATCGTTCTAGTAAAAGATTTAGACGAAGATACTGGTAAAGTTGCGGATGCGAAAAAATTGGGAGTGCCTATAATGACACCAGAAGAATTTAAAAGTAAATATTTGTAACTCATTTGTAACCATTTTCAATTAAAAAATTCTTAACTTTTTTTATAATTTGTTATTATAAATATAAAATGAATTGGTATTTATTCCAAAAAACGAAAAGCAAAAAAGATTTACAAGATGAATATATGATTCTAAATGAATTTTGTAATAAAATATGTGGTGGTAAGCTATTAGAAAATGAAGAGTTGGAAAAAGTATTATCAATGGAATCCAAAAATGTAAGGGTCATTTTGGAACACTATAATAAGATGCTTTATAATTGTATTGAGTTTATTAAAAATAAAGGATCTAGTTGTTAATTTTTAATTCTTAACAAGTAGTAATAGTAATACTAATAGTAATACTAATAGTAATACTAATAGTAATACTAATACTAATATTACTAGTATTACGATAAGATAAATAATATTTTAAAAGTTATTAAAAAGAAAGTATCATATTAATATATAATGTTCCAATTATTATTTTTGGCTTTCTCCTTTTTTACTTTGTGTAATGCACAAAACTTGCGCGGCAAACAATTATATTCCTTCTTGGATGAAAAAGATGAATGGAGTCAATTTACTAGTTTTCAAGAAAGATTTAGCAAAAAATATAATTCCATTGAAGAATTTGAATCACGTTTTAAAATTTTCCGTTCTAACCTTCATAATATAATCGCTCATAACTTGGATACAACCCAAAACTTCACTATGGGTATTAACCAATTTACAGATTTGACACCTGAAGAATTCAAAAGTATGTATGTCGGTGGTTTAAAAGCTGAAGTTGGATCATATGGGTGCAAGACATTCTCCAGTCACGGTTCATCACTTCCTTCTTCTATTGATTGGAGAAATAAAGGGGCTGTTACTTCTGTTAAAGACCAAGGACAATGCGGATCTTGCTGGACTTTTTCATCTACTGGTGCTGTTGAAGGCGCTTGGGCTATTGCTAAGGGACAACTTGTTGATTTGTCTGAAGAACAATTAGTCGAATGTGCTACTGGTATTTCATATGGATCTCACGGATGCTCTGGTGGACAAATGGAAGGTGCTTTCAAATATATTATTGAGCACGGACAATGCAGTGATGCTTCTTATCCATATACATCTGGCACTGGCAAATCTGGATCTTGTAAATCATGCTCATCTATTGCTCACATTTCTTCTTGTAGTGATGTAACACCAAACGATCAACTTGCTTTGAAGGCTGCTGTTGCTCAACAACCTGTTGCTATTGCTATTGAAGCTGATACACGTTATTTCCAATCTTATTCCAGTGGTATTCTTACTAGTTCCAGTTGCGGCACCAATCTAGATCACGGTGTTCTTATTGTAGGTTATGGCACTGAAAATGGTCAGGATTATTGGTTGGTTAAGAACTCATGGTCATCTACTTGGGGTGACAATGGTTATGTAAAAATCGCACGTTCGTCATCTACTAATGACCAAGGTATTTGCGGAATAGCAATGGATCCTAGCTTTCCATCTGTTTAATAAAATAATATTTTTGTAACTTTTGATATATTTTTATATATTTTTATAACTTTTGATATATTTTAAATTTTATTATATATTTTAAAATTTAAAATTAAAATTATATTTCTTCCTGATCTTCATTCATTTCGTCTAATTCATCTATTACGGACAATGCTGCATTTTTTGTTTTTTTGTTAAGCACTCTTCTTTTTGATTCCAATGTACTTAAACATGTCTTACCATAAATATCACAACCATTATTTTCTAAAACAAGTTCTGGGTGATCTTGTATTAGTTTAGACATATTTGTCAAAGAAATTTGAAGTCTTCCTGGTTTATTGTTAGAACTAGAAACTTTAGGTCTTAAACCCATATAAGACCCATCTTTTTTCATGTCTTTTTGTAAATCGGCTGAATAAGATTTATAATTTGGATCTCTTTTTTTGACCATTGTATCTAATACTTTAATTCTGTCTGTAAATTTATCAATGTTTTTACCTAGTAATACGTCTTTCCCTCGTGTTAGATCAATTCTTACAACAGAAGTAGGCACCTTTAAATCACCATTTTGTTTATATTTTATAACAATTGCTTCATATGGTGAATCTTTTTTTAAATTATTTATTACGCGTGTAGCGTCACCAAATTCTACTGCATTTTTTCCAGTAGCTTTAATACTAACATTTGTTCCTGTTATTTTATTTAGATGTCTTGGAATATCATGAACCGCTGTGTATGGTTGATTCATCGCTTCTTCTAAATCACCTGGTGCAACTACTAGAGAAATTATTTCATTTTCCCATTTTTTACCATGGGCTTGAACACCTTTTGGTGAGTTATTTGCTGTTGTTGCTCTTCTAGTTGTTGTTCTTTTGGATGTCGCTTTTCTGGTTGTAGTAGCTTTAACTAATGTATTATTTGCTTTTTTTGTTCTTGGCATATATAATATTATAAGAAATTATTAAAAAAAAAAATTGAAATGTTATATTCTAAAGTATGAATTATATATTCAAAATAAAATACTAATTTTAAAAGATGATTTCCATTGACCATACTAGTTATATTGCTGAATTTGAAGATGTTATTGGATCTAATGTTAATAAAAAAATTTTAGTTGATATATTACAATCAAGACTCAACGGCAGTTTTGAACCTGATTGTATTGTAATCGATAAAACTATAGTTTCCTTTAACTTTGAAAAAAATTTAACAGAAGAGCAAAAATATTATCTTGATGTTTTCGATGAATATTATTATACAAAGCCATTAATAAATGATTTAATATATTTTAATCAAATCGTAAATCCAATTGTTTTAAAAATTGAAGAAAATTATAAAAACGCGATAAATTTTATGAAAGTAAAACCAGATAATTTAAAACAATCAGTATTATTTATAAGTAAATTTGGTGATAACCAATTTGAATTAAATGTATTGTTTGAATATACTTTAATTTTATCAAAACTGAATGAACTTGATAAAATAATTGTAAATCACTTCCATAGTATTTTGGAGCCGGATTTCAGTGTAAAAAAAATTATTAATATGGATAAACATATAGGTTTTCATGAGTTTTATTATGACGTTAAAAGCCATATTTCTAATATTTATGGAAATAAAATAAATTGTCTATTAGCTTCAAACATAAATGAGGAAACTAAACAACAAATAGAAATTATGTCATCTATGATTTTAAAATTAAAAAAGGTGATGAATGCATTATTTTGGATTGTTTATGCAAATGAATTTAAATTTATTGATAATATACAAAATAAAAATTTAATTCTTGACGAATATCTTGAAGATTATGAGAAAAAGTTATCAGAATGGTTCAATTATAAAGATGAAACAATATGTGAATATGGTGGTGTTCATGTAAATGAAAGAAATATGGTAGAAGAATTTATGGAGTGTATTGAAAAACTTGATAATAAATCTTTGGATATTTTGAAACAAAAAGCGGTGGAGCTTTATAGTTCAAATCTAAAAGATGAAGAAGTGGAAAAAATATTAACAGAAGAATTGGATAAGTATGTTGATACTTTGACAAAAGATAAAGAAGAAAAGGAATTTTATAAATATATGTTTAGAGAAAATACATTACAGTTTCCAGCAAATTAATAAGATAAAAATATAGTAAAAAAAGTTGTTATAAATTTTATTATTTTTCATTTTTTATTTTTTATTTTTTATTTAAAATTCAAATTCATATTCTATAAATGCTTTCATATCTGTCTTCATATTTTGATACATTTGACCTTTTATTTTATTTAATATTGTATCACTTTTAAAATCTATATTCATTAATTTTACCATTGTCTTATCATAAGCGTTTAATAAATTATCGTTGTTTTTAAACTCATTTACCCTTTGCTTTTTCCAATCAAACATATATTTTGATATTTTACAATGAACTTTATTCATAAATTTAATCAACTTTTCTTTGGTTAATTCTTGCCACATTATATCTTTATCTTTATCTGTATCTTTATCTTTATCTTTATCTTTATCTGTGTCATTTACTTTACTATAAATATAAAATATGTTTTGCTTTTGAATAAATGCAAATATAGGGTATTCTGTTTCGCTTATTGGATTATAAATATTTCTGGAAAATATGTGATTTAATGTATCATATACTGAATTATTTATTAAATAATCTATATCTTCATCCAAAATTATTATTTTATCTATTAATTTGTCAAACATTATTTCTGGTGTAATATTTGTATTTAACCACTCTAACACATTTATTTTCTTCTTCTTTTTAATAATAAATTTACTCATTTCATCCACCTTTTCTTCTAATTTACTATATTTGTCCCCCAACTCTAATAACATTTTATATAGCTTCTTTTGCGAAGGTATATCGTCATAATCGTCTAGGTTGTTGTTATTATTTTTCTTCTTACTTTTATGAACCAACTCACATAAAATAATATGTTTATCTAGGTTTGTTCGAGTTTTATATATTTTACCGCAATAAACACAACATTGTGAGGGTTGTTTTATTTTATTTGGTATAGAAAGCATGTAATATTGTTTTTATAGTGATATTTTGTTTTTGGTTTTTATAGTGATATTATGTTTTTGGTTTTTTTTTATTCAATTTTATAAAATAATAAAATAATAAAATACCGTTTAATATATATAATGTCTTCTATTTCACAAACAGCAATAGTATATAATCAACCAAATAAAATTATAGGCTTACCTGAATATTATTATAGATGGAGAGTATGTAATACGAACTTAAACGGTAACACTCCTGCTGACCAATATCAAAAATTGAAACTTATTCAAAACACTGTCCGTGTAAATTCTTCTCTCTATACATCAAATTTAGGACCTCTTGAATCATATAAAAGACCTGGCGTAGCTACTTATGGTGTATGTTGGAATCAAATGAGTGATAGACCTGTTCCTAGTGTTCAACGTGCAACTATTCCTACTGGTTCCAATACTAGTTTAAATAGACGTCATACATCTGTTACATCTAGTCGCCCTGGTTGTCAAACACCTGGCGGTGTCGGTTGTGACATTAAACATAACTCATATGATCGTTATTTGAATCGTTTAAAAGGAAAGGGTCCATTAAGACGTGGTGTTGTTCCAACTGATTTTGGTGCTCCAATTCCATTCAATCGTGCTTTGCCAGTATATGGTGGTAAAACTATGAAAACAAATATTGTGAATGGATGTGATTGTCCCATTGCTGGTCAAGCAACCAATTTGGAAGCAGATGAACGCATTTATAATGATCCATTATGGCAACCATTACCTGTTTCTGAATTTTCCTTTAAAGTAGGGGATTATGTATATGCCATACAAACTGGTAATACATTTTATACAAGAGCGGTAATTTTATCCATTACAGATGGCGTTTATACTATTCAGTTTGATAATGGTGTCATACAAACTGTAAATAATGCCAATTCTTTACTCATTTACTTCCCTTGTAATTGTGGCGGAATTATAGATGGAACATTATATCAATCAGGTTTTTTATCACAAATTAATAATACATTTGGTTCAGCTTGTATTCTCCCAAATTATGCTTCTTACATTTCTCAATTTGAATAATTTAGCAAAAAATATAATTATAATATTGGTATTATTTATAATATGCCTGCCAAAATAAATATGTTTATTTCTAATGGTAATGCTACACCACAACAAATTCAAGCTATTCATCAAGCATACCTAGCTCCTGTTCCTAAGGCACCATCTGCTTTATCTGCTCCTATTATTAGTCGTATTCATAATGTTAGACCTGGTTGTGGATCATGTGGAAGAAAATAAATGAATTATTTTTACTATAATATTAATTTTATTCACTAATATTATAATGTTCTCACAAGCGTTAGTTTATACAACACCTTATCCATCTAATAGATTAAATAAGGCTACTAATTTTAAAACTTTGTTTGATACAACAGTGCTTCCTTACAATAAAATGTATAACGGATGTTCTGGTAATTTGTGTTATACCATGAGTAAAGGAACGTTCATTTATAAACCACATGCGGATGTTGGGATGGTTGGAAGATCTGCTGCTGGATATTTAGCACAGAGAAAAAGAATGTAAAGGGTTTTATTTTAATACTTTTTGAAACTTTTTAAAAGTCCTTGATTCTTGGAAAAAGGTACTCCATTTGGCAGTTATTAAAAGGACAAACCCAAATAATGTTAATAAAACTTTTGTTTCTCTATTTATCATACTCATGTTGTTGAATCTAGGATTAAATAAATATATTAATAAGATTGACATTAAAAATACGAAAACGAACTCAACACGGTCTTTCCAGAACTCTATTTCCTCTTGTTTAGCAATATCTGCTTTGGATTTGTTAGAACTTCTTTTCAAGTATAAATTATATAGTGCTAATATAATAAATATTAGTTTTACTATAAATATTAATGCTATATATATTGTAAAGTAATCCATAATTTATAATATATAATTACAAAAAAAAATTATTATATAAATTTTAATTAATATGTTTTAATAATTAATATTTTAACTAAC
>Ga0078894_10003743_pt1 | contig 11543 bp, 9 predicted proteins | sample LauGreSu1BDMLBSD_2_FD_67506 | JGI IMG/M metagenome (GOLD analysis project Ga0078894, IMG submission 67506) | Freshwater lake microbial communities from Lake Michigan, USA - Su13.BD.MLB.SD (version 4) (version 4) | ecosystem: Environmental > Aquatic > Freshwater > Lake | place: Lake Michigan, USA... | reverse complement strand
AATGCGCGCTGCAAGGTCGGCTGGTGCTTCATCAGATGCCGCCCAGGGATCTCTGTTCCATCCAGCTGTATACGCATCCGCATCAATTTCGCCCAAACGCATCGCTGCTTCATCGATTGCCTCCTGAAAGCGTGCAGGCAACATAACTTTTATTGTGTCCGCACCATCTCGAGCCATCACCATTGAAGGGATTTCTCTCCACCGCATCACTTGGTATTCGCTCATGCGCAAAATCCTACCAACACTGGTTCAGAAAGGAGTACGGAATATGATTGAGGTATGGCGTTCATTCGAAAATCTCCCAGCGAAAAAGGTTGGTCAGAACTCGAGCAGGTAGCAGAACAAAAGCATCTAGGTGCTGAATTTCCCACACACTCCACGCCGCTTCTTCTCATGCACCATCTCTCCGATTTACATGTGTGTGATGCGCAATCACCACTTCGCCCAGAGTTTTTAGATCGATGGGCAGATCCTGATAGCCCCATTAGAGATCAAGTGGGCACAATTGGTTGCTACAGACCACATGCAATGTTGTCACCACATGTTGTCGAATCAATGGTTCAGGCGCTCAATAAGGTCACAACTGGGCCGCTATCGGGTCATCCAATTGATGCTGCCATCATTACTGGAGACACAACCGATAACGCACAACAGAATGAAGTGGATTGGTACATCGCGCTTCTAGATGGCCTTGAAGTCACTCCTGATTCTGGCGATCCCACTAAGTACGAAGGCGTAATGGATGATGGCGCAGAACATTATGACGTTAAGTATTGGCATCCACACGGAACTCCTGCAGGTAAAGAAGATGATGACGCACGAGCAAAGTATGGATTTCCGACTGTTCCTGGGTTGCTTGATTCGTGTAGAAAACCAATTAAATCAACTGGATTAAAATTTCCTTGGTTTGCGGTGCACGGCAATCATGACGCTTTACTCCAGGGCACAGTGACGCCAGATGAGAATAGTCAAGAATCAATCGTTGGCGATAAAAGATATGTGGGATTGCCTTCATCGCTCACGTTAAAACAAACTCTTGAAGCATTTGATGAAGTTGGACCCGCGTCTTTGCCGCGCGCCGAAGATGCTCCTTTTGTCATCGTGACGCCAGATGTTCAACGAAAGGCAGTCGAACGTGGTGAATACGCACTCAAGCATTTGAATTCACCGGGTACGCCCAAAGGCCATGGATTTACTGAAGAGCATGTGCAAAAAAAGCATATGTATTACGCAACTAATGTTGGGAAAATTAAGTTAATCGTCATAGATAGCGTCAATGAATTTGGTGGCTGGCAAGGATCTTTAGATATTGCGCAATTCGAATGGCTAGAAAATGAAATAAAATCGAGCGACCGATTTGTTGTCTTAGCTTCGCACCACCCATTAAATAATATGTTTAACGGATATGCACCCACAGGCCGGCGGATATGTGTTGATGAAATAACTGAGATGCTCCTTAAATATCCACACGTTATTGCCTGGCTTGCAGGTCACGTCCATAGACACCACGTTGAGTGGATTGGTTCTGAGATAGAAGAAAAGGGTTTTTGGCAGATTGAAACAGCGTCTCATGCCGACTGGCCACAACAGAGTCGCACAATTGAAATAGTTCAAAGTGAAACTGGGGAGATATTTATTGCTCTCACCACTATTGATCATGCTGCCGGAACAAATTATGGCAAGGCAGAAAACGTATTAGAAATGGCCGCGCTTTCAAGATTGCTCAGTGCAAATGTCTGGCAAAAACGCGATTCGCTGGGTGCCAAAGTTCCTGCAGATTGGGCGCTAGGTGCTGCGCACGCCAGAAATACTGTCTTGCGTTTAAATGCTCGAAACCTGTTTAGCAGCTCTAGCTAACCACTCTGGATTAATTTCTATACCCCAACCAGGTTCAGATGGAATTGTTGCCTTTCCATCTTCAATCTTAAATGGATCTCCAAGAAATAGTTTGTCTTGCCATGGATAGTAATCAAGTCCTTCAATTGAGAACTCAAGATACTTGCCAGGTTTATCAATAGCGCCCAAAAGATGCATTGTGCACATAGTTACTAAAGATAAATTTGCACTATGTGGAGTTGTTGGTAATCCTGCTTTTGCTGCCATATCGGTAACTTTGAGTGTGCGCCAGATTCCACCGAGATACATGACATCTGGTTGAACGATATCTACAACTCGCATGTCAATCATGCGCTTCCATGTTGCTAGATCCCAATCTTGTTCGCCACCTGTTACATCAATGCTCAGTGCATCGGTTACTTCCTTTGTTTCATCAAACTCCCAATACTTGCAAGGTTCTTCGAAGTGGCCGACGCCTTCTGCCTCGAGCATATGGCCAACTTCAATGGCGCGCTTAGGAGAAAAACCGCTATTTCCATCAACTAATTTGGAAACGCCATCACCGAGTGCGCGTGAAACAACTGGGATAACTTCTTCTGTTCGTCCTGGCCATTCATCAACATCATGCCCGCACTCGGCGCCAACGCGCCATTTAAATGCATCAAAACCAAATTCATCTCGTAATTTAAGAAAGCGCTCTGCTTCTGCTTGTGGGGTTATGTCACGCTTCATTGATGATGCGTATGCACGTAGTTTTTGAACTTTTCCACCCAGTAATTCAACAACTGGTTTGCCTTCAACTTTTCCACGCATATCCCATAGTGCAGTGTCTAAACCTGCAAGTGCACGGCAGCGATAACTTCCAGGGAATTTATGCTCTTTATCCTCTACCCGCGTAATAAGTGCACCAATATCTGATGCATCTTGCCCAAGTACCCAAGGAGCGACTTGGCGGTGCAAAATTTGCGCAGTGATGTCAGCGTTGTACGTAGATGTTTGTCCCCATCCAACGTGTCCATCAGATGAAACAATTTTTACAAAACAAACATTTTGATCTGTGTACGTTTCAATTGTTTTGATTGTGCCTAAAGGCATTATGCGCCCTTAACAAATACAGGCAGAGATTTCAGCGTGACATTTACATTCGCACCAATGCCTAAATTTGCTGCTTCTGTACTAGGAATTTGCACGCGAATACGAGCACCATCTGCTAAATCAATAGTGAGTCTGCAGGTAGAACCCAAGAAGCTGACAGCAAAAATCTTTGCATTGCCTGATGAACTTGCTTCAACCTTAAACCACTCAGGGCGAATCAGCGCAAGACCAGCGCCACTCGTAATTGATCCTGCAACAGTTGGAACGGTGACACCAAGCACTTCTGCGCTGTTGCCAGAAACCTTGGCAGGTAGTGGATTAGTAAGTCCGACGAACTCTGCAACGAATGCAGATTGTGGACGCTCGTATAACTCTGATGGCGCAGCTATTTGCTCAAGGACTCCTTGACGCATGACACCGACACGATCGGCAACGCCCAACGCTTCTTCTTGATCGTGCGTAACAAAGACAGTTGTAGTCCCAACTTCTAATTGAATGCGGCGAATTTCTTCGCGTAGCTGTGTGCGCACTTTTGCATCCAGTGCGGATAGCGGCTCATCAAGTAAGAGCACCTTCGGTTGAATTGCAAGAGCTCTTGCTAAGGCGACTCTCTGTTGTTGTCCACCAGACATCTGATGTGGAAAGTGATTTGCATGAGTTGATAGACCAACTAGTTCAAGGAGCTCACCTGAGCGTTTAGATCTTTCTGTGCTTGCAGTGCGGTGGGCTCTCATACGAAGTCCATACTCGACATTCTCGCGAGCAGTCATGTGAGGAAAGAGGCTGTAAGCCTGAAAAACCATTCCCATGTTTCTCTTATTCGGAGCGAGAAAAGTTATGTCTTTACCATCAACAATAATTTGACCTGCATCTAAATCTTGTAAACCCGCTAGCGCACGAAGAGCCGTAGTTTTTCCGCAACCTGATGGACCAAGTAATGCAACGAGTTCACCTTCTGCGATATCAACATTGAGGCCATCGAGTGCGCGAACCTTTCCAAATTGCTTGGACAGATTTACTAGTTGTACGTAGGCAGAGTTACTCATAGCCGACATCCTTTCCGATCAGGCGACATCTGCATCAAGGATTACCCTCTGACGCTTGGTTGTAGGAATTGCGAAGAGAATTGCAAACACAAAGAGAAGCGCTGATAGTGCAACCGCCACAGCAATCTTTCCATCTTGGCGCCCAAGTAAGTAAATGACAACCTGGAGAGTGTCAAAAGCCAAGAGTGCTGAAATCGTGAATTCACCCAAGACCAGTGCTATGGAGATCACGACGCCGGACATGATGCCCGAACGAATTGTTGGCATCACTACACCGAAAATAGTTCGCATAGTTGAAGCGCCAAGTGTGCGAGCAGCTTCTGCCAGTGTTGCTATATCAACAAGGTCAAGAGCTGCAGAAAGTGAGCGATATGTATAGGGAAGAATCAACATTGCATATACACCGGAGAGCGTGACCGGAGATTCTGTCACGTTAATAGAGATCCATCTGTAGAGCGGCGCGATTCCAACGACAATGACAATTGCGGGAATGGCAAGTGGCAGAAGGCAAATGAGCTCCATAGGTCTGCGAAATGCTGGAAGTTTTAAGTGAACCCAAATCACAGTTGGAACCACGAGTAAGAAAATTAAGAGCATTACAACAATAGCGATTGAAAATGAAGCGATTAATGAAGAAATTACATCAGGATTTTTGCCAATTGCAGTCCATGCACGAAGTGTTCTGCCACCTTCTAGACCAAGGGGTTTTGTAGAAAAGTCGAGCATTCCGTACAGAGGTCCAAGTAGATATAGACCTGTAACAATAATTATGAATGCGCGAAAGATTCTTCCTGGAATTGAGAGCTTCATTTTGTGTTTTCCCACTTACTTACACGCTTTCGAAGAAGCGAGTACAAAGCCATTACGATGACAACAACTGCGACCATATATAGCGAAAGAGTCTTAGCAAGCGGTGCGCTAGCCCCACCGGTTTCACTAGAAAGAGCACTACCGATATCTAATGGTGTAATAATCGTGCCCTGACTGATGAGTGCAGCAGCTGTTGCATATGCTGAGAATGCATTTACAAAGAGAAGTAGTACGCCGCCAAGGAAAGATGGAAACAGAACAGGAAATCCGATTCGGAACCAATAATCCTTTGAAGATCCTCCAAGGCTTTGTGATGCTTCACTCCACTGGGGCTTAAGGTTTTCTACAGCAGGCAAGAAAACTATAAACATTAATGGAATTTGAAAAAAGGTATAAACAACACCGAGGCCAAAGAGGCCGTAGAGCCAAGCGGGTGATGCCAAGAAATTGGTATCGGAAAATTTAAGAGCAAAAGTTGTAACAAATCCGTTAAATCCGAAGGTTGCAAAGAAGGCGAACGCGAGCATTACGCCACCGAACTGAGCCAACACCCCTCCGGTTGCCATAACGAAACGGCGTCCAATTCCATCAGGTTTTCCTGTTGAAATTGCCCAAGCGAAGAGCGCACCGATTAATCCACCAACAATGGATGTCCAAAAAGAAATCTTGAGTGTGTTCAAAAATGGAATCCAGTGAGCTTCTTCTTGAATCGTATTGACGATGTAATCTAAGGAAAATTCTCCTTCTTCAGTAAAAAACGCTCCGTAGACCACATTCACAGTTGGCCAGAGCAAGAAAAGTCCAGTAAAAACTAAGAATGGAATGACGCCTAGATAATCTTTTTTATTGCGCCAGAACCGAGAGCCGGTCCCTGTAGAGGAACCGGCTCTCGCTATCTGACTTTGAGTCATTAGTTTTTGTGCAGTAACTCGTTTAGCGAGTTCCTACAGCAGCAGCCCAGTTTGCAACTAGGTATGTATTTGCTGCAGCTAATTGTTCTGCGCTAGCAACACGTGCAACGCCAGTACCAGAACCGATTACTGCAATTGCTTCCTTGCTTGCTGTCTTGTCCTTGATCATCATCGGCCAAATAACTGGGCTTGCGCCACCCTTTGCCCATGAGTTTGAACCTTCAGCTGTGTAGATGAATTCCATCCAGAGGCGAGCACACGCTGGGTGTGGTGCCCATGGAGAAACGCCTGCGTTATACCAAGAACCAACTTCTGCGCCCTTTGGTGTAAATGTCTTCCAAGACTTTCCTGCAGCCTTGAAACGATCTTGATGCGACTTGTGGTTGTAAGTCCAGTCAAATACAACACGTGTCTGACCTGAGTCAATTGTTGCTGTATTTGGATCTACGTTAATGAAGTTTCCTGCAGCCTTGAGCTTCTTAAACCACTCAACACCCTTTGAGATGTCATCAAGTGATCCACCATTTGCAAGTGAAGTCATGAATAGACCGTTAAGTCCAGCAGATGCCTTGGTTGGATCTCCATTAAGAGCAACTACGCCCTTGAACTTTGGATCTAGTAAGTCATCAAGCTTTGTAATTGTTCCAAGTGCGCCGTCATATCCAATTGTCAAAACACCTGTGTAGTTAGGTGTAAGGCGACCCTGTGGATCCTTGAGGTTTGCTGGGATTTTCGCCCAGTTTGTAACCTTGTATGGCGCGTAGTGTGTATCGATGTACTTGTAGCCAACTGTAGTTCCCATGTCAAAGACATCTGGCGAACGCTTTGTACCCTTCAGAGCGTTGGCTTGATCGATTTCATCCTGTGAAGATCCATCAGGAATGTTTGAGTCGATCTTTACTTTGTACTTCTTCTTGAAGTTTTCAATGATCTCGCCGTAGTTTGCCCAATCAACTGGGGTAGCGATGATATTAAGTTGACCCTCTTTTTTACATGCTGCCGCAATCTTAGCGATACCGCCAGCTTGCTTTGCAGATGTCCATGTTGAAGCTTTTGATGCAGCACTTGCAGATGTGATCGCAAATGTTGGAACAGCGAGTGCCGCAGCAACGCTGAGTACAACTGCTGATCTAGTGAATTTATTGAACTTCACCGGTTTCCTCCCGTTAGGTTTTAGTTAACTGCTTACCCTCATACATTTATATGAAGGTATTTCCCGCTTTTCCATAATCACCAAGAGGTAGTTATAGAAATATGTATGAAATTGTGAAGCGAACTAGTCGAAGACCACAACGCTTCTAGCTCCCTCTCCCGAACGAAGCTTCTGGAAGGACTCATTGAGTCCCTCCAAACCTATGCGACTAGTGATGAGTTCGTCTAGAAGTAACTCACCACTTAAATAAGCCTGTACGAGCAAAGGAACGTCTCGCTGCAGGTCTGAAGAGCCGAAATAGCACCCTTTTATGGATTGTTCATTGACGAAGGGCCCAGCTTCAAATGTTAGCTTGGCTCCATTTTTTAGTAGGCCCACCAATGTGAGCTGTCCACTCACGTCGACTGTCAACCACGCTTGTGCAATTGTTTCTTCGCGACCCAGCGCTTCGAATGCGTAATCAACTCCTCCGGTTAACTCTTTAATTGCAGCCACAGGATCAACCTTTGATGCATTAACAAGATCCGTTGCACCAACCTTTTTAGCAAGTTGCAATTTTTCTTCCGTTACATCGACAGCGATTATTCGCTTGGCACCTTTCATGCGTGCGCCTTGAATTATGTTTAATCCAACGCCACCACAACCAAATACTGCTACGCGCGTTCCTGCCTCAACCTTTGCAGTGTTCGCAACAGCTCCATAGCCAGTCAGAACTGCGCAACTAATGAGTGCAGCACGATCTAGTGGCATCTCTTTTGGAATTACTACGCAGCCTGAAACTGGAACAACGGAGTACTCTGCAAAGGAAGCAACAGTGAGAAATTGATTCAATTTTTCACCATTGCGTGAAAGGCGACTTGTGCCATCAAACATACCGCCGACGCCCATGGCATCTCCAGCAGTTGAACAATAATTTGGTCTACCGCTCTTGCAATAATCACAAGTTCCGCAATTTGGGACGATAGAAAGTATTACGTGGTCGCCAACTTTTGGTGATGTCACACCTGGTCCTACTTCAATGACGACACCAGCTGCTTCATGTCCAATGACGGCAGGAAATGGTACGAGTTTGCGTTTACCATCAATTGCGTTTAAGTCACTTGCACACAAACCACTTGCTGCAATTTTTACTAGAACCTCACCAGCTTTTGGTTTATCTAAATCAACTTCGCATACTTCAAACTGGGAACCGACTCCTTCTAGAACTGCAGCCTTGATCTTCACCTATTGAACTCCTTCGAGGTTGTTGTGCACTGTTGCGATAGTAGGGCTGAACCAAGGCCCTTGACGAGGGCGAACTGTCCCAGATCATGAAACAGTGAGAAAATCCTTGGTTAACAATGGGTTAGGGCATGCGTGCATACGCTGGCAAAGTCAGAAAGTCGAGGTACTCATCGCTGACTGCCACTGAAATGAAGGTGTCTCGAGCGACTAAATAGAGTGACGGATCGCCACCGAGTTTTGCAACCTCTTCATCTGCAAATGTGGTTACGAGTTCTGGGGTTATTGGCGTGCCATTTTCTAATTCAATCTTATTGTGAATCCACTGCCAAATCTGAGATCGTGATATTTCCGCCGTTGCAGCGTCTTCCATTAGATTAAAAATCGCAACAGCGCCAGATCCTTTAAGCCACTTTTCTAAATATTGAATTGCCACACTTATGTTATTTCTTAGCCCTGCTTCTGTAATGGCCCCGGGAGTTGCTTTTATATTCAACAAATCTGTCGCCGAAACCTTGACGTCCTCACGTAATTTTTCCTTTTGGTTTGGTCGATCGCCTAGAACTTTTGTGAATTCCTGACGACAAATTTCCACCATTCCAGGGTGGGCGACCCACGAACCATCGAATCCGTCATTAGCTTCACGTGCTTTATCGGCGCTTACTTTTGCAAATGCGGTTTCATTAATTGCAGGGTCTGAACTTGGAATAAATGCAGCCATTCCACCAATTGCATGGGCTCCTCTTTTATGGCATGTGCGCACCAATAACTCTGTGTATGCACGCATAAATGGAACTGTCATAAAAACAGAGTTTCGATCGGGCAGTACAAAATCTTTTCCACGTGTTCGGTAGTTCTTTATTACGCTAAACATGAAGTCCCAACGTCCAGCATTTAAACCAGCACAGTGATCTTTAAGTTCGAATAGAAACTCTTCCATTTCAAATGCAGCAGGAAAAGTTTCAATCAAGATTGTTGCGCGAATTGTGCCACGGGGAATTTTTAGAAAATCTTGTGCGAGGTTAAAGGCTTCATTCCACAAGCGAACTTCTAAGTGAGATTCCAACTTTGCCAAATAAAAGTAAGGGCCCTGTCCGCGATCAATCTGCAATTGGGCAGATGCAGCCATATACAGAGCAAAATCTACGAAGGATCCAGAAGTAGTTTCGCTATCTACAGTGATGTGTTTTTCAGGTAAGTGAAACCCACGTGGGCGCATCACAATGACTGCTAATTCATTATCGGGGCGCAGTGCATATTTCTTTCCAACTTCATTTGTAAAATCAATTTCGCGAGTAATGGAGGCTCGTAAATTAATCTGACCACCAATCACGTTCTCCCACAAAGGTGTATTTGCATCCTCTAGATCTGCCAACCACACCTTTGCACCGGAGTTCAGAGCATTGATGGTCATCTTCTTATCTGTTGGGCCTGTTATTTCAACTCGACGATCCATTAATGGCGCAGGTGTCGGTGCGACTTTCCACGTAAGGTCTTCGCGTATTGATTTAGTTTCTTCTAGAAACTTTAAATCTTCGCCTGAGGCAATTCTTTGCATGCGCGCACTTCTTGCTGCAAGAAGTTCTAGGCGGCGTGAATTTAATTCGCGGTGTAATAGGGCAATGAGTTCTAGTGCTTGCGGTGTCAGAATCTTCTCTGAACCAGGAATTACTGGCCCAGAGACCTGCACTCCATTGCTACTCATTAACTTAAATCAACCCACGTTGTCTTTAGTGCGCTGTAGGCATCAAGTGCGTGCAGTGATTTATCACGCCCACTGCCAGAACCTTTGAAGCCACCGAATGGTGTGATGACATCGAGTGCGTCAAATGTGTTTACCCAGACCGTGCCAGCGCGCAATCTGCGAGCGAATCGATGGGCACGTGCAACATTTCCAGTCCACACGGCAGCCGCTAATCCGTACTCACTTTGATTAGCCAAATTAATTGCATCCTCTTCATCTTTTGCTTCAACTGCAACTAGTACCGGCCCGAAGATTTCTTCCTGAGCCAGGCGTGAAGAGTTCTTAACATTTGCGATAAGTGTTGGCTTAATTGTGAGGTCATCGCCAACGGTCTTTTCCCCACCAAAGATTACTTCTTCGCCATTTTGACCGACAAGATCCAAGTAAGCATTGACTCGATCACGCTGCAACTTAGAGACAAGTGGGCCCATCATGGTCTTTGGATCCAGGGGATCTCCCACCTTGAAATCATCTAAGAACTTAGTAATTTTTGAGAAGAGTTCGTCTTTAACTTCGCGCTCAACAATAATGCGTGACCCTGCATTACATGTTTGTCCAGAGTTGTAATAGATACCCCACGCAATAGTGGAAGCAGCAATATCTAAATCCACGCAATCTTTTAGAACAACGTGTGGGCTCTTCCCACCGAGTTCGAGAGAAACCTGCTTCATATTTGATTCAGCGGCATATTGCAGCATCTTGCGACCAGTTGGTCCGCTTCCAGTAAATGCTAACTTCGCAACATCCATATGTCGCGCAAGTGCTTGGCCAGCTTCTGCACCTAGTCCAGGAACAACATTGAACACACCTTCAGGAAGACCAGCTTCTATTGCTAGTTCAGCCATACGCAGTGCAGAGAGTGAAGAATTCTCTGCAGGCTTTACAACGATGCTGTTGCCCATGGCAAGTGCAGGCGCAACTTTCCATGAAGTAATCATCATTGGATAATTCCAAGGGACAACTGCACCGATAACACCGAGAGGTTCTCGAGTGATCATTGCAAGGCCATTACGTGGTGATGGAGCTATCTCATCATAAGTTTTATCAATTGTTTCGGCGTACCACTGAATTACTCGTGGCATATTCTGAGAATCTACACTGAGCGAATCACTAATTGGTTTGCCAACATCTAAAGTTTCTAGAAGTGCCAATTCTTCATAATGATCATTCAAGAGTTGTGCCCATTTGAGCATAATTTTTTTCTTATCGCGGGGATTCATTTCACTCCACACGCCAGACTCAAAGGCCTTCAAACCGGATGCGACAGCACGATTAACATCTTCAACATCTCCTGATGCAATTTTCGCAATCACGCGATGATCTCTGGGAGAAATATCATCAAAAGTTTTTCCTGAAGCCGCATCTACGTATTTGCCATCAATAAATATTTGTGATGATGGTTTGATTGCAAGGGATCGTTTTTCCCATGTTGCTAGATCTGTCATGACAACCTTCCAAGGGTTCGATGTAGTGAATAGTAAACACTTCTAGCGCTCTATTTCCACCTTTTAACTTTTTACCAGTTTACATTTTGCCCTACTTCTGGTGAACAATGCGATAATTCAAGCGTGAACCAATTAAGATCAGCAGAAATTACTTAATCGTTAGATTGCCCAGATTTGTGTTTGTATCGACCGAGATAGTCGGCCTTCATATCGTGGAAGTTTCCATCTAAAAGCGCTTGGCGCATCTGATCAACAAGGCGCACTATGTATCGCTCATTATGA
>Ga0078894_10003741_pt1 | contig 11548 bp, 13 predicted proteins | sample LauGreSu1BDMLBSD_2_FD_67506 | JGI IMG/M metagenome (GOLD analysis project Ga0078894, IMG submission 67506) | Freshwater lake microbial communities from Lake Michigan, USA - Su13.BD.MLB.SD (version 4) (version 4) | ecosystem: Environmental > Aquatic > Freshwater > Lake | place: Lake Michigan... | reverse complement strand
GCAAAAATGACCTATATGGATTCCGATGTAGTTGTGAAGGTGATTGATAGTCTTGGAACAGATTATATCATTGAGCTTACCAAAAACCTCCATGCGTTTATTGCCAGATCAAGTGTGCGTATAGATTCTCAATATAGTCCCAAGTTGTATCAGCTAAGTGGTAATTGGAAGGCATATAGTGACGACCGCTTCGACTACATCCGAATTGCAATGCCGGAGCGATTGCCATTTAGAGGAACCATGCAGGTAGGACCATCTCGGTTGATCATTGATTTGTTTGGAATCACCTCCAATACAAATTGGATCACACAAGTGGGTAATGCTTCTGCAATTAAGAATACCTGGTTTGAGCAAATTGAAAATGGTTTGTACCGCGTTTACATCGATCTTAAAAGTGAAATGCATTGGGGCTATGCCGTGCGTTATGACAGTGCATCGTCTGTATTGGTCATAAAAGTGAAGCATGCACCCTCCAACAATCTTAAAAATCTACGCGTTGCTATTGATGCTGGTCATGGTGGTGATAACACAGGAACGGCAGGGAATATTTCAGGTAGGAGTGAAAAAAAACTCACACTTGAATATGCGATGGCATTGGAAAAAGAATTGAGGAAGTCCGGAGTGAAAGATATTTTTATGACCAGGCGAGAAGATACCAGTCTTAGTATGCAAGAGCGTGTATTGATGTTAAGAGAGGCCTCACCTGATTTACTGATCAGCATTCATTTCAATTCTTCTTCAACTGACACAATAAATGGCACAAGTACCTTTTACCGGTATGTAGGATTCAGACCGCTAACACAAACAATATTGAAGCGAATGAAGGAACTTGGACTAAATGAATTTGGCAATGTAGGAAGCTTCAATTTTGCATTGAGCGGACCTACTGATTATCCAAATGCGCTTGTTGAAGTGGCCTTTCTCAGTAATAAAAGTGATGAAAAGTTTATTCTTTCAAAAAAATCACCAGCAAATGTTGCGAAGAAGATAAAGCAAGGAGTAAAGGATTGGCTTGAGTTGGCCAACTAACAGTATTGATAGTGCTATCAATTTGATTTTGTATATTTAACGATTCAATAAAATAAAATGGAATTAAATAATTCATTTGTTCACCACGTATATTTTTGGTTGAACAATCCCGACAGCAAAGAAGATCTTCAAAAGTTGATCGCTGGATTACAAGCCCTCAGTAAAGTGCCTCAAATCAGTGCTTTTCATATTGGTGTTCCTGCACCAACGAACAGGGAGGTGATTGATACAAGCTATGCAGTTTCCTGGTTGAATATTTTTCAATCCGAAGAAGATGAGAAAATATACCAAACTCATCCTATGCATTTAAAATTTATTGAAGAATGTTCGCCGCTATGGCGTAAGGTTGTTGTATACGACTCAATCCATGTTTAATTTTTAATTTTATCATGTTTAAAGCGAACCGATCTGCTGCACTGGGTTTCATTTTTGTTACCGTTCTAATTGATGTAATTGGATTTGGTATCATCATTCCAGTTATGCCGAAGTTGATACAAGAGCTCGTAGGTGGTGATCTTAGTAAGGCATCTTCAGTCGGAGGACTCTTGATGTTTACGTATGCTTTTATGCAGTTTATGTTTGCTCCAGTGTTGGGTAACCTCAGTGATCAATATGGAAGAAGGGCAGTATTGCTTTTTTCATTGCTTGGTTTTGGAATTGATTATCTTTTTTTAGCTTGGGCCCCTAGCATTGGTTGGCTGTTCGTTGCAAGAGTATTTTCAGGTATCACAGGGGCAAGTATCACAACAGCTTCCGCTTATATTGCTGATATCAGTACACCTGAAAAACGTGCGCAGAATTTTGGGATGATCGGAGCTGCATTTGGAATGGGATTTATTATTGGCCCATTGATCGGCGGCGTGTTAGGTCAATTTGGTGAACGAATTCCATTTTTGTTTGCGGCAGGACTTACGTTGGTTAATTGGTTATATGGATTTTTTATTTTACCTGAGTCACTATCGATGGATAAGCGAAGGAAGTTTGAATGGAAGAAAGCCAATCCTCTTGGTTCTTTGTTACACCTAAAAAAATATCCTGCCGTTGCCGGATTGGTGCTTTCACTTACATTAATATATATAGCCATCCATGCGGTGCAAAGCACCTGGAGTTATTATACCATGAAAAAATTCGATTGGAATCCTGCGATGATTGGTTATTCTTTGGCATTTATTGGTTTAATGATTGCCTTTGTTCAAGGTTTTCTGATCAGGATTACCATTCCAAAACTTGGACAAACCCGATCGCTATTTATTGGTTTGATGTTATATACCATTGGAATGTTTCTTTTTTCATTTGCTGCATCTACCTGGATGATGTTCGCCTTTTCAGCGATCTATTGTTTGGGTGGTATATCTGGCCCTGCTTTACAAGGGATCATTTCAACACATGTGCCTGCAAATGAACAGGGGCAACTTCAAGGTGCACTAACAAGTCTTATGAGCGCAACATCGATAGTTGGCCCACCTCTTATGACAGGCTTGTTTGCATTTTTCAGCAAGGATGGGACCTCTTATTTTTTCCCAGGCGCACCATTTTTGGCTGGCGCAATGCTCTTTTTGATCACCACGATATTGACATATAATAGCCTTCAAGCAGAAAAAAAGGCTGCTCTGCAATAGTTAATGTGTTCATTATCATACCTTAATATAATTTTCACAATTATTTTTCCACATTTACAGATTATTTGGAATACCTTCGCAAAGTAAATTTGAGTTGAGCCCAGTCTTTGTAAGTCAATAGATCACCTGCTAAGCACAATCTGCTAATAGTTGTCTTGTTTACTCTCTGTGTTTCTCTCATGCTTTTTTAATTTTTATTTTTTAGAGAATGAACATTTATGTTTCAAACTTAAGCTTCAACGTTCAAGATGAAGACTTAAAAGAATTTTTTGCTGAGTACGGAGAAGTAACTTCAGCTAAAGTAATCACTGACAAATTCACAGGACGTAGCCGTGGTTTCGGTTTCGTTGAAATGTCAGACGACGCAGCTGCTCAGAAAGCAATCCAAGAATTGGATGGTGCTACTGTAGAAGGTCGTGCAATCAAAGTTAGCGAGGCTAAGCCACGTGAGCAACGTCCAAGCACCGGTGGCGGTGGTGGAAGAAGCGGCGGTGGTCGTAACTTTGGTGGTGGCGGTAACGGCGGTGGAAACCGTTGGTAATCCAATACACAACACAACATTGAAAAGAGAACCTTCGGGTTCTCTTTTTTTATGCAGTAAAACCCAATATTTATTCGAACTTTGTAAAAAAGACAAAAGATGAGCATTGTAAGTGAATTCAATGAATACAGGGAGCGGATGAATGAGGTGATCTTGAAGAACAACAACCTTGTTATGAAACGCTTGTGGAACCTTGATACAAACACCTATGACGAGGGAGCACTTGATAAACGCACCAAAGAAATGCTCGGATTGGTCTCTAGCATGGTGTTGAGATGTGATGATTGCATAAAATATCATCTAGGCAAGTGCCATGAACTTGGAATTACCACTGCTGAGGTGTATGAAGTGTTTTCAGTAGCCAACATTGTGGGCGGAACGATTGTTATACCACATACAAGAAGGGCTGCAGAATACTGGGAGGCATTGATGGGTGAGGCGGCGGAGCAATAATTAAATTTAGATTTTTATGAGTGAGACAATACAAGATATAAAAACAACCCTTACATCAAAAGACTTCCAGACAGATCAGGAAGTTCGCTGGTGTCCTGGTTGTGGCGACTATTCAATTCTTGCACAAGTGCAAAAGGTGATGCCAACGCTTGGTATCCCCCGTGAAAATATTGTGATCGTTTCTGGCATAGGCTGTTCAAGTAGGTTTCCTTACTACATGGAAACTTATGGCATGCATTCTATTCATGGAAGAGCAACGGCTATAGCAAGTGGATTAAAAGCTACCAGACCTGAGTTGAGTATATGGATCGTAACTGGCGATGGTGATTCATTGAGTATTGGTGGAAACCATACCATTCACTTATTGCGCAGAAATTTTGATGTGAACATCATGATGTTCAACAACCAGATCTATGGCTTAACAAAAGGACAATATTCTCCCACTTCTGAAGAGCATAAAGTAACCAAGTCAACCCCTTATGGAAGCCTGGATCATCCATTCAATCCATTGGCATTGGCGATGGGTGCTGATGCTACGTTTATAGCAAGGAGTATGGACCGTGATCCGAAGCATATGCAAGAAATGCTATTGAGAAGCAATGCACATAAGGGAGCATCTTTTTTAGAGATCTATCAAAATTGCAACATCTTCAATGATGGTGCTTTTGAGATCTTTACAGAGAAAGGATCTAAGCCGGTTGAGACATTGATCCTTGAACAAGGCAAGCCTTTGCTCTTTGGTGTGAACAAGGAAAAGGGGATCCGTCTTGATGGCTTCAAGCCGGTTATTGTTGATTTGAATGATGGCAATTCGGCAAGTGATTGCTGGATCCATGATGAAAAAGACTTTTATAAAGCACAGATACTTGTTCGTATGTTCGATGATCCAAGCATTGAAGGTCATCTTCCAAGACCATTTGGTGTTTTCTATGAAACAGACAGGGCTTGTTACGAGGACCAACTTGAAATGCAAGTGCAGGAAGTGATCGCAAAAAAAGGGAAAGGCAATCTCGATAAGTTGCTTCGGGGGAATGAAACATGGACAATACAATGATTTAATAATTCTATAGATAAAAACGGATGAATAAAAGTTCATCCGTTTTTTTTATACACGAACTTTGCCTACTAATATGCTATTAAGTATTCATCCAGATAATCCACAAGAAAGATTGATCAAGCAGGTTGCCGAATGCCTGTTGGATGGAGGAGTGATCATCTATCCAACTGATACAGTGTATGGATTTGGTTGTGATATTTTTCAACCCAAAGCAGTTGAAAGAATTTGCAGGATCAAAGGCATTGATCCCAACAAGGCAAATCTTTCTTTTGTGTGTAGTGATTTGTCGGATCTCAGTAAATATGCGCGTAGCATCAATACGCCTCAATATCGGTTTATTAAATCACATATACCTGGACCATTCACGTTTATCCTGCAAGCCAGTAAGGAAGTTCCTAAAATACTGAAGAGTAAAAAAGATACCATTGGTTTGCGTGTTCCAGATCATCATATAACACATGCCATTGCAGAAAAACTTGGACATCCTATTCTAAGTTCTTCATTACCTGGTGATATGGTGGAAGAATATACAGATCCTGAATTAATCCACGAAAAATTTGGTAAGTTGGTTGATATGGTGATCGATGCAGGTATTGGGGGCATGGACTATTCAACCATTGTTGATCTCACTGATGATCAACCAGTGGTTGTTCGTCAAGGTATGGGTATTGTTGAATGATACGTTGATTTTCCTGAACCTTATATTTTGGCATTTCGTTCAGATCTGAACTTATATGGAATGAGTTCAGCGTTCGATGGCAAACGCCAATGATCAGGGTTTTCATAGTTGTAGGCAATATCTACTATGTTCAATAATGTGCTAACACGATCAGATATATTTTGAATTGCATGACATATTTTCGGTGGAATTGATATTAACATCGGTCTTTTATACGATACATTAAATTCATTTATCATGCCATAAGTTGAAGAATCTTCTCTTGGATCATAGAGCACAACTTTGATTGAGCCTGAGTTCACAAAAATTCTGTCGGTAGTGAATTCATGTATGTGCCAATCAGAATGCTCACCAGGGTTAATTGATACTTCAAAAATTTGATCAACAGGCTGTGAATCAAGCTCCCATGTGGATCTCCATATTTCAGTAAGCCCCCCATTTGTTTTGATGACATTTTTAATTTCTTTGATTTTTACGCCGTTAATGAGGGTTTGGTTAACAGGGTTCCAGTCTGTTGTAATGCTCATTTTATCTTTAATAAATCCTAGTTCTTTTAGATTCATAATATCGCTTTTGAAATTTATATTTTCGGGAGTCCTCTTGTTTTTCTTAGATCGTTAATGAAACTTCCTTTTTGAGGATTTTTGATAAAATTCATCAATTGTCCAAGTCTGATGCCAAAGAAATTCAATATCGACAACACTACATTCCTTAAAAATGCTTTAATGTGATAAAGAAATTGATTGTCTTTTTCTTTTAGTAAAATACATTGTTGAAGGTATATTTCTTTTAAAAGTTTATCAGAATTATTTTTTATTGCATCAAAGTAAAATTCATTTTCCCTGAAGTCTCCGTTCTTATAAGAATTTTTTCTTGAGCCAGATTGTATTGCTATTACTTGTACTTCATTAACAACAGCAATTTTACCTGATCTAAATACCCTGTTAAGCCAATCTTGTGAGGGCACATCATGTATATCCTTAAAATAGCGCCAAGGACCAATTGTATTATACAATTCCTTTTTAAATAACCAGGTTGATGCAGGAGAATCATATTTATAACTATGTGATTCTTTTTTTCGAAAGTGTATTAAGTTTATTTGTTTCTCAACTGGCGCTATGAAATAAAGGGAATAGACAAGATCAACATTTCCTGCTTTTAATTTTTCGAGCAGTTTTTCCAAGTGATCAGGAAACCAAAGGTCGTCGTGGTTTAGAAATGCAATGTATTTTCCTCTGGCTATTGAAACACCATAATTATTGGGCCCTGACTGTTCCCCAATATTTTTTTCAAGGTTTATGAATCTGATTTTTTCATGCTTGAAGCTTTCAACCAATTCTTTGGTATCATCTGTACAGCAATCTCCCACTATAATTAGTTCCCAATTGCTATAAGTTTGCATCAGAACTGTTTCAATAGCATATCGCAGCACATTGCTGCGATTGTATGTTGCAATTACAACTGAAATAAGGTCATGCTGATCATGCATGACCCAAAATTAGCCAATGTCGGCTCAATTAAGTAAGAAAAATGGGGATCAGTAAAAAGGATCATTTATAATCTGATCGCAACAGAAAATCTTCCTCTTTTTCTATGCAGGTATGTATGCGCCAAAGACCTTTTTAGTGCTTGTTTGCTTTTCATGATTCGCCTTTTTTCCAATGGTCCTATTTTACCATCGTTTAGTTTGGCTATGCGTTTTTGTTTTTTCAATTTGTGTGCACGGTGTAATACCCTCATTCCATCCATGGTTCTAATACCCCCTCTGTTATATCCCAGTTGAATAGATTGAGAAAATGAGTTGAAAGACCCAAATGTTGCAAGTAGGCTAAAAATCATTATTAAGAGCATGTTCCTTTTCATATAGAATATTTATGTAAACAATATACACAATAGACAGGGCCTTTTTCAATTGGTTTAATTGCTGTAAATCTTTTAAGATTTCATTTACATTTAGACGGGTTTGAATTGAAAACTAACCCTATGAAGTGCACACCTTCCAAATTGTTGTATGGCCCTGCGATGGTCTGCGGTTGGGTATCCTTTGTTTTTTTTCCAGTTATATTGAGGGAATTCTTTATGGGCAGCAAGCATAAAATCATCTCTATGGGTTTTGGCCAAAATGCTGGCAGCTGCAATGGAAGCATACTTGCCGTCTCCTTTTACAATGGTCTTGTGTGGGATATTTTCAACTGGCTTGAATCTGTTACCATCAACAATGATGAATTTGGGCTTTATATTCAACTGTTCAATTGCCAGGTGCATGGCCTTGATGGATGCATTTAAAATATTGATTGAATCAATTTCCACTTGATCGACAGATCGAACTGCCCATGCCAATGCTTTTTCTTCAATCATTTCCCTTAAAGCGTAGCGTTCCTTCTCATTCAATTTCTTGGAATCATTTAATAAAGGGTCTGAAAAATCTATGGGAAGAATAACAGCTGCTGCAAAAACAGGACCTGCCAAACAACCCCTGCCTGCCTCATCGCAGCCTGCTTCTGGAAATATTTCTTGATAATATGGTTCAAGCATCTGTTGCAAAGTAGCAAGAAAAATTCATCAAAAGTAGATAAGCATTCCAATGCTTAATACCTTTGCAAAATGAATCATGCAGCAGAGTTAAAACAAAAATCCAATGCCGTGGCAATATGGTTGCTGGTAGGGGTAGGAATGATCATTGTACAAGTGTTGTTGGGTGGGATCACAAGACTTACAGGTTCTGGATTGTCTATCACAGAATGGAAACCCTTATTGGGTGCGATACCGCCATTGAATGAGCAGGATTGGTTGGCAGCTTTTGAACAGTATAAAAAAATTGGACAATACAAGCATATAAACTTTGAATTTACCTTGTCGGATTTCAAGTTCATTTATTTCTGGGAATGGTTTCACCGCGAATGGGCTCGTTTAATTGCGTTGGTATTTATTGTTCCATTCTGCTGGTTTCTGATCAAAAGAAAATTTCGTAAAGAAATGATCAATCCGATGATCATACTTTTTCTTCTTGGTGCATTACAAGGATTAATAGGTTGGATCATGGTGAAGAGTGGATTGAATGATGAAAATCTTTATGTAAACCATATACGACTGGCCATTCATTTTATTTCAGCACTTGGTTTATTGTGTTATACCTTTTGGTTTTCGATGATGTTACTGGTTCCTGTTGACCAGCATGTTCAATCAACCTCATTGAAGAAGCACACACAAATATTGTTGTTTGTATTGGTTATTCAACTTGTTTTTGGAGCATTCATGGCAGGACTCAAAGCCGCAAATTTTGCAACTACCTGGCCATCTATCAATGGAGAATTCATTCCATCATCAATGATGAATGATACCTTCTCAAACTTCAGCAATGATCCATTGGCAGTGCATTTCATTCACAGAACATTGGCGTATTGCATAACAGCATTCATCATCTTCTGGCATATCAAGGCGAAGAAAATCAGTTCAGGGACACTCTTCATTCAACAAAGATCATTGCCATTAATACTTGTTATTCTACAGGTATTGCTTGGAATTCTGACAGTGTTATTCGCAAATAATAACACGGCATTATTGTGGCTTGGGGTTGCTCATCAATTCACGGGAATGATTTTATTATTGGTAGTAGTAAGTCTACTGTATACTATTAAGTCTAAAAGACAATATTCCAATTAAAACAACACTTGATTTAAACATTGCTTTCAAGTTTTCCGTTTTTCAATAAATATCAATGAAGAATTACAGGTATTTTTTTGTTTTATTTTTTATTGTTGGAAATCAGTTATTTGCTCAACCCATCGATACTGTTGTAAATAAACATGTTTATCGATCGTATTATAATTTCAAGATGAAGTCCCCGCTTTATGTTGTTTATTATTTGTACAAAGGAGGTGGTGATTGTTCAAGAAAGAAATTACGTTTTGTAAGTGAATACAAAACTGCACTTAACAGTGATTATGTTAAAAGTGGATATCAGCGTGGGCATCTTGTAAACGCAGAAGATTTTGCATTTGACTGTGAGAAAGAGCGTTGTACATTTTCTTATTATAATTGTATCCCACAGCATCCTAAATTAAATATGGGTTCCTGGAAAAGCTGGGAAAACACCATTCGAAATGAAAGTCAGAAAGACCAGCTTAAAATCTACACTGGAGGAATATTCGGAAATTTAAGAATTGGAAGTGGCGTTGCTGTGCCAGACTATTGTTGGAAGGTTGTTTACAATACTAGAACTAAATTGATCATGCATGCCTTGCTTTTCAAAAATGATGCAAGTCAATCTGTACAGCGTATTACCATCTCGCAGTTGAAACAACTACTCAATTATCAAGTTGATTTCAATGCGCTTTGAACTGGCAAGTTAGTATGCTGGTAATTTAATTACCATTTCATCAATGCACTTGCCCAGGTGAATCCACTTCCAAAGGCAGCAAGACAAACAACATCACCTTCTTTAACCAGTCCCTTTTCCCATGCTTCGCAAAGCGCAATGGGCACTGAAGCAGCGGTGGTGTTTCCATATTGTTGTATGTTATTATACACCTGATCGTCTCGTAGTTTCAGCGTCTGTTGAACGAATTGTGCTATTCGCAGATTTGCCTGATGTGGAATGAGTATGTTGATGTCTTTTGGTGCCATGTTGTTTTTTGTCAACGCTTCCATGATCACTTCCGGGAATTTCACAACAGCTTTTTTGAATACTGCCGGTCCATCCATTGTTGGATAGATCTGTTCATCATCGATCATCTTATGACTAAAAAACATTTGACCAATTTCAGCGTCATCAAAGCTTGCCATTTTCTCTTCTTTCCAATGGTTTGCATGGGTGCCAGGATTGAACATGGCAAGTATTTCAGCACTCTCGCCATCACTGTGCAAATGCGTACTAAGAATTCCTTGATCCTCTTTTTCTGTTGGTTGTAAGATCACTGCACCGGCACCATCACCAAATATCACACTCACATTTCTTCCACGTGTGGTGAAGTCGAGCCCAAAGGAATGCTTTTCACTTCCTATTACTAGAATGTTTTTATACATGCCCGATCTAATGAACTGGTCGCCCACACTTAAGGCATATAAAAATCCACTGCATTGGTTTCTGATATCCAATGCACCGATCTCTTTCATTTTCATTGCTCTTTGTACCAGTACTCCACATCCAGGAAAATAGTAGTCGGGACTCAATGTTGCGAATATGATGAAATCAACATCATCGGTTGTGATACCCGCTCTTTCAATGGCAATCTTTGCTGCCTCAACTGCCATCGTTGTGGTTGTCTCTTCAGTTCGATGTGCATACCTTCTTTCTTGTATACCAGTTCTCTCCTGTATCCAAGCATCACTGGTATCCATGTACTTCAGTAGATCGTTGTTTGTAACAATATTTTCGGGAAGGTATTTTCCAATACCAGCAATTTTAGCCTTTGGCATTTTAATGATTTTTTAAATTAAGCTTAAGGATTTCTAATGCAAATTGTTCAGTTTCTTTTTCTACGGCTGGTATGTCTTTTGAGATGATTGCACCTCCAATTACGTGATTGCCCGCATTGGGTATTGCAACTTGCTTTTTCATATTTGCGGATGTTCCAAGTTGTTCAAACATCTCTTTCATTGCAGCTACGCTTACAACATTATCCTGTTCTTTTTCATTTTTGAAATAGTAAAGTAGAAGGGTTGGTTGTGTTATCTTAGAAAAATTTTCTTTCGTCATGCCCGTCTCCACAAGCTCTTCCAATTCAGTCAATGATTCAAATGGATATTTCGAATACCAATATTTTTTATAGATCTCAGTTTGATTTGCTGTTACAATATGATCTTTTCCCATCACCAACTTTGCGATTTGCAATCCCCATGGATCATTCAGTAGTCTGCTATTGGGATCAAATATGCGGATGTTTGGGGAAAGCAGAATTTGAGAATGTATTTCAGGATAGTTCGCACAAAGCATCAAAGAGAGGGTGCCACCCGTGGAGGTGCTCATTACGATTACCTTTTCTCCAAGTTGTTTCGCAATGGCATAAGCTTCAACAGCACTGTTCCATAGTTTATCTGCAGTCATTTCTTTCATGGGTTCATCAGATACCAATCCGTGTTCTGAAAGTCTTGCGAGGTATAAGTTGCATCCGAATTTTTTTGCAAAATTTTCGTGAACAGGATCCCCCTCTTCTTGCGAAGCAGAAAAA
>Ga0078894_10003740_pt1 | contig 11549 bp, 13 predicted proteins | sample LauGreSu1BDMLBSD_2_FD_67506 | JGI IMG/M metagenome (GOLD analysis project Ga0078894, IMG submission 67506) | Freshwater lake microbial communities from Lake Michigan, USA - Su13.BD.MLB.SD (version 4) (version 4) | ecosystem: Environmental > Aquatic > Freshwater > Lake | place: Lake Michigan... | reverse complement strand
AAACATCAACCTCATTCACTATAACCTGACGGAAGTGCCTCCGGATGACATATCGCATCTTGAGAACAAGTTGATGGATGACTTTATTATATTAACGGAGTTATATAATAAATATAAGCAAGAAAAACGAATTCCAAGAAAAAGTTTTATTAACTCTCAGTACGTACTGTATCAGCTACTCAATCGACACAAGCATCAGTGCAAAAAGGAGGATTTCAATATTCTCAAAACAATTGACAGACAATACTTTCACGACGAAGTTACAAAAGATCTTTTTCAGGAACTATGCTGGAACATGGTGTTTCTCTTTTGATTGACCGATCAATCTCTTCATCTTTGGGTCGGGGTCGTGGAAGCGAGTTTTTCTTTCTCTTGGAGACGTCGGAGTATCATCGCTTCGAAACTCTGAAACCAGATGGTATAAGTTTTCTGGAGACAAACGATTGAGTTCGTTTATGATTTTGTCGACGGTTATTTTTTCTGTTTCCCCTGCTTGGCGCTTGGTCATGTAGTCTTTGTGGCAGTGGTTGAGAAAGATGTATTCGTTTTTCTTCAATTGGATGTTTTGTCGCTTTACGAAGCGCGAGATGTAGCATCGGTAGATGTAGACTGCGAAGTTGTAATTGGTGTTTTCGATATCGTCGACGGTTTTTGTGAATCTATCGTCGTTCTCGTACATCTCGTACATCACTCCCACGTCGTCCTTGTTCATGCGGATCTCGAACCAGCGCATGAAGAGAGGTCCATCTCCACGGACTTGACGGTTCCGACTGACGGAACGGTTCAAAGCAACAACAAAGTTTCCGATATCGAAATTGAACCCGATGAACAATTCGTCGGACGGCTGACTTTGCGGGCATTCAAATAGCGATGCTGCATCGAGCCTGTAGTCGAGCCCGTAGTCAGAGTTCAGATCTTTCGCAAAGGAGCCGACAAAGAAAAAAGTATTCTTTCTTCCGTACTTCCCGTACACTGCATCATCCACGCCGAAAGTCGGATCGAGATAGGTGAAGATGTACTGTTTGTTTAAGTCTAGGTCTAGATCCGAAATTTTGCGGTTGTACTTTTCAAACTCAGATGTCAAGTCACATCCATCTACAAGTCGATGAACCTCCCAGGAATTCGACTGTGCTTTCGCCAACGAGACCAGTTGTCCGCCGTAGAATGGAATACGCTGGACAACGTCGATCTCCCAATTTCGAGATTTATCATTCATTTTAAACTCGACACCTTTGCTCTTGAGAAATTCAGAACTTTCGGGTCTTTGTTCACCAGTTTGGTAAAAATGCAGCTTTAACATTGACTTCTTTTTTTTAATCATTCATAGTTAAAATCTTTAAGCGGAATAAATTAATAAATTTTTTTATTCTAACTCGCCGGGTTGAGCGTCGGGGTGAGCGTATAAGAAACGGTCAATTGAGTTGATCACGACCATCATGCCATAGATGATGATGCATGCATAGATCATTTCGTTAGCGAGGAGGCTGCTTTCGTTGTTTTCACTATCTTCCATGTTTAAATTGTACGCCATGACAGAAACGACGAGGCCGAGTACAGTGACGACATATGGGTCTGAGTACACGTTCATGAATAGAGCAGATAGAGTGACGAAAAGTAAGATCAAGTCAGAGAAGCTTTCTTGGGATGAGTTTATTTTGAAAAAGATTAATGCCAATATGATGATGAGAAAATAGAAGTTAAAAATGACGATTGGATTTTGAAACCGAGACTTTTTGATCGTCAAGTCACCAATGTATTCGTTAATTAGATTGTCTAGATCAATCTTCTGAATGAATTCGGTGATAGCTGGATTATATTCAATTTGTTGCTCTCTTTGTTGTTGTGACATTTTTGAGATTGTCTTTAATTATATTGATAAAAAAAGGGGAAAAAATAAAATTATATAAATTTATATAATTTCATAAATAAAAAAAAAAATAAATAAAATGAGAGCTGAACGATTGAAGATTAATAATTTTATACCCAACTATCCGTCACCTTCTGACCCAGAGTTTTACAAAAAAATATTTCAGAAAAAAGAATTCTACCAGCAGAAGCTCGATACCACTGAAATGAGGCCTGAGAGTATGGTGTTTCCTGATAATTTGTACAAACATCAAAAATTTATATCCAACTTCATGTCGTCGCAAACGCCGTATAATAAAATTCTTCTTTTCCATGAAATGGGTTGTTTGCATCCAGACACGCCGGTTTTGGTATGGAACGGCAAAACAAAACTTGCCAGAGAAATCACGCTTGCAGACAAGCTCGTTGGGGATGATGGTCGGGAGCGGGCGATTTTGGCGTTGAAATCTGGAACCGCCGATATGTATCGCATTTCACAAGACAACATCGCTGCGTATGTTGTCAACAAGGCGCATGTTTTGACGTTATTCATAGAAGACGCGTTACCGAGTATAATCCGCAATTGTTCGAATATGTGGACCGTGAAGTGGTTCGACAATGAAGAGCTGAAGTTTCGTACAAAGACGAGTGGTGACCGTGAAATGATAGAAAAGTTTGTGGATGGATTAAAGGTGGAGAGTGTGATCGATGTTTCTGTAGAAAAGTATGTGTCTCTTCACTCTGAGACAAAAAAGAAGGCCTTCTGTTTCCGCAACAAGACGCCGATCGAATGGCCCGAAAGGCCTCTTGCCGGAGATGCGTACTTGTATGGTTTATGGTACCGCGGGAATGCAACTGCCGAGACACGAATTCCGTGGGAATATCTTTACAACAGCATTTTCCATCGCAAAGAGCTGCTGAGAGGGCTTTCAAATCCTCTAAACGGCGTGATTGACAACACTACGGGTGGTTTGAAGGAGTTATTTTTCCTTGTTCATTCTCTTGGATTGTCGTACACATATGAACTGGGTATGATGCTCCCGGATGTCGCTGAGTGTAGTCATACTAATAGTACGATGAAGACGAGATTGAAAGTTGAATTTGTTGGGGAAGGAAGTTACAATGGGTGGACGTTGTCTGGGAATGGAAGATTTCTTCTTGGGGACTTTACGGTAACACACAACAGTGGCAAATCTTGTTCTGCTGTGGCGATAGCGGAGCAAATTCGGCGAGAAAATTCTGAAATTGATGGGGCCATTTACATCGCGCCAAGAAGAATTGTGAAAAACTTTATCCTAGAGTTAGGAGCGGTATGTGTACCCAATGAATACATTTCCAAGACGTCGTTGGTTACACAGTCTGCGGATGCAAATGTTGCAGAGATAAAAAAGAGAGCGCGTGAGTTCTACAAATTTTTTACCTTCAAAGATTTCTATAACTACATCAACACACTTGACAAGCGAGAAAAAACGAAGCGTCAGAACAAGCTTGACGTTTTCTCGAACAAAGTCATCATTATTGACGAGGTTCATAATATGAAACCAGAAAACAAAGAATATGCAGCCATCTTAGATCTTTGTCGGACTGCCGTGAATACGAAAATCGTCCTCCTCACCGGGTCTCCGATGATAGATTCACCAGAAGAGGTTGTGACGACGCTGAACCTCCTCGTAGATAACACCGCCGATCTGTTGCTGCGAGACAAGTTTAAGGAAAAATATTTAGACAAAGAAAAACTAAAAGCAGAGGAAGTCTACAAGATCACAAAAAACCAAGTCGTGCTGGAGGAATTCAAGAACCTTTTCAAGGGCAAAATCTCGTACATCGCCGCCATGGAAAGTGACGTAACTAAAAACTTTGTCGGAAAGAGCAACGTCGGCGATCTCAGCTATCTGAAACTGGCAACCAGCACCATGTCTGACTTTCAGAAAAGCGTATACGAACAGGCGTACCGCAAGGACACTATAGAAAAAGACACTAACGGAGACAAAGCCCAGTTAGATAAGAATTCGGCCTTCTACTCCCACTCTCGCCAAGCTAGTCTCTTCGTGTTCCCGCTCATGCAGAATGTTTCTGAGAAAGAAGGGGATCAAAAAGGGTACTATGGAAGCGAGGGGTACAAGCATTACATCCACGAAGGAAGCGATGGAGGCAAGCACTATGCGCTAAATCAACCGTTCAAGCGGCAGCTTCAGGGTAAGACGAATAAAGAGACGGTAGCTAACATTCAGAAGTACTCTTGTGTGTATGCGGCTGTGTTGTCAGAGATTTTGAGCGCTAAAGGCAAAGACCGATGCACATTTGTATACATTGAGACTGTACACGGAGGAGGAGCGATTTTATTCTCAAAGCTGATGGAGTTGGTGGGCTTTTCAGATGCATCGTCGTTTGACCAATCTATCAAGAAAAAAAAATACATTTTACTTACAGGACAAACGTCGTCGAAAATAACGACGTTGATCCAGCGGTTTAACAATTCTGAAAATTACAAGGGCGACGATATCCAGGTAATTATAGGGAGCGGAATTGTTTCTGAAGGGGTTTCTTTCAAACATATCCTTGAAGAACACATCGTCGAACCCGACTGGAACTATACACCCATCGCTCAAGCGATTGCGCGTGGAGTAAGAGCTGGGTCTCACGACGACTACAAAACCAACACGAACCAAGATAAACTCACCGTCAACATCTACCATCATGCAGCCTTGACTTCCGAGAACATACTGGATAAAAGCGAGTTGAATGGGTCCATTCACTACCGCAAGTACAAGCAGTCCGAGCTGAAAGATATATCGATCAAGTCTGTCGAACGAGTTCTGAAAGAAATTGCAGTTGATTGTGCTCTTGCATCGAAACGAAACATGCGGAACAATGTGATCTATGCCAACAATAGTCGAGACTGCGACTACCAAAACTGCTCTTATGAGTGCTATGGGATGAAAGATGAGCCTATGAATCTTGAGCCTAATGATCTAGACAAGATTACGTATCAACTTTACCATTCAAACCAAAAGAAAAATATCCGTGAAATAATCAAAAATATTTTCAAAAAACACTTCAAACTCTCGTTAGACCAACTGCTTGTCGAAGTCGAAGTCGAAGTCCAAAATCAGGACTCTGATACCTTTTCGTTTTTCGAATTCATGTCGACAATTCGGTCCATCATAGACGATAACATCATTCTGACAAACAAGTACGGCTTCAATTCGTTCTTACGAGAAGAAAAAAATATCTTCTTTCTGGTTGACAGTCTTGCTTCCGGGGATAACTTTGTCAGCAACTACTACACCCGGTACCCGATTGTCACGACGAAGATGGATTTTAAGCAACTGACTAACAACATTTACTTTGACCATGCAAATTTATTCAATCTTTCAAAAACAATCATGAACAAGAAATCTCAAAAATTACAAGAAAACATGATCCTCAACCTTCCTATCGAGGTCATCGAAACGCTACTGGAAACATACTTTTTTCTTCTCAAAATAGACCCATCGAAAAACATCGAATTTTTGCCAGACACAGACGATCAAGTCAGATTTGGTAAACTATTGATCGAAAAATTTAGAGATGTCATTTTCAAAGATCGTAACGATCACTACGTTTCCACTCTTCTGCTTCCTCGCCTTAATATTCTTCGATACATTCGAGCAGACGGTTCGAGCAGCACATGGAACGATAGTCCGAAAGAGATGCTCGAGAAATATAAGAGAAACCCAAAATATAATATCAAAAAGGCACAAGAAGAGCTCAAAGTCCTCGTCAAATACGACATTCTAAATGTCGACGAGCCAATCTTTATCGTCGATTACAGAGGCATCACGGACGCAAAACAGTTTTCGAAAACTTCAGGCTACAACTGCATCGAACACAATCTCGACGACCTCATTCTCTTTATGGTTGAGATGAAAATCAGCGCGGATATTGCCTTTGATGAAAGATTGAATACTGAATTCACTCGTGACCAGGAAGATATCCGGAGGTATTTGTCGTCATTCACAGATGTCTTGAAGATCGAAGAGGAGATGAAAAAGAAAAAAAATACAAAGAAAATTCTCGAAAAATTATCACACAATGACACTTTATCCGAAGATGAAAAAGACAGAATGATACGGCACGCCTGGTTTTGGGGCATCGCAGTTAAGACCAAAGGAGATCTATGTAAAGTCATCCGAGAATGGGCTCATCGGGAAAACATCCTTGACGCATCAGAACAAGTCAGATTGGTGAATAAGGATGATGTGCAGCAACATTTCCCTACACTACCAGAAAAATCGCATGCAAGCGCTCCTCCAACAACTACAGATCAGCCTAAAAAGCCTCGCGGAAGACCTCGAAAAAATCCTTGAACTTTCCTATATTCTTTTCGACATGAAAAATAAAGTTATACCTTACAGGAGGCTATTTCGTTTTTTAATCCAAAAAAATTAAAAAAGGAATTTTTATTTTTTCTTTCTTTTTTCGAAACTCATCCAACTCATCATCATCTTTCTTTTTTTTTTCGAAACTAATTCTACTCATCAACATCTTTCTTTTTTTTCGAAACTCATCCAAAAAAATTAAAAAAGGAATTTTTATTTTTTCTTTTTTTTCGAAACTTAATTCTACTCAACTCATCATCAATATCTTTCTTTTTTTTTCGAAACTAATTCTACTCAACTCATCATCATCTTTCTTTCTTTTTTCGAAACTAATTCTACTCATCATCATCTTTCTTCACACGCTTGACGGTCTTCTTGGGTAGAACAGCAGGTGTCGGCTTGATAGTCAATGACTTCGGAGGGATGTCATCTATATCATCATCATCATCTTTCAAGCTCCTAGTCTCATCATTGGGAATGGTGTTCGACGGAGCAAATCCCTTTCCAGGTGCAGGACGACTGGATGGAACAACTTGTCCCGTCAAAAGACGCTTCATCCCGGTCTCCAACAGCTTGACTTGCGCTTCGTACAACTTCACTTGGAGGGTTGGTTTGTTGCCGATGAAGATTGATTCAATCTTGACTGCAAATTTACCTTGACAGTACTTGCCCATCAAGGAATTTGGATCAATGTCGTTGCCGTCGATGTCGTAGAACTGTGTCATGATCTTGTCCTGCTTTTTGGATTCGATCAGCTTGACGTAAAGAGTTGGTCCGGTTCCGGGAACGATCTTGCCCATTTCTTTTTTCCAAACGAGAGGAGCAAACTTTTTCATGTCAGCCATCTCAAGTTCGTACAGTTTCATATCATCATCGTCCTTGTGTTCGATGAGATAATCCTTACAGCGGTCGATAACTTTTTCCAGCATAGTGGTGAGCATTTTTTCTTCTTCCGTCGCTCCATTCTTCGACCAAAGACATATAGACAAAACATGTCCATTCACCTTCTGGGTCTCAGGATTGATGTTCGGACTAACACCAAAAGAGAAGCTGTCTGGAGTACAGACAATTAAATCTCCAACACCTCCTTGAGGAAACTTCCGGCTGATGTTCAGCCGCTTGAAGCTAATCGGTGGAATGGTGTTTGGCAGACTTCCGACAATTGGTTTCGAGAAGACAAGGTCCGACAGATTGAATGAGGCAACATCAGTAATTTCAACAATATTTCTTGACATCTTTGGTTAACTTTGGTTTGTTATTTTATCTTCATAACAAATATCTTTAAATTCATTTTAATTTTTTTTGGAGGTAGGAGGACAACATAACGTCAAAACACGTTTTCTGCTTTTTCCAAACAACCCCTTCTTGTCCGCCAAGACTAAGGCATCGATCATATACGGTAGAGTAAGTTGAATAAATTTTTCAAGAATTCCCTTATCTTCATCGTCGTCAAGCATCTCACCAACAATGAGCCCAAGCGTACGGATAACCAGCTCTTTTTTTTCGGCACCTTTCAATGTCTGAAAACTCTCGACATTTTTCATGAGCAGATTAGTGATCTCAACAATGTTCGCAGCTGAAAGTTTCTGTCCGGAAACACATTCCTTCAACTTCAAAATTAGTTCTCGTTGTTCTTCCATATTTTTTTTAATATTCAAAAATAAAAAACTTTATTTATCTTTTTTATTCATTCAGATCAGACCAATCGCATGTCACTGTGAGTGGATATACACAACCAGAACCACTCATAAACTTGACAACACAACCATTACATACTCTTACTCTTACTCTTACTCTTACTCTTACTCTTACTCTTACTCTTACTCTTACTCTTACTCTTACTCTTACTCTTACTCTAACTCTTACTCTTACTCTTACTCTTACTCTTACTCTTACCCTTATTCTTACTCTTACTCTTACTCTTACTCTTGTCAGCTCTTTGACAAATTACAAAATAAAATTTTATCTTAATTCTATTTTGTAATCTTATTCTTATTTACGCCACTTTTAGCCAATTACTTCCGAGCAGCAACAGTTTTGGACTTCTTCGGCGAAGGAGAGGGCCGAGAAGCAAGGGGAAGGGGGACACTAGGCGCCACAATCGAGTTGGCTGGTAGGAAATGAACCTTCATATACGATTGAAGACGAGAATAGTTCAACGGAGGAGTATCCTTGTCTGGTGTGTAGTTAAGGAGCTTGGCAAGCTTGGCGTCAGCAAGAATAATTCGACGATCGTTTTGATCTTGAAGAGAGTTGTCTTTGATGTACTTACAAAGCGCGCGAGTTACCTCCACACGAGAACGTGGCTCAGACGGGGTCCAACCATTGAACGCCGCGAGTTCTTCAGAAATAGGGACGGCCAGTTGAAAGATGGAATTGTGAGCCTTATCCGGGTTCGTCATCCGACGCTTCTTCATCACCTTTTGAGAATGTGTCTTCAACTGAGTGAGTTGTCTCGAAACAGACCGCAAAAACTTCAGTCGGACATGCTTCTCCTTAGTTCCACGAACATGCATTAGCTCGGCATTGATGCTACTGATAAGATTGTCAAAATCCTCCAGCACAGTGTCACGAGTAGTCACTCGTCTCACAGAAGGCGTTTGTGTCTCAACGGTAACTTGTTCGGATACAACAACCGGAGGTACGACAGCTTCAACTTTATTGACAACACGTGGGGCTCTTTTTTTGGCAGCAACAACAGCAGGGGCTGCAACAGCAACAGTAGTAGTTTGTTTGGCGACAGTTTTCTTAACCATTTTTTTTATTTAAAAACCCTGTCTTTAAGTTAATTTAATTTATTCTATTTTTGAGGCGATAGAAAATTAGAATTTTTTTTTTATTAATCAGCCGGATACATAAATATATTTTAAATTCTTGAATCGCATCGCTTGACGAAATCTCCGCTTTTATAAACGATTATATGCTGAAATAAAAATCGTTTATAAGAGCGGACATAGGTTTTGCAATATATTTTTACTATGCTTCATTGAAATGATAATACGCAAAAAAAAAAAGAAAACAGCTATTTCTTACAGTAAATAAATAGGATGATCGAAAACAACTACTGGCTTTTATTTTTATTACCATTCATACTTCAGGATAATATGTTTGACCTAATCATATGGTTGATTTTAACTGTTATCATTATTTCGATAGCTGAAATTATTATATATTTTAAAAATAAAAAAGCTAGAAAAAAAAGACAGAAAATAGCTATTTTTTAGAAATCATATAATTTTTTTTTTAATTAATCTAATAAAAAAATATACATCATGAGCAGCATCGGTTTTATTTTAGTGGAAGGATTTTTCTCAATGGTAAGAAGTAAAAATGACGCAATTGCGTGGTTACTTATAGCTTGTATTGTCGGAACAACATTATTGGCTATCCAACATTACTATGATAAAAACAGAAAACAAAAAAAAAATACAAAAATAGCTATAACTTAAAAAAATAGTTTTTATTTACGCTTAAGATTAAAAAAATATTACATGGTTGATCATCAATCTTTACTAATACCATCATTACTATCAGCACTGCATGCTCAAACGGATGATAAAGGGATGTTGATTTTTTGGACTATCATGAGTATAATCTTCATGGCAATCATAATCGCTTCGCTTGTTATTGAGTATCGTGATAACAAAAAGAATACTCATAAAAAGAAAATGGCTATTTTGTAGTACAAGATCTAAGTCATTTTATTCTACTTTTATTGTGAAACTAAACCAATCGGCCGAAAAGATAAAAAAAATACGTTAATTTTTTTTTTGGATTTATAATTTTTACCATCATTAATAAAAAGAACAAAGTTATGAAAAAATGTTTACCTTTTTTGGCAAAAAACAGACTGCTCTTATTTCACCTTCTGATATCGAAGTTCTGAACGATAACGATGGATTGTTTATCGAGGTGATAGACAATACTAACGGCTGCACTGAAGTCGTCATTATGTATGATCAATATATGTCGCAACGAGAAGTACTTGATCTCATACCAAGGAAATGGATAACTCTGGAAAAACAAAATAAACTCAAGGTTAGCTTGAGCTCTGCTTATATTCCGACATATGAAATTTTTAGAGATCTGTCATTACGCGTGGTTAGATGATGGTTTTTAGAAACAAAAAAATTAGAGAAAGAAGATAAGTTGGGGGGAAAAGAAGAAAAACATAAAAAACCAATAATAATCTAAAAATCATCCAAGCGGAAAAAATAAATAAAAAATAATTTTTGGAACATTAATAAAATTAAAATGTCGAACTACAAATATATGGCCGATTTCTGTCCCTTTTCTACTCCTGTAGATGATCCTGTAACATACTGTGTTATGGATGGAAAGTCTCTGGATAATTACTTTGCTCATGGCTCTTCTCAAATAAATCCGTATTCCCTGAAGTGTCAGGCATTCATGTCTTCGCGTTGTGCTTCCAACTGGGATGAAAAATGCGAAGTTGCCAGTCAGAACAGAGAAAGTAGATATCCAAACATGCTCGCAAAATGTGGAAACCCTCCCTATGCTCCTACAAGCATCATCACAGCTGGTGATATACTCGTTGCAAACACGGCTGAGAAGAAGTATGGAAAGTTAGTAGGAAACTGTACGGTCGAACGAGAGCAGTTTGATCCGACCGTTCTGACTTCACCGTATATTGAATACCAGGCGACCAATAATTGCTCTTATAATGACTGTTGCGAAACGATATACGATGTTGACCCGTCAACAATCGATCAAGATCCGGTAATGAACAAAATCTTAGACAAGCCGGAAATCGCTGCTCAGTTACTTTATCGCCTTTTTCGGCAGCTGAAGAAACGAAACGAGTTGCAGAAAATTCAAAACACACGTCTTGGCCGATATTACATTTACCAATCTGCTTTGTATCAATAAAAAATAAATTTAGGTTCTACTTTGAATAAATTTATTTTATGTTTTATTTTATTTATTTTTTTATTTTATATATTTAGTTCTTTCAACCTCCTTTCAAAATCAAGCCCATGATTTGATAATTTATTATCGTCGGCTTTCTTATTTCCGAGTTGTTGAGCTTGCGCTAGCGGTCGTGGCTGTACTTGTGGCTGTAGTTGCGGCTGTACTTGTGGTCGTGGGTGTAGCGGTGGTTGTAGCGGTCGGAGTTGCGGTTGGGGTTGCGGTTGAGGGTGGGGTTGGGGGTGGATTTGTGGACGTGCTTGGGGTTGAGGTTGTGGTTGGATTTGTGGACGCGGGAGTTCGTCAATCTTACGAGGATAAAATGTTGTGACGATGGTTGGTTGTTTAGGTTTCTGGTTCGAATAATACAGATATATTATAAGAGCAACTATTACACCTATTGCAAAAAGTATT
>Ga0078894_10003739_pt1 | contig 11554 bp, 7 predicted proteins | sample LauGreSu1BDMLBSD_2_FD_67506 | JGI IMG/M metagenome (GOLD analysis project Ga0078894, IMG submission 67506) | Freshwater lake microbial communities from Lake Michigan, USA - Su13.BD.MLB.SD (version 4) (version 4) | ecosystem: Environmental > Aquatic > Freshwater > Lake | place: Lake Michigan, USA... | reverse complement strand
CGTGCGCTCAGGGATAATTGAGAAATAGAATTCGCTTTGAAAGCCTTCATTTCTTCAGTCATTCCACCTTTAAATTCGTAGCTAAAACCTGCCAGTTCATTGCCCTGGTCCATGGAATACTTAACGCTTTGTTTGAAAATCACATTTTCCTTCTGATCAGGCAAGGTTTGTTCATTTTCAAATATCTTTTCCGTACCATCGATATACGCGCTAAACACATACGTCCCGGCGCCGGGCAACAACATGTTATACTTTCCATTTTCATCGCTGGTGAATGGACCATATTCTGTACCGTCTTGGGTGTCCTTCACTTTAATTTGAATCCGAGTGTTTTTAGGATTAACCAAATCCGTGAATTGACCACTTAAGGCGATTAAATTTCCAGCATTAACGGCATAACTTACCTTAAGTGCTTCAATTCTACCGGTAGCTACATTCCGATCCGAAGCAAACCAAGCGATTGTAGCTGTTGGATTTAAGGGGACAAAGAAAAAATCATCGGCCGATGAAGAAAATGGAAAATCTAAATTCTCTACAGTTCCCAGGGTATTGGTCTCGGGATCAAACGAAACACTGAATAGATCAAATCCTCCCATAGAATTAAACCCATTCGAAGAGAAATAGAGACGCTTCGCCTGTGAATCAAAAAACGGATAAACAAGGTCGGAGGCTGGTGATGAAAGCGCTAATTGGGTGGGCTTAGACCAAACATCCTGACTGATCCGTTGAATGTAGAATAAGGATAATTGAGCGGGATCGTCCCCATAACTCGCATAAAACTTATAGGTATCACCGCGCTTGTAATAGCAAATCGGAATGTATGCTTTTTTCTTATCGGCTTTGGTTTGCAAGGATGGATCCACATAAATTTTACCACCAATTTCCTCAATGTCAAACTTCTGAATGAACGATTCTTTTGTAGCCAACTGTGCGACCAGGGTCGTTAGTGATTTGGGTTGTTCAAGCAACACATTTCCGTTGTTACAATATGTTATTTCTTTTTTAGCATTCAAGCCATCGGAAGGACTACACGCTAAATAGGATTTAAAGGAAGCAATCGCATCATTAAAGCGATAACTGAGGTGATGGATTTTTCCGAGGTAGTAATGTGCATCACAAAACGCAACACTTCGGTTTGCGACAAACTCGAAATACTTTCGTGCATTGCTTTTGTTTTCTGTGTGATATAGACATACTGCGTAATGAAAATTATAACTGTCGGACTCGGGGTCTCTTGCCAATAATTGTTGGAAATCAACTTTGGCTGTTGCATATTGTGCTAACTTAAAAGCTTCAAAAGCCCTTTTTTCAATTTGAATAACGGATTGAGCACTAAGGTTAAAGCTTACAAAAGCAAGTATCAGAAAGCCTATGTTTTTTATTTTGAACACGTCAGCCAATGTTACATCTTAGATGCGTTAAAGTTCATTCGTTGTTCTTCTCCTTTCCACAGGCGCATAATGTTTTTACGATGTGCTATAATCACTATGCACGATAGGATAACATTAAACCAAAGTCTTTCCGTTTCTTCCTGGTGAAACAGAAAAAAACTAATAAAAGGCAGCATAAATGCGGCAGTAATAGAGGAAAGGGATACATACCGAGTTAACAGGAAAACAACTAAAAACACCAAAATACATGTTATTGCCGTTAGGGGATTCAATCCCAGGAAAACACCCAATGAAGTCGCAACGCCTTTCCCTCCTCGAAATCCAGCAAACACCGGAAATACATGACCCAACACACAGATACCCGCAGCGAGCATCAATAATACCATCGAACCTGTTTCATCCAGTAAATAATTCGACAAGATCATACTAAGTACCCCTTTCGCAATATCGATAAGAAGGACTAAGATTCCTGTGCGTTTCCCAAGCACGCGAAAGCAATTGGTTGCCCCCGCATTTTTACTGCCATGTTCCCTAACATCAATTCCATGCAACCACTTACCCAACCATACCGCTGATGGTATTGAACCGAAAAGGTAGGATGCAAGGAACGCTAGCGCAATTGTCATTTATTTTGCTCTTAAAAACTCTTTTAATCGGACCATGGCAAGCTGTAGTGAGGCGTCATCTATCCATTCAAAAGAAAAATCTTTTGATTTTCGTTTATCCGGCTTCATTTCAGTGACCATGGTTTTCAATTCACTATCTTTAGAATAGACAAGCAATTTACCATCTTTTCTGTTCATTCCATAATCAAAAAGAAAATCTTTATCGGATTGATCCTTAAATGAGATCAATAAACCTTGATAGGACTTTTCTATTGCTGTTTGTGAAACTGCCATATTAAACTCCACTTCTTTTAAAATCGGTTTACCTTCAATGGCTATAATTGCACAACGAGTTTTTGCTTTTACTTCGTCACCTTCTTCATCAGTTTCCGTACTTCCGCTTGGGGGCCGAGTAATCCAACCACTTGAGAATCCACTTTCATTGGCTTTTGTTTTGAAGCGAACAAAATCAAATTTCAAGCCTGAAATAACCAGGGTTTGATCAAGTCCGACTGGCATCTTTCTAAGCTTATCCTCTTCGTAATCCTTCAAAAGTTCATTTACTTTTTCTTCACTGAGCATCTGTCGCAAATACGTGGAAAAGTTAAGTTTCTTCGAATTCATGTCCACATTTTTCTGGCTTTCAAGTGCTTTTAATCCATCGCCTATTTTATCGAACACATCCTTTTGCATAGGGAATTTGATTAACGTAGATACGTCCATCCCTATTTTCTTTGATTCGTTTTCATAACTGATTGAACCGAAAGAGTTTGCTGTAACTTCACCTAAATTAACCCCAAAACTTATTTTCCCGAGGCCAGTTAAGGAACAGGTTTCCGTGTACATGGTGAGAAGATTCCCCACATCACTTACCCCACTTAATCTTGGCTTTTCACCAATTTGAAAGGTTAAACTGTTTGGGTTATATTGAACATACCCTGAAGAGGTAAAAACCACAGGATCGTCGATTCCCTGAGTTTTTGATAAGAATGCAGGATATACCAGCACACTGTCCATCGATTCAGAATTTTTCCAAAGGAAACCTACAGCTAATTTTCTCCCCAGGTCATTAACCGGATTTTCTGAAATCGGAATCTGAATATTCTTGGCAAGTATGGTATCTTTAAAATTCAACCATGAACGATCAAAACTACGGCATGAATGATTTAATTTGGTTGATCCATCGCAGTAAATTCCCGGACTTGCAGCCACAATTTTAATGTTACCAAAATAATCGAACTCTTTACTCAATTTAAAATTGTCTTTCTGAGCAATTACGCCTTCCGCCTGTGTTACCGAGTTGAAATATTTAATGGTCTTCATATCCAATACAGTTAATACACTGTCTCGATCGTAATACGGATATTTGGCATTTCCCTCATATTTTTTCCGAGAGCTTATATTGATGTTTGCATTGGTGAACGTATGAAATTTAGTCACAAAAGGTGCGACAATTTTAGCGTTATTCAAGGGATCCATAACCGCATTTTTCCTGATCGTAACTTTCATAGAATCTGGGTATATTTTAGCATCCCCAACCCGCACATATTCAACCTTACCACAGAACAAGGTTTGAAGCTTGAGGTCGTAACTCGCTAGGAGCGAACGAAACTGCAAGGTATCTTGGTCTTCATGCATCGAGAAAAAATTGGATTCTTCTAAATCTGCACCGGCCTCAAAGGTGGTTTTTTGGGATTTAGACTTTTCAAAATCCACATTGGCATTATCCATGTACCAGAAAAATTTATCCATTGTACAATAATACTGATTGGGTGGGAACTTAATTCGTTTGGTACCAAAGGAATTAAACTCCCCTTTGCGTGTTTTAAATGACACGTTTGACTTGACATCTTTAGTTTCCATAGCCACGGGGGCCTGACCTTCATTCACAAATCTATTTTTCAAGGCGAAGGAAGAAGTATCTGCAAAAATATCTTCATGTGTAAAACTAAAATCCCTTGAACCAAGGTCTGCATCTGGAAAATGAAGCATGCCGGTACCTCGCATTCCTTTTACAGATAAAATTACACTGCCTTCCATTTCGCATTGGTTGTTAAACATTTGAAGATTAACGCCGCGCCAAGCACTTGCTTTAAGGACTTGTTTTTTTGGAATGAAGGTAACCAACGCTGCTTCAGAAGTAACACTTGGGACTTTAACTCCTGTAATGGATTCTTTATTAATAAACTTGGCAATTCCAATGGTTGAATCTGGTAAGAAGGTAAGTTTTTGGGAAATGGCTGTAGCGGTGCTATAATTAATGGTTCCAGCGCCTTGAAGTCCATTATGCGACAAAATCACTTTGTTTTCATACTTCGAATTATCCCCATAAAATGCCCATCCTCCGGCAGGAGCAACCGTTGAAAACCCCATGGAATAATCGGGCATGATTCTCAAAGGCTCTTTAATCGGCGGGAAAATTCCTCCTGAAATTAATTCACCTTTAAAGCGCTGTGAAACTTCATTGAAGTTATCCAAACTATCCAATTCAAAGGGTTCCAACCGAAAGAAGAATCGTGATGAATCATAGGCTCCATTAACAATTGATAGATCGTTATAAACTACTTTTGTCGGATTCGGGACAAGTAATTTAGGAAAGGCTTTATTGGTCTTACTCCTACCCGATTTCGAGGAAGGTTCATCGATTAAGATCTCCCCTTTTAAATTGGCAAATGAACTAACTAATTCGATGGGTTGATCCCCATCTGCCGCGACCATTGGATTAACCACTAATGCAGCATATGAGGTACTATTTAATTTTACTTTAAAATCTGCATAGGAAAAATAACCATCCTTCAATTCTGTAAATAGCTTACCGGCCAATAATTGTCCTTTAAAAACAAGATCCCTATTCGGTTTTAGTATGCAATACCCAGAATCCGGGTACAAGGATACCTGCTGTGCATTTGAAAGGGTTAAACCATCTACACCGGTTAAAAACACTTGATCTTTATCTAAATCGATGAACGCATAAAAATCTTGTTTTACATACCGTGCATTTAACTTCTTGATTTTTTCAGCTTGCGCCGGTTCAATAGATGCTGGCAATGGGCGTTCCTTTAAATCACAGGTAAAGGAAATGTTGTCATAATCTAAGCCGCTGGAGTTTGCATCTGCAAAAGAAAACAGTTTAGCTGAAGGCGTAATTGTCTTATCTGTCGTATTATATTGGAGAAAACCACGCATTGAAAGATCCAAGAGTTTTGACTTAGCGTAATCGATGCTCAATCCCAAGGCGTTTGCTGCTTGTCCTTCCGTTAGTACATCCAATGAATTTTTCCTGCAATAGCCTGCAATTTGAACTAAGGAATTTTGATTACCTACGCCCCAAAGTTTAAATTCGCTCTGGTCGAAATAATTCAAGGATTCAAATTGCATAGATTTCTGAGCCTGTGACGTGGCCATTTCAAAGGTAAATTTAGGAAACGCAGTTCCTGGCTCCCATTTTAAAACAGGCGCATTATTCGTCACGTTGAAGTGATAATCCATAAATGGAACAACATACGAACCGCGTTTCGCCGCGGTGTAAAGCAACTGGTTTTTAGGTACTTCAAATTCAAATAATCCGGATGGGTGAACTAGGGAATCTCCATTTGGATAAACGAGTTTAAGGGAAGCCTCACGAGATAGAATTCGAGTTGGATCAATATCAAAATGCAACGAACTTACAATCAGGGTTGGTTTGTTCTTGTATTTAAAAATGAGTGTTGCTGGATTTCCTTTCTTACCTGCACCTACTACTCTACTGCCTTGCAGACTAAACCCACCATCGAAATCCATAAACTCCTTTAACTCTGTTATTCGCAAGCGTTGACTGAAAGATGAAAAGAGTGGCGCGCCATCTTGATCTTCCAAGCGGTCTTTTGATTTATCCACCAATGCACCAAGAATCGGTGAGGTGAAATATGGAGTGGTTAAAGAAACCGTATCCGCTTTTAAAACCACATCGGTCATAGCAATCCGATACCCTTTTAACTCAGCAAACGTTTCTGATTTCTTGAGTCCTGTCTTCTCCCAAGTAATGGTTCCGTTTCTACCGATAAACTTTTTTGTTTCATATTCAAAAACTCCACCCGTTTCTGAAACCCAAACGCTATCCTCCCCTTTTAATCCCGGTGAATACCCGAGCAATTGTCCATCCGAACAGATGATCTTCAACTTTTTCTCCGTATTCCATTGCATGTCGCCTTTAAACACCCATACCGAGTTGTCGTTTTTATGAAGCGCTTTAAATCGAAACAAGTTATATGAAAACTCAAGGAACGGACCGTAATCCTCCATGTCTTTTGCTCGAAAATCTCGTTCTAATTCAACCCATGTGCTCGTAAAATCAGAAGACCATTTATTTTTTGACTGATAGACATAGGTAGCTACCATAAAATATGCTAACTGGATATCGTTGGATGACGAATACACGGCATTTGCCGCATCTACCATTCGATTAAAATTACCTTCCGAAAGACTTGAGGCATTCGCAATTACTGATGGAAAAACTTGATTAACGTTGTATTCCATTTGTTCCTCAATAAACAACTTTTGACTTTCTTTGAGGAATTTCTCTCGATTTTTTGAAAATGTTTGGGCGTTTAAAAGCGCATTAAAGCCGAATAAAAGGATCAGGAAACTAACATTTCTCAAGTAAAATACAAGCCCAATTTTCTTTTTCATATGTATTAATTCGTTTAAATCCGATCGCTTTAGCCTCTTCTTCTAAGGCCTGAACATCCGATGTGAAAAATCCACTTAACAATAACAAACCCTTCGTGGAGAGTGCCTCAAAATAGGAATTCAGATGGCGAATCAGCACGTTTCTATTTATGTTTGCGAGAATAACATCAAAACCTACTTCAGTTACAACATCGATATCCCCTTCGCGAGCTTGGATCCTTGCGCACTGATTTCTTACTGTATTTTCAATGGTATTTTCTACCGACCAAGATTCAATATCAACGGCTAAAATATGACGTGCACCTAATTGCTCTGCATTTATAGCTAATATTCCTGTCCCCGTCCCCATATCCAACACAGTCTTGTCTGCCAATTCCATGTGCTCCATCGCTTGACACATCATAAACGTTGTTTGATGGTGGCCTGTCCCAAAGGACATTTTAGGCTCTATTTCAATGACTCTTCCCTTTCGGAATTCAGCCCCATGAAACGGTGCAACAATGGAAAGATGATCTAACAGAACCGGTTCAAAACTATCTTCCCAAACTTGATTCCAATTTTGACCAGGTATTTCAGTATGTTCAAATCTAACGTCTACTCCCTGTAAAATCAACGGATTAAGGAGGGTTTCAACAGCAGCGTAATCAAAGTCCGATGCAGGGATGTACGCCTTAACTGCTTCTCCTTCTTCAAGAAAACTCTCAAAACCGATATCGGATAACCACAGGGTAACAATTTCATTGGATGGGTGAAAGGGAACAAACGTCATTTTCAATTCAATGTAATCTATCATATGCTATCGATTATTTCTTTGAATGAATCAAACTGTAAGGACGCCCCACCAACTAAGCCTCCATCTACATTAGGTAATTGAAAAATTGATTTCGCATTCGTCGCATTGCAACTTCCTCCGTAAACGATACGAATAGTATCGGTGCTGTCTTGGTCAAAATATTGCGAACATAGCGCTCGAATTGCCGAATGCATTTCCTCTATTTCTCCCAAAGTAGGTACCTTCCCTGTACCAATCGCCCAAATCGGCTCATAGGCAATAACTAATAAGGGACAATGCGCTTGATTTAATTGGCTAAGTAAGGGTTTCAATTGATGCTCAACAAAGGGTATAGCTGTACCATTCGAGCGGATTTCATCGCTTTCACCGCAACAGAAAAATACTTGAATCCCTAGTGATAAGGCCGTTAGTGCCTTAGAACACAAAAAATCAGTATCCTCTCCAAAATGCAACCTTCGCTCAGAGTGACCTACAAGCACACTGTTAACATTAAGGTCTTTAAGCTGCATCAAGGATGTTTCTCCGGTGAATGCACCGAACATATCTGGGGCGTAAACATTTTGAGCACCAAGGGCAACACCGTTCATTTTAGAAAGCAATGCCAAATAAGGCTGCGGAGGAAATACAACTAAGTCAACAGTCGACTCAATTTCGTTTAGTGACGACACTTTGGAATAGAGCTGATTGGCTTCATCACACGATAAGTTCATCTTCCAATTCGCCCCAATAATCGATTTGCGCATGCTTAAAATTAGCGCAATTTTCAGTCCTACGACTTCTTATTAAGGATTTTTTTGAACTCTGCAGCGTTAAATTCCTCTTTATCAATCCCTTGGTAGAACTTCTTTGAATTTCCATTCCAAAGGTATAATACACCTGGAACTTCTTTTCCGCTTCCTAATTTTTTCCAAAAGCTGACAATATCCATCACATAGTAAGGGTATTCTGCACCAGCAAACTTGAAAAAATCAGGAATAACCTCAGGTTCTTCATCCATGAATATGATGCGCATGGACGGGAAATCTTTCACAGTCGACTTCATCGCGGTAAGAGCTTTTGCCGTTGCTCGACAATGGTCGCACCCTGGCGCGAAAAAACATAAAATTTTCTTGTCCTTGTTAATGTCCGGGAAAATGTTCTCAAACCCCGACGATTTGGCGCTCGGTCCTAAATCAACTTTTGGCACAATACTATCTTTCGTTATTGGTTTAGAATTTGTCACAAGCGAAGTATCATGTGTATGGATGGGCTCTACTGCTAGGGTATCAATTACTGAAACGGGTTTAGCCGGTTCTGCTTGTTGAAAGCGTATTGGGCCGGCAATGAATACACCGAAAATAGATGCCAATAATAAATTACCAATAAGGGACCAGTTAAGTCGTGCTTGAAGGGTACCAAACAGCTCCTCCCTGGTATTCGTCTGACCCGTCTGGTCAATTAATGCATCAGATGTCGCAGTACTCTTGGTTAAAAAATAGTACCATACTAACAAAGCGATGGAAACAATATTCTTTAACATCGCTTCGAGTGGCGTCATTTCTATAAGTGTTCCGAAACAACCACAATTCCCTGCATTTCCTTTGAAAATGATTTCAAGACCTAATTCAACGATAAATACAGTGAGCATGAATATAGTAACGGGTATAATCACTCGTTTGAGAAAGAATGGCAACAACAGGAGAAAACCAATCGCGAATTCAACCCCAATTAAATTCTAGATAAATACTGGGCAACACTCAGAGGAATACCCATTGGTTCCAATTGATGAACCTCAAAATAAGTTAGGGCGTAGGATGGATTGGGATACAATTTTGCAATTGCGGAAAGAAAGAAAACAAAAGAGATTAGAATTCTTATTGTCCAAGGAGCATACTTCTTAATCGAGTTCATAACGCATTTTTCAACGAAAATAACACGTGGATTTTGCTTTAGAAAAATGCTAACATTTATTTAACATCCATTAGAATTAATGCAAACACGGCATAATTCAACATATCATAATAATTGGCATCAATTCCTTCTGAAACTAAGGTCTTTCCTTGATTCCCTTCAATTTGTTTTATCCGATAAATCTTCATTAATATGAGATCAGTAAGCGATTCAATGGCCATTTCGCGCCATGCCTCCCCGTAGTCGTGATTCTTCTTTAACATTAACGAAACGGACTCATCTTTATATTTATCATAGAGTGCAACCGCGTCTTCCATTGTCAATTCCATGGGTAAATCTTCGGATTCATTGATTTGAATCAAACCCATTATGCAGTAATTTACAATGGCCATGAACTCACCCTCTATACCGTCACCAACTTTTGTTTCACCATTTTCTTGAATGGTCCGGATTCTGTTTGCCTTAATATACAACTGATCAGCTAAGGCAATTGGCCTGAGGATACGCCATGCCGTTCCATAGTCCGTTGTCTTGGCAATATAAATTTCCCGACATTTTGTAAGTATATTTGTGAAAGAAGCCAAGGTATCAGACATGACAAAAAGTAATTTTTACGGGGTCGAAGTTAAGCATTTTCGTTCAATCGGGTCCATTCGCTTGCGTAATAATTTAGTAAGCATGGAACGCCCTCAAGTCATGGGCATACTGAATATAACCTCAGATTCGTTTTATTCCTCCAGTAGATTTGATTCCCTAGAGGGCATAGAAGCCTACTTAAATCGATGTAAATCCCTCGGTGTAAAGTTTATTGATGTTGGCGCGCAATCTACCCGGCCTGGATTTTCAAAAGTAAATAGCGATGAGCAAATTGAAAAATTAAAACCTGTACTTTCATTTTTAAGGGAAAAATTTCCCGAGATTTATGTTTCCGTCGATACGAGTTGTCCACGGGTGGCAGATTGGGCCTTGCAGCATGGCGGAGAGCTCATCAATGATGTAGAGGGAGGACGGAATAATCCTGAAATATGGGATATTTGCGCTAAATACAATGCGCCATATATCGTAATGCATTCCCGAGGTGAGGCAAATAACTTACACGATGCAACTTCCTATCAAAATGTAACGGTTGAAGTACTTCAGGAATTATCCGAACTTATTGTTAAAATAAGAAATGCAGGAGTTAAAGACATCATCGTTGATCCTGGGTTTGGTTTTTCAAAATCGCTTGAAGAAAATCATGAATTGATGACCAATCTCAGATTTTTTCAATTATTCGAAACACCAATTCTTTGCGGCATTTCTAGAAAATCAATGATTTATAAGAAGCTGAATAAAAAGCCCGAAACAGCCATTAATGGTACAACTGCGCTGAACACGTATGCACTTTTAAACGGTGCCACATTCTTGAGGGTACACGACCCAGAGGAGGCATCTGAAATCATTCGATTGCTTAATACCGAGTGATTTGTGTATTTTTGAAAGGATTTTCTTAACTTCGTCGCAATCTTAATGAATTTGAAATTATGAAATTTCTTTCTTTCTTAATAGTGGTGGCCGTTTCCTTAACAGCATTTGCTCAACCGACTGCCAGTTTTAGCCTTTCTGACAATGTGATTTGCGAAGGTGATTGTATAGACATTGAAAATACATCGTCCAACGATGTGGTATCTTCAAGTTGGTCATTTCCGAGTGGTACGCCCTCTTTTTATAGTGGGATGAATCCAGGTCAAATTTGTTTTAGTACAGCAGGAACTTATACCCTAACCTTGACGGTAACGGATGCTAATGGCGCTACAAGTTCTGCGAGCCAAGTATTGACTGTAGGTTCAATGCCTATGATCAGTATTGGTTTATTAGATACGATTGGTGGTGTTCCTATTAACGATACGATTATACCAATGTATGGTGGAATGTGGCCGAGTGGACAAATTACTTCAGGTGCTGTGATTGTAGCGAGTGGATTTGTACCAGGAGATTCCTTGGTATGGGTTACACCTAACAATGGCAATGATGTGTATTGTTTTGGTGATGTAGCCGGTGCATGCGATACGGTTATTGTTGCCCCGTTTTACTCAACGTACTACATTCTAAATAACATTTCGCCAGAAGGATGTATTGCTTCTGATACGGTTTTTGTTTCTGTACTTTTTAGAGATTCTGTTAAAATCACGGTGCCTGATGCATTTTCGCCTAACGCGGATGGATTT
>Ga0078894_10003737_pt1 | contig 11555 bp, 9 predicted proteins | sample LauGreSu1BDMLBSD_2_FD_67506 | JGI IMG/M metagenome (GOLD analysis project Ga0078894, IMG submission 67506) | Freshwater lake microbial communities from Lake Michigan, USA - Su13.BD.MLB.SD (version 4) (version 4) | ecosystem: Environmental > Aquatic > Freshwater > Lake | place: Lake Michigan, USA... | reverse complement strand
GCCGCTCTTGGTTCCAAGATGCCGAAGGGCATAAAGAAGATTGGCTAATGAAGAGTTTCAAGAGCCACATCAAGGGAAAATGGTCTACCCTCTCCAACAGCGAGGTAAAGGGAAACACCGATGTTACCAAGCAGATTGGAGAGATTCTACAGTCCGTATACTCACAGTTTCCTACTGGACACAGGCAGTTTACCTCTTCTGATCCTGTGGGAACCGATGATGTCGATATCATAGATACCGATGATGACTCTGCCATTGATGCTGTTATTCTTACACAACGGCAAGGCAAGGGTCGGCGCATACACGGCATGGGAACAGACGGTTCACAGGAAGCCAAGCGCCAGGTGATGAAGCGGCTAAAGGATATACTCTCTGTTCGTGGGAACTACACTGAACTATCAGGAAGACCCGCACAGATACTCATGGGGATGGGAGTAAAGCCTATCAATGATCCAAAGCGTGTAGAGAAGATCATCAAGCGTGACCCAAAAGTAGAGTTTGAATGGCACGGCAAGATGGATGGATGGGAAGGCAATGGCTGGTATACCAGAACATTCTCTAGCGGAAAACGAATGACAAAGATGATGGTAGGAAATCCACTATGAAAGAATTTATAGACTTCATCACCGAGGCAAAGAAAGAAGCCTACTACTACAAGGGAGCAAATCCAACCGTGGATCTTGTTGTCACCCGTCCAGGAAAGGCAGGGCTTGAGATATTGCTTATCAAGCGCAAGCCTGGTGGAACCGAAGGCGGAAAGTGGGCATTGCCTGGTGGATTTGTGAACTCGACTGCAAAGAGAGGCGAAACATGGAAGTCGGGAAAGACCGAAGAGATATTCTCTGCCGCACTCCGTGAACTGGAAGAGGAGACAGGACTCAAGATTCCCTGGGAAGTTAGGGTACACGGAGTCCGTTCGGTTGGAATCTACAAGGGTGGTGGTCGTGATCCCCGTGACACAAAAGACTCATGGTCGATATCATATGCCTACAGGGTCAATCTTCCCGCAGAGATGGGGAATAGTGTTCGTGGAATGGACGATGCTGTTGCTGCAAAGTGGTTCTCGTACAGAAAACTGCCCGTTCTTGCATTCGACCACAAGGATATCGTCACCGATGCCTTGAAGTGGAGTCCAGAAAAAGAAGAGAGGGAGAAGTCCACAGCCGATGCCACTGCAAGGATGAAAAAAGAAACAGAAGAGATAGTAGGCGGTGTATTCGGACTCCATCCTGATATTGTTGGCGATAGTGTCGAGAATGCTGGTGCTTATGTGGACTACGGACATCCACAATCCCCTTATGATCGGGATCAGGAAGAAGAGATGGAGCGCATCCGCCGCCGTGTATGGGGAGTATCAACTGGTGGCAAGATTCCAGAACTATGGGTCGGCTCTTCGGAAATAAAGCCATCAAAAGGCATGACCCGTGTAACGATACGCAGTCCAAAAGATCCTGTCCGTGACACTCACGATGATGTGTTTCCAGAACTACTAAAGATAGACAGAATGATGATTCCTGTTGTACAGGGAAGAATTGACCACGAACGCAAGGTTATCAGTGCGACTGACTATGGTAGAAGATTCTCAAGCAGTGCAATTGACCGCATCTTTGCTGATCTGAAGAAGAAATATCCAGGCTACCGCATTCTTGACCTTATCGTTACCGAGAGCCTGCTCTCATTCAAGGGTTTCCTTGCCGAAGCAGGGCGTGGTCTTGTGCAGGGCAAAGACCAATGGCAATCACTCTCCACGGCACAGGTTCAGAAGAACACCGATGTGCGTCGGGACATCTTTGATATCATCAATGCAGCCTATGCTCCAATCGGTGGTCATCCTGATTTTCCCAATGCTGACTCTGTTCCAGCGGACAACAATATCACCGATGTCATAGACACCGATGCACCTGATGATGTGGATGCGGCAATACTCTCAAAGACCACGCCGTTCGGCAAGAAGATGACGACAATTGGTTCCGATGGAGGAGCCGAGGCAAAGCGTCAGGTGCTGAAGAAAGCCGTTGATATCCTCAATACACAGGGGAGTTATGTCGAGGCAAGTGGAAAACTGCTCGACATACTCGTATCCCGTGGCGCACCTGTCGTGAAGGATGAAGCCACCGTTCGTGCAGTGCTTCGTGGGAAGGAAATCGAATGGAAGGGCAATGGAGAGTATGTCCGAGCCATTGGAGGCAAGCGGCACACAAAGCAAATGCTTGGAAAACCAAGGATTTGAACACCAGTAATCCCTAAATAAAATAGAATTACAACAAGGAGGTGAGCCATGAAGATAGGACTTGCTCTGGCATCGGTGTTTCTTGCACTCACAATGGGTTGTGTAGAGTCAATGAGAGTCACCGCAGGAAATCCTGCCTCTGAAATAAAAACAGAAAAAACAGAAAACAATAGAGTGGAACGGATGGTAAGAGCCGTTCCACTTGTCTTTTACAATGGATCAGGTGGTGCGGGAGTTCTTTTCAAGAGTGGTGAAAAGATAGGAATAATGACTGCTGCCCATGTTATTTCAGATTCAGAAGAGGGAAAGCCGCAGACAACCTATGGAACAAAAATCATCCATATCACAGGATACAAGCCTGGAACAGAGGTTTTAGATTACACCACAACTGCGAAATTGGTGGCAATCAGTCCTGAAGAGGATTGGGCTTTGCTCCATGTTGCAGAGGAAAAGAGTGGAATGGAATTCGTGGATTTTGCCACATTTCTTCCCCGTATCGGACAATCGGTATGGGCTGTGGGATCTCCATTGTTTGATGCAGGAACGATTAGCCGAGGAGTGGTATGCCATCCATCCAGGAAACCTGCAATCTCGCCTGACAGCAAGATGCGGTTCATACACACCGATGCAGCAGGAACAGGAGGCAGCAGCGGGGGAGGGTTATTCACCGACGACGGGGTGTGCATAGGAATTGTTGTTCGAAGAAATCCTATGAATGATACCATGTACTCTGTTCCAACATATCTTATACATGAGAGCATATGCTCCATGTTCCTGCCACCAGAGCCTATGCCGCTATTTGTGGAATAGACTCATAGCCTACATATCCTGTAAATCAGGAGAACCCGATGGCAAAGGAAAAGATAGAATACTGCATGATGCTGTTCGGTAGCCATCTCTTTGGGGATCAACTCTCCAAGGAAGAGGAAGACACCCTTTGGGAGAACAAGACATTCAACGAACTAAAGCAATACTTGGAGTACAACCACTCTCCTGGATATGCTAAAGCCATCGGCACAAGCCAAGAGGCTCTTGACAATGACTTGGAGAAGGCTCTGGAGCAATTGTGGGATTGTGCAGATGCCGCCAAACTCTACAGGGACAAACTCATACCAAAGCCAAGCACCGTGTGCTATCGTGGAATGGGACTTCCTGTTGCATTCTTCAAGAAGTATGTGGGCAAATTCGGCAAGGCAGCGAAGAGCGATGGTATTGTTGTTGCCAGCACCACATACCAATCAAAGCGAGTGGTCGAGAGTTGGTCTACAGACTACCTTACATCCATGCGCTTCACCTATGGTCCGAGCAACTATGCAAGATGGAAGACATTCGGTGCAACACAACTAATGAAAGAGTGGGCAAAGATTGCAGACGACATGGAGAAGGGAAAGGAACCAGTGGCTTACATACCCTGTATGTGGAAGATACAGGTGGGAAGCAAGCACAACTGCCTTTTCAATCCCGATTTCACAGACTTGCTCTCCACATGGCAGCAGCGTGAGGTTCTTCGATTCGGAGATGACGCTATCCCTGCAAAACTCATATCACATCAGAGATTCGTAGACTTGGTGAAAAAACAATGAAGACATTCAATCAGTATATTACAGAACTCGCATCTCCTCGCAAGCCCCTGTGGATATTCGACTTTGATGACACACTCGCCGTGGACAAGTCTACCGTTGATGTGTTGGACAAGGACACTGGGAAAATTGTACATAGCCTTTCATCGGAGAAGTTCAAGTCTTACAAGTTGAAAGACGGCGAAAGATTTGATTTCGAGGGACACGCCAATAAAGAGATGAAAGCCGATCCTATTCCTGCGACTCTGAAGATCATGCGAAAGGTCATGGGGCGTGGAGGCAGAACTGTCATACTTACAGGCAGGGCAAAAGGAGCAGGAGTGGAGAAGTACCTTCGTGACATGGGCATCCATATTGAAGTCGTTGCAATAGGCAAGATGTCTGGCGGATCACATGAGGGTATCGCCCGTGCAAAGCGTGATTGGATTGCAGGAGAGATAGACAAGGGATACAATGACATTGAGGTGTTTGATGACAATGCCTTGAACATACAGTACATCAAGACCCTTGCCGATCCTGGAAATGTGCGGTTGCGGACACGGCTGATAAAGTATTCACCAAGATACAAAGGATAAAAAGAAGAACACCCCGCCGAAGCGGGGTGTCTTTGTATTGTGTAAGAGATCCTATAGGATCAGATTACTTCTTCACCAATGATTGTTGCTGGTGTGGTCTTTGCACCACCTCTTGATCCGCTACTACGGAATTGAGAGATCAACTGTTCGTTGAACAGATTGACACCTTGGCTTCCACGGATGAGATTTCCTTCATTCAAAGATATGATACCACCGGCTATTTGGTTATTTTGCTGATATCCAAATTCCCAATTGTTGAAACTTCCAACTGCACTCAAATCAAGAGTAGAAACAGCATTGAGGGCATCCGGATTTACTCCTCTTTTCATTGTTAGAGTTTCTACCTTTATGTATTTATTCATTGTCATATCAGGGCCAGCAAGCATATTTGTCATAAAGATATCAAACTGATTGACATATGTGTTTGTGTTTAGAATCATACGAGCATTTCTCAAAGACAAACCACTAGAACCATTTATTTTAACCCAATTGGCAGTTACTCCCTTTGTCAGAGGATTTGGAGTAGTGGCGTTTCCAAACCAAACTCCATGTCTATTTGCTGAATTTCCAGGATTGATGACTTCATCAAAACCATAATCAGTTACTTCAATATTTGGCACTGGAGCAGCAGTTGCACCAGATATTCCCAAGTCCAGAAGAGCGTCTGATCTTCTAAATCCAGAACCATCTATTTCAAGTAACCAAGATTTAGGATCAGGAACAATATGATAAAGTTCTCCAAATTGACACTGTGGGCAGGTTGTCCATGCTCCAAAATAAAGAGCACTAGTTCCAATTTGCGATTTAACAGAGGCAGCAGTAACTCCATTCAGAGTTAAATGTTGTCTTGGTCTTCCATATGCCGAAGCGAATACTCCTGCGTTTCCAGATTTAGCAAGAGCACCAAAAGAAGTACCGCTGATCGGTGCATATGCGCTGCGGCATACACCATTTCTAGTAATGCTTAACCATCTTCCAGATAAAATATAGTGTGCTGGGCCAAAGATTTCAGCATAAGAAACAGCAGTTGTTATTGCTGTTGCTCCGCTTCCATATCCATAGTATGCAGGAACATTGACCACATTTACTATTCCTTGATTCAAAGCAGAAGGGCTTGTGCTTCCAGGTGAATTCTCTACACTAGAGATTCCTGATCCTGTTGGTTCTACACCAGCACGCAAATTATCCATTTTCAATCTTAGTTTACTATATCTTTCATTGGCTCCATATGTGCTTCCAAGGAACCCGTTGACTAGATTTTGCCAAGATGCTCCTCCCCAAATTGAAGAATTTAGGGTAAATCCTTTGCTATTTGCATCAAGTAATGGATTGAATTCTGAAGTTGGGAAAGAAGTATATGTTGCTCCAGCAAATCCGCCTCCAATAAACGAGAAGTCATAATTGCTTGTCCCAGATGGTCTTGCTAGACCATTCTTTTGAATATTAACAGAGATAAAGCGATGTGCTGTTGCTCCAAATATATTCAATCCTCCTGCTCCACCAGCAGTCCAAGTAACTCCTGCATTGGAGTTAGTTCCTACTGTGCATCCTCCAAACAAGCAGGGAGCCTTTGCTCTTGGTAAAGCACTAGGGCCAGTACCGTTGTATCCATCATAGCAGAAATAAACAGTGTCTGGTGTCCAATAATTTCCTGCAATTGTTTCTCCACCACCTGGTGATCTGTTTGTTCCGATAAAGTTGACTTGGAATCCGGATCCTGTTCCAATTCTCCAATTCAATGGATTGTTAAAATCAAATGCTCTAACCCAGGTCCAGTTGCCTGTTCCAGTAGTTGCTTCAAGATACGACAAACCATCGTATCCTCCTGCTATTCCTCCGGTGGTTCCTGTTGCTCCACCTACCCAATAAAAATTTGCCATATGATTATCCTTTTTTAGATTTGCGTTTTATTAGTTTAGATTTTACTGAATATTGGATTGTCTATTATACAACTGAAGTAGGTGCAGATGCAGCAAATGATCCATTTCTCTTCGAACCACCCTGCCCACCGACTAGACTGCTAACAATCTGATCGTTCCATAGAACGACACCCTCACTCAAGCGAACAACTGATGTGTTTTCATCTCCAAACACAATGCCACCAACAATGTTGCTTCCTATTTGCTCTCCAAATTTCCAGTTGTTAAATTCTGAAACTGTACTGAAATCGAGAGTGGAATTATTTTTCATTCCAAATTCATATACTTGAACTGAAGAATTTGAAGGTATTGCTGTTTCTTGTGATGCTGTTATCAGTGCCTTGTTGAAAGTTGCTTTGTTTAGTCTTGCATTTCCTTGGAATTTAACATTTATTGGATATCCATATATTCCATAGTAAGCATCACTGGCAGAAGTACCAGAAACGAGTGGAGCATCTCCAATTTCAAACCAATTTGCTCTAACTGAAGATGATATATCTCCAATATAAACTCCGTTGAGGAAGAATTGACCTGTACCTGTTGTTGTTCCAGAAACATTTGTTGTTCGAACATATAGATTTGAGTCTCCACCTGTACTTTGTCCTTGGGTTACACCAATTGTTCCAAGATCAGTAAGAACAGAATCACGAATAAAGATATTCTTGATGTCAAGATAATAATTGGTATCTGCTGGATGAACTTCCATTCTTGAAATATTTGTTGTTGGAGTTGTAGAAACCCCTCCACGGAGTCCAATTGTACGAACAGATCTAGCGGTGGCTCCTTCAAGAAGCATAGAAGATCTTGGAGCAAACCAATTTGTTCCTCCATAGACTTGATTATTATAATCTTGTACTTTTGTAATAGCATCCCACCATCCACCGATTCTTAATTCTGGATGTCCTCTTGCTGTACAAACAGAATTAACCCAAATTCCTGCTGTTGTTCCTGATCCTAATGGAGCATAATTTTTAAGATTGAATACCTGTATTACACCCCAATTCTTTCTGTTTGTTTTTGGCTGACCAGCCACACCAGAATTGATACCACCTTCTAGACCACCAGCATATGGATCAACACTAAAGGTTGGAGTCTTTACTCTTAAACCTGCACTAAACTTTTCTGTTCCTCCTGTTGCCAATACAGCAGTGACTAGACTTTCCCAAGATGCTCCTCCCCAAATTGAAGAATTTAGGGTAAATCCTCGGAATTGTGCATCATAAAGAGGCGAATATTCATCGTTTTCTCCACCAGCAGCAGCGGCTGCTATTCCACCAGGACAACCAATGAATGCAAATGGATACCTTCTTTTTGGTGCTCCATTTGTACCAGTCCATCCGTCATTAAAGTTCTCAACATAAATATAATTGATGTTGCTATTGTATGTTGTTCCAATATAATTAGCACCACCTGTGCCACCACCAAGCCATGTAACTGTGACTCCTGCTTGTGTTGCTCCACCCCAGAGGCAAGGGGCCATTGCAGTAGACAAAATCATTGGATTTCCGCTACTTGCTCCAGAACCTCCGTCGCCTGCATACTGACTTCCGAAGAACACACTATCTCCGTTTGATGGAGATCTAGTTGCATCCGCAAACACAGTCATAGAGGACATATTAATTCCTTCACGCCAATTTGCTGGATTGTTCCAGTCAAATGCCAAAACCCAATCCATGTTTGCAGTTCCCGTAGATCCAGAGAAACTGCCCAAAGGATTGGTATACGCTCCCGTGGTGGATGTTGCTCCACCTACCCAATAGAAATTTGCCATGTGATTTCCTTTTCCTATCTTTGTTTTTTGTTCTCAAAAAAACATAATAATCTTAATATAGAATCATGCGTAAAATGTGTGTAATACCGTAACAGATATGCACAAATCCTACATATATGAAGAGAAATTTCAATATTTGAGGTAAATATGAAAAATTACAGAACCTTAATAAGCGAACTCTTTGATCGCAAAATCCCAATGAAGCCGTTCACCACAGGTGATACGAGTTGGGGCTATAATTTCATTCTTATGTATATTGGGGGAAAGCCCACTCTTGCTCCCCGAGGCAAAGATTTGGAAAAATTTGTCCATGAGTGGTTTCAGAAGACCAGAGGAGTGGATATTGCCGTTTTACCAAGAGATACTGTACAATCAGACCACCTTCCCCTCTTCAACAGGGAGTTCCGAGCCGTCGCCTATACCATTGGACTCCATGATATAAAATACGATAAGGAATATGCGGAACTGGAACTCATGTCCGATGGAGACATCAGAAATGATGTATGGGAACTGGATTTCGGTATGCGTGAGTCAAGCCTTGAACTACAGACAATGGGCAGACCTTCGGTCACAGGGCGGTACTACTGGAGTTGGGATGCAGGAACCGATGACGATGTAAACCAGTTCAGCGGAGCCGATGCCGCCATGATTCTTGGAGCCGTGACCGATGCGGCAAAGGATTTCGTAAGGCAGAAGAAACCCCGTGGCATCATCTTGGGAACGAAAGAGACAGCCAATCCTGCCCGTGGGCGCATCTACAAGATGCTTGCCCGTTCAGCGGCACGGGAAATGGGAGGAGAAGTGGTAGAGGTAGACAATGCCCGTGAACGGATGGCAAACGGGGTGGTGGTATGGTTTGATCGGGAAAATCCCTTCCGAGTATTAGGATTTCCCGATAGTCCATACGAGCAAAAATCCTAAATAACATACACGGAGGGCTTCCCATGCAAGATGAGAACAAGCGGCTACAAGACGAAATAATTAGGATATTGAACGAGAATTCAAGCACCACAGGAGATGCGCCTGGTGATGAAGTGGATATGGCAAAGGGAGAACTAAAGAACATCTCTGACCATGCCGCCATCATATCGGATATGCTCTCTCCAGACATGGAACTTGAGGCATGGGTGCAGTCAAAGATAACAAAGGCAGCAGACTACCTCTCATCTGTACACAACTACTTGAAGGGAAGAAGCGAGTGAATCTCACCGTAGACCAATTGATAGAAGAAGCACAGGAGTACCTTCTACTCTCTCTTCAAGAGAAAGAGAACCCTGTTGGATCTCTTGTGCAGTCTCTTGTGGAGAAAATCATTGGTGATAGCCGTGGTCAGATTGCCCGTGTGGAATTGAACAAGGGATGCCCTAGTGCTGTTCGTGAGCGTCTACAGATTGCCAGCGATACGGCAAAAATGAATGAAAAGAATCTACGGGCAAGAGAAGAGGCTCTAAAGGGAGAAATCGAGACTGCCAGTGGCGCAGGAGATGCTGCCCGTGCCTCCAAACTACAGGGAGAGATGGAACGCATCTCCTCTGAACGATCCACGAATCTAAAGAACATAGACAAGTTGGAATCCATTGCTTCGGATTATGCTCTGAAGTACAAGCCAAAGGATGACCTCTATGACCAGCGTGGTCATGCCCTGTTTCTACAGCGTGAGCGTGAAAAACTCGAACAGCGAATGGCTCACGAACAAGAAGCACCAGTTCCCAGTGGTGAGGGCATGGACAAGATCAAACGCCGATTGGAAAGAATACAATCGGCTCAAGCAGAAAGCGAAAAGTGGCTTTCAGAGAAAGATCCAAAGTGGCTGCGGGGACAAAAGGCAAGCCAAGGCGAACAGAAGGATGTAGACAAGCGTGAGAAGGATCGCATGGCAACCGAGCGCAAGGCAGAAGAGACTGCAAAGAAAGAAGCAGAGAAGGCTCAAGAGAAAGCCGCATCAGAGGCTCCACCCGAAGTACAGGCAGCAGCCGAGCGAAAGGCTGCACAGGGAGAAGAACCAAAGGGAGAGGCTTCTCCAAAGACTCCTGGTTCTGTGTGGCAAACAGCCAATGGAAGATATGGGGCGATCAATAAAGGTGGTATACAGAAATACTTTGGTTCTGAAGAAGAAGCCAAAGCATATTCCCAACTTGATCGTGGTCAACGCCGTAGTGGAGAGGCTCGAAAGCGCAGAGCACGGGCTTCAGCAGAAACACAAGCGGGCGCAGAGCCTGTTGCCCGTAAGATCATAAGAAAGAAACTGGAATCAGGTGTTTCACAACCACCAAAACAGAGGAAATCTAAAATGACAACTGAAGACTTTTCTTCTGAAGGCGAAAACAGTATCGTGGAAGTCTATCGTGACTCTGGTTTGGGCAAGTGGTTCCACGGAGAGAGTGGAACAAAGGAACCAGGTTGGGATCGCTACAATACAAAGGGAGAGCGGGCAGGAAAATGCGGAGATGCCAAAGAGGGCGAACCGTATGCTGCCTGCCTTTCACGGCAAAAGGCAGATAAATTAGGCAAAGAAGGCATAGCGTCCTTTGTTCGCCGCAAGCGCAGAGCACAGAAAGAGGCTGGTATGGGAAAGAAAGGCGAAACAGAAGGCTCAGGCAAAAAGCCTGTATTTGTCTCCACAGGAATAGACAAGGTGAACGAAGCATCAGAGAATGAGCCAACGAATCCCGAGTTGTGGGCAAAGGCAATCAGTCTTGCAAAGCAGAAGTTTGATGTCTATCCTTCTGCATATGCAAATGCATGGGCTGCAAAGTGGTACAAGGGAGAGGGCGGCGGTTGGCGCAAGGCTGACTCCTCTGTGAATGAAGCCGTCTCAATGGAGACAATGGAACAAGGCATAAAGGACTGCATTGCAGAGATAGAGAAGCACAAGAAACTTGCCCATGCAGCAAAGGCATCAGGAGATACAAAGGAATACACTCGTTGCCGCAATATTATTGCATCCCGATCCTCTGACATCAAGACCATACAGGACATGATAAAGCGAGAGAAGAGAAAGTCTTCTCCAATGAGCGAAGCAGTGTCTGCAATAATCGCAAACTCTCTCCAACGCAAGAACGAATTGACCGAAGAAGAGAAGCCATACAAGGGCTTTGTAAAGGGCAAGAACCACCCCGAGGGGGGCTTGTCCCGTGCCGAAGCGAAGCGTCAAGGAATTCGTGCAGGAATAGACACAAAGGATGAAGCCGAGCGCAAGGGAGGCTTCTCCAAACTCTCACCAGAAACACAAAAGCGTAGAAAGTCTTTCTGCTCCCGTATGTGTGGCATGAAGGCAAAGAATACAAGCGCAGAGACTGCTGCTGATCCTGATTCAAAGATCAACGCCGCACTTCGGGTGTGGGGATGTAGGTGCTGAATGAAGTCCTATTGGGAAATGAAGAGATATCTAAAGGAAGAAACCGAAGAGCAAACAATAGAGTTTGATCTTGATGGCAAATCCGAAGAGGAGATAAAGGCTTTTCTTGACTCCCAAGGAAT
>Ga0078894_10003735_pt1 | contig 11560 bp, 13 predicted proteins | sample LauGreSu1BDMLBSD_2_FD_67506 | JGI IMG/M metagenome (GOLD analysis project Ga0078894, IMG submission 67506) | Freshwater lake microbial communities from Lake Michigan, USA - Su13.BD.MLB.SD (version 4) (version 4) | ecosystem: Environmental > Aquatic > Freshwater > Lake | place: Lake Michigan... | reverse complement strand
TGTTCATCGGAAGATATATCCTTATTGCGTATAATAAGTTTAACATTCTCAACGACATATCCGGGTAAATCAATTGATACCGTTTCCTTTCCGTCATACTCGGACCATTTCAAAAAACACATAAACTTTATATCAAATTCTTTAACCTTCAACTTACTATTCTCATCATTGATTTCTTTGGCATCCATCGTTTCGATCATTTCAATGAAGACGGGATCTTCACGATCGATATAGTCACAAAAAGTTACAGTTTTCGATGATCGTCGGTTATATTCACTCAATCCCCTATCAGATAAACCGAACCCACCATAACATGCATTGTAAACAACTTTAAATGTTTGTGAATCGCATGAAGATGGAGAAGACATTTATTTTATAAAAATATATGTTTAATATTTTCATTGATTTTAAATTCTATACTTTTCATGCATACCCATATCTATGATGTCATCGTATAAACGAGTGATCCGTTCAACTTTTTCTTGTGACGATGTATCTTTTTCACGTATAATAAGTTTAACATTCTCAACGACATATCCGTGTAAATCGATTTTTACCGTCTCCGACCCATCATACTCACTCCATTCCAAGAATGACTGAAACTTTTTGTCGAATTCTTTAACCATCAACTTACTATACTCACTATTGATTTCTTCCTCATCCATCGTTTCTATCATTTCAATAAGGATGGGATCTTCACGAGAGATACAGGAAGGAAGAGTGATACTTTTCGATGATCGACGGTTGTATTCAGACAATCCTTTATCAGATAAATCGAACCCACCATAACAACCGTTATAAACCACCTTGAATATTGACATTTTTTAATAAAAATTATAAAAATGACCTTTTGATCTTTTTTATAATTTTTATATTACGATATTATTGGAATATTACGATGACAACGTGGAGCATCTCCGAATTTGTTAATTATTCTTTGAAAGAGCGGCAAATTATTAAACCTCGGATTCAGCGTCAAAAACGATGGGTAGACGATGATAACAAACAATATATTCTTTTTCTGCTCGAATGGAAACATAGTGTCATGCCATTCCTTCTCAACGAAAAGATTATCGATTCACGACGAATTTATTATCTTTTCGACGGAAACAACCGAGCCAACGCGATTCTTGATTTTATACTCAAACCACTTAGCGTTATCGACGATGAAAAAAAAAATATCATACCGAAATGTTTGCACCCTACTCTCAAAAAATATCTGAAAGAAGTTCCACTTGAAACATTGACAAAACCACGATATACATTATCAAAACTATACAGAGATCTTCCAACCAACGACGAATATAAAGAATTGAAGGCTATGAATATCACAGAGGAAGACGAAAACGCGTTTGAAGAAATGCTTGAAACAATTGGAGAATGGAAATTTTTCGACATTCATCTTTCTGTTACCATTAAATCCAACTTATCGGATGAACAAATGTGTTCTCTCTACACATCCATCAATAAAGGTGGTAAAATCTTATCAAAACAAGAATTGCTCGCTGGAAGTACCTTCCATATTAAATTTTCAAAAGAAAATCTTCCGAATTATTTTGATCATCTTGTCACTCATCTTTCTGGCTATTACGGTAAGATGAGTGACAATGAAAAATTAATGATAGAAAATTCTGGATCAACTCAAATTACACTATTTGAAGTCTTGGTTGCTTTTCAAATGCATCTTTCTGAGAAATATCGAGTGAATCATAAAAAATCATTTGTACACGTTTACACTGGTGAATCGAATAAGGATGTCGTCTTCTCTCTATATGAACATCTTGGTGGAAGGTTTGACGTGGTCAATCACGAGAATGTGTATTCCATTCTTCAAGACATTGAATATGGGTTTGATATGATCGTAAAAACATACGAAACCCTATATGATTCCTCTATTAATGCATCATCTCTACGAGACAAAACATTTTACCCGTCTCTCAACAAAAATGTGGCAATCTTATTGTGTTTCTACGCCATCCTAAACAAAGGACAAGATATTCGATCTGAAATGAAACGACTTTGTACCTTCCACGATTTGATGAATAAGAATAATAAAAGTGAAAAATATGCGATGGATCCCCTTGCATACCACCACGGTGGAATGTGGATGCCACAACAAATAAAAAAGATGAAGGATAAAAAAACATTTGACACTATTCCTAGCGTCGAAGACGTACTCTCAGTCATCAGAGACAGGTTAAACGATGATGACATGAATAATAAACATAGTATCAAACGAAAACCAATCACAATAGTAAAGGCGCTCGCCTTCAGTGCCTTTTATGGATATCAAATTCCAAGTCATCGAAAATCAGAAACACATGACATCGATCACATTATTCCATTTAGTACAAAAGGTAAAGATACGATCGACATCTGTCGTCTAGGAAATCTTCAACTTATCCCTTCCTCTATTAATCAATCACGTGGAAACAAACCCATCGTTGACCAGTGGATCAATGAACATAACCTAGTCTATCAACACTATCCATCACAAGCCGAGTATGAAAAAATCTGTGTATCAAAACATATCGTATCCGCCTCATTGTACAACGAGATGTGTGTCACACGTGAAGAGTTGTTCATCAAACAACTTCGACGGCTGTTTTCGTGAAAATAAAATTGATTTTTTTACAGTGTTTCTTATCCTTTTTATACACAACCTTCGGAATATGTCGACGCCTTCTTCTTCCGCTTCCACGATCGTCAAGACTGCCGTCAGCGCCGCCAATCCGAATGTTCGCACGTGGACCCAACTGAATGATGGAAATGATGGAAACCATAGAAATTCTCTCTTTCAGCCGCAACCGCTCGAATGGAACGTTTCTCCGAACACGTCTGTTCTGGTTCGTTCTCGCGCGGAGCCTGTCATCCACACCCCATCGCCTTTCGATCGAAACATTAACAAGGCTGCCTAAGCCTATTTTAAAATTTTTATATCTTATAAAAATTTATAATAATGTGTTTAATATGTTTAGTGTTCTGTGTAATTTGATGTAACGTTCTCGTAACGGCTCGTTCGAATAACCTTTCGCATTGAAAGCGGATGTTTTATGAATACGATGCCATGTTAACGACTCTGGGAGATTATATAGTTTTTTCCCGTTCAAACAGATATCCATCCATAAACTATAATCCTCCATCGTATAGTTGATATCGTCATACGCCCATTGACAATATTCTTTCTTTATCATGGCACTACTATTGATGACCGGATTATACTCTTCAAGAATGGATGGATCAATGTATCCCGTTGGAAGTGATGGGCCGCCACTCATTTCACCAAAATAACGACAACACGTACCAATGACTACTGCATCGTCTGCAATGGAAAGGGACGCTTGATATTGCTTTTCTAATTTAGTGGGTTCCCATTTATCATCGCAATCCAACATACAAATCCAATTACCTTTTGCCTTTGTGACTAAATCGTTTGAACTCGCCACTTTACCTTTAACGGTTTGAATATAGACTGTCATTCGACTATCAAGTTCGGCAATCTTTGAAGCCAATCGCCCAACCTCTCCTCCATCTTCGCCATGTCCATTAACACCAATTAGAATTTCCCAGTCCGTAAACGTTTGATCAATTACCGTTTTCACACATTCTTCCAAAAATTCAACCCCATTATACAAGGGAATAATAATACTGATCATCTTTTCATTTAAAGAAAGATATCTTTAAATGTTACTCATTTCATAATTTCATCCTATTTTGAAAATGTTTTCTCAAATCGTAGCGATTCGGAATAATTCATAACGATTCGGAATGATTTATCATAATTCGGAATGATTCAGAATTATTTCCGAAATTTTATAATTATAGTTTAAAATAAAGTATAATTATAAAGAAATGAATTGTAACTTTTGTAACAAAAGTTTTTCATCAAAAAGCAATCTTTTATCTCACCAAAAGACTGCTAAGTATTGTTTAGACATACAAGGAAAAGATGGTGATAGTTATACCTGTAAAGACTGTGATAGATCCTTTACAGCAACCAAAATATTAGTTGATCACATCCAAATATGTAAGGAAAGATTGAGAAAAGAGAAAGAAAACAAAGAACAAGATTATATAAAAACCATTAAACGACTTGAAACAGACCTTACTAAACTAAAAAAGGATAAACAAGAAAATGAATATCTTAAAAAAAATCTCCAAGAGAAGAACGAATATATTGCAAAGCTCGAAGCAAAACTCGAGAAGTTTGAGGATGCTGTTGTCACCAATATGGCAGCGACGACTCATGTATTAGAAGCAAAAGCTGTGAAAGCAGCTGCGTCAACAACGACTACGAACAATACGACGTTGAATACGAACATTACGGTGAATAATGTTCTGAACCTCTCCCAAGAGCATGTGAAGAAAGTGTTAACAGAACGTCTAAATTATAATGTGGTGTATGCCGGGCAAGCCGGCCTTGCGACATTTGTTTTTGATAATATTCTAAAAGATGCAACGGGCAAGTTGATTTATCGGTGTGTCGACGCGAGTCGTCAGATGTTTGAGTTCGTTGATGAGAATGGAGAGACAGTCAGAGATATGAAGGCAGAGAAGTTGACGCAGTCGTTGTTGAAAGGTGATGTGATTCGTCTTGGGTTGGAAGCAGCGGCAGCCGGGTGGAATACGGAGAATGAGAAGTTGAATACGGAGAGAGTGGGCGTGTTTGGGCCGAAGGTGAATGAGTATGCAGATTTGAACCGTAACAATACGGTGTTTCGATCGAAAGTATCATCGTTGACGACTTAGGATATAAGAATTTTTTTAGATATTATTCTAAAAAAATCTTAAGACACACACACACAAATAAAAATTTTGTGTGTGTGTGTGGCCATCGCGTGATAATAGAAATTAGAAATAGATTTTTTTTAGAAATGTTATAATAACAAAATACGATTTAAGGAATTTTTATTAATATAAAATGAGTAAAATTGTATGCATTTCTGGTTATTTCGACCCTGTTCATGTCGGTCACATTGAGTACATGAAACAAGCAAAAGCGCTTGGTGATTATCTTGTTGTGATTGTGAATAATGATCATCAGGCTTCTCTCAAAAAGGGAAAGGCTTTTATGCCTGGCGTTGAGCGTGTAAAAGTGATTGAAGCGATGCGGATGGTAGACAAAGTTGTGTTGTCTGTTGATACCGATCGAACGGTGCGTGAGACGATTCGGACGATTGAGCCTCGTCCTCACATTTTTGCGAATGGCGGTGACCAAACAAACCAGTCGATTCCAGAGACAGAAGTGTGTAAAGAGCTTGGTATCACTCTTGTCGATGGTCTAGGCGATAAAATTCAATCATCATCATGGTTGATTAAAAAGGCTTAAACTTATTTAAAATATTATTTTAATCTTTTAATATTTTAATCTTTATTTTGAATACGAACAAGAGGGGTTTCGATGAGATAGAATGTTTTACCTTCCTTTTTTAGATGTACTAATAGATCATTGTTATCATCGCCGTCGTCCCGATCGTTTTCTAGATTAGGTTTCCATTGTAGGGTATCGGCCTTTTTGATCACATAACCATTTGTTTTATTTGTGCCAACGACATCAAAATGATTGAGATAGGGAAGTTGTATTTCCAATTTATTGGGTTCCCATATATCGTGGACATCAAGAAGGGCAATATGAGAGGACTGGGGTGATGTGTAACATGTTATGATGTCATGAAGAGCGTTTGATCGGGAGGTGATAGGATAAAGGTCGATGACCGTTATTTTTTTTCTCTGAGTCTCGTCAATCGACGATACAATGTTTAGAACGGATTGATACACTTTTCCAAATTTCGGATAACCGTAGATGCCTATGATCATTTCCCAGTTTTCATAGGTTTGCGAGAGGATAGAAGAGATTGAATCCTTTATATATTCAACACCACTTGATATTGGCATGACAATACTGATATGGTTTACCTCAAGTAAGCGTTGAAACATGAACCATGTATCATATAACTGTGTGTGTTCGATATGAAGACAAAAGCGTGGTTGGTGTAATAAAATACAATGAATAATAATAATCTGGTCATCTTTTACGATCCATCCTTTTTGAAAGTACGTCTGTAGCATATTGTCATAGACATTTGTCCACCAGTCGATCTTCTCCCGATGAATCATAAAAAATCCACCAGCGATACTTGTTTGATCGACCGGGATGGGTTGGTTTAAACTAATCATCTGTCCAAGATAACTAAGGTATGGCATGTTCAAATTCACTATCGCATAATGAATTTGATGGGGGTTAAGGTTTTTTATTTTTTGAGGACAAGGCCATTTTTTTAGAAGAGTGTTGGTGTGACTGTCATTTTGTCTGTTACGAAAATATCCGACATCACACCATCCATGCATATCGGTGTTAAAATATTTCTTGTCTACTGTTTCCTTGACAAACCATAATTTTTCGCTCCATAACATATTAAGAGTCCATTCCGTTCGATCGTTAAGAAGATGGTTGAGAGCGTGATTTTTTTCCCATTCTTTTATATATCGATAGGTATAGAATTGGTTAATCGGTTTGATAATAATTTTCAAATTATTTTCTACATTTTTTATATTCTTGATATATTCAAAGCCTTCTTCGTTTGTGTAGAAGACAAGGTTGAACATTTCCGATTTTAGCAATGAAATAAAGTTTTCTATCCAGCCTTGATAGATAGAAGCGTCAAATTTTGAGTGGAGGGGGTAAAAACATGTAGAAAACGTGATGTTTGCCATCGTAGTGATTTATAAAAGAGAATTATTGCTATAAAATGTGTTTGTTTGTAAAGAAGATTTCTTCATAATACGGAGGGTAATGGGTGGGATGATATGGATAAGGATTATGGTGATGATGTAAACGTTTGAAAATATTGACTACCTTAACCATACAAAAAGGTGGACAAACATATAGCAATCCGTTTAAGCTTGATAACATAATGTTATAACCAAGGGGTGGTTGATAACTACTATTCCATTGACGTTGAAATCCGTAACCATAGAGTGGTACGACTATCGATAGTATTTTTTTCATTTATTCTTGTTATAATATTTTAAGCGAGAATAAAAACATAAAAAACATAAAAATGAAAAAGGGAAGGCGAATGGTGACTGGATTATAAAATATTAAAATGTCAAAACTACCAACCCTGTCTATTCTATCGTTTTGGTTTCCATCGAACGACTATCAATCATTTTGGTTTGATGGCAGTAAAGATGATGAGATTCGTGAAAAATATAAGGAGGTTTTGACGTATTGCAAGAATGGAGAGAACGTTGCATCAACCTATGATGAAAAATTGGCTTCTATTATTGTTCTCGATCAGTTTAGTCGTTCAATTCATCGGAATAATAATGACTATTCATTTATAGAGGAAACTGAACTCGCTAATAAATTAGCGTACAGTATGATAGTGGATGGTGCTGATGTGAGATACCCGATTTCTCAACGTTTGTTTATACTGATGCCGTACCGTCATTTAGCGGTACTGACTAATAACAGTGAGTTACTTGATATTGTTATTTCAAAACTGGATAACTATGAGAAAGAGTGTGGACCGTCAACGTTGCTTCATCGTTTTCGTAATGCTACTTATCAAAACTTTTCCGTTACTACTGATCGAATTTTACGTTATCGATACGACAATCCGAGAGGAACGATACGGGATTATGACGATGTACTTGATCCTGTCTGTAAAGATTATGCCATAACTGTGGAAGATTTTGATATGGAATTGTCACCGAAGCGTACGATAACATTTCTTCCTCTTTATCAGACGATGAAACGATTTTTTACGTCGTCTTCATCGTCTGATAAATTACCCACCATTGGTGTTTCGCTGTCAGGTGGAGTGGACAGTATGGTTATTTTGTATGTATTGAAGACACTTGTGGATGATAAATGTATCAAGAGTGTATATGCCTTGCACTTATCCTATATGTTTTCTAATGAAATCGATAATAAAGAGAGCGAACAATCGAAAAACTTAATTGGAATGTATTGTTCGTTATGGAATATCCCTTTTTATACGAGGATGATTCCGTATTGTCGTGAGAATACGGACCGATTATTTTATGAGGAGGAAACAAAGGCTGCACGATTTGCGTCTTATCGTTATCTTTCAAAAAAACACAATATAGAGGGATGGTGTCTTGGTCACCATCATGGGGATGTGGGTGAGAATGTGATGATGAATTTGTGTAACGGTCGTTCGTTGCTTGAACTAAAAGTGATGGATAAGACGTCCCGTTTGTATGATGTGACATTGTATCGTCCTCTTCTTGATCATCCAAAGAGTGACATTTATGAGGTTGCTCATATGTTTCTGATTCCATATTTGAAGGATACCACCCCTGATTGGGCGTGTCGAGGGGTGTTGCGTCGAAAGGTGTTTCCTCCTCTTATTGACCAGTATCCGTCGATTTTACAGACGTTGGAGAACATTTCGAATGAATCGTATGAGTGGAAGATGGTGGTGGAGCAGTTTGTGATTGAGCCTATTAAGCGTGATATCCTATTTGATTCGTCTAAAAAAATGGCTACGATGAAGATGCGTGGTGTGCTACCAAAAGTGGTATGGTCGTCTGTTTTTTTGTATATTTTTCATTCGATGGGCATTAATATGATTTCTCATAAAAATGTGGCGTATTTTTGTGATATGTATCAACGCAACATTTTACGAAAAAACCGGTTTATGTTTTCAAACAACTGTGTTGGAATTTTTATGGAGATTGAGAATACGATGATGTTGCGTATTGTTCGTTTGAATGAAAAATAATTAATATTTTAATTTTTATAATAAATAGTAATGTCGAATCGTTCGTTTCCTTATGCCAAAATCGCAAATTTTGGTCAAATTCAACCAATGCTTATGACAGATGCGGTAGGGTTTTCCGTAAATAAAGATATTGATACGTCGTTTGACATTGGCCCAACCTCTCGTATGTTTGGGCCTGATATGCCTAATGCTCAATTATATATGGCTGAAAAGTGTGCAAAAGAATGGGACGGTGCATGTGAATTAATGTCTCGTAACCGAGATAGTTCCAAGTGTAACTCTGGTAAAATTTCATCATCGTTGTTTCGGTCGCCTTCTGTTGATGGCATGACTGTTGGTGATTTTTTAGTAGAAAATGCGGCGGTGCGTCGTTTTTGTGATTTATCGTCGTGTAAGTTGACAAAAGAGTCTTATAATCCAATGGATCCTTACTCTCCGACCGTCTCTTCGTATTCGGACTGTGGCTATACACAGTGTTTACCAGTGTGTGAGCCGCCGTCTGACCCTGACAATGACATTCTTCTTAATAAAGTTTTGGATAAGCCGGACCGTCATATTGATTTGCTCGTTAATATGTATCGAAACGTGAAGGATCGACAGAAATACGAGAACACTCGTCTTGGTATGATTTTCAACGTTTTTGATTCGTATTTCCAACAGGCATCGGGTTACACTGGTCACACTGGTCCAAGACGGATGTGAAGAGTATGAGAGTGTGAAGAATAAAAATAATAAAAATAATAAAAATGAATGGCTTATAGAATTGATTGATCATTTAATTATCAATCATAACATAAAAATGGAGGGTTATCGGCATGCTGAAAAAAATAACATTTTAAATGAAGTGGCGTCTGTTCGTATCAAGATCGAACGTTCTAAAAATGCGATTGACTCATTACGGAAAAATACAATGATTCGTGATAAAGAATTTTTAGAAAAAAAAATGGATGAGAATAAGGAACTGATCGAGTCATTGACTGAAAAATTGGAATGGTTACAAGAGAGAATTCGTCAACTAGATAATGGAGAGTTGGACGAAGAATTGTCTGAAAAAGTTCAACAAAACATGGACGATATTTACCAAAAAGTAGATTCTGCAAAAAAGAAAAAAGCTTTTGCTAAAAAAAAGATGGAGAAAAAAACAGAAGAAGCTGTTTCCTTCCACAAACGTCAAAAAGATAATGATTATCAAAAAAAGCGTCAATATTATGATATGCTTCGTGAGTATGAGCGTTTCTGTGAGCTTGATATTCCTCCTTATATTTCTGATAATTTGAAGGATATGCCCAATAACAAGGGATACATTTGGAAGGGTGTGTGGTGTTTTGGTGAAAGACCTCCCCAGAATAATGAACAGTGTACCATGTTTGAAAAGCAGCGCACCATTATGTACATTCATGAGATTGACAAGAACGAACATGTGATCTTTAAAAAGGTTGGAAAAGACCCGAAAGAATTGCATAGCCGTGTCTATCGTAAAAAAATATTGTAATTCTTATTCCATCATTCCCTATCATTTAAAACATTAAAACATTCACATGAATGTTTTATAACTTTTATAACTTTTATAACTTTTTTATATGTTTTTATATGTTTTAATAACGGGATACATATTGATCGCATGACGAGCCAGGGCCGCATTGAGGATAAGCATCTTTCGAAAGAACACGACCGTCGTAATCGCCAGCACGCCATACGTGACAATTATTTGCCTTCTTTGCTGTTGGTACAGGTGCAGCCTTGTTAATATTGTAACCAACGCTTCCAAACTGAGGGACTGCAAAATCTCCAGCAGCCTTTTTACCTGGTTTAGGTGCTGGTTGGAGGTGATAGTATTTACCTAAACTTGCATAAGGAGAGCCTGCCATTTTATTCCATTCTGGATTCGTTAGACCAGATGACATTCTTTACTTTATTAAAAATAAAATAAATTATTTTCATCGAAATGTTTCGAAATGTTTTATTCGTTACATGTCGTACCATTTAAACTCCTCTTCATCCCATACCACTCCGAAGACCGATAAGGTATTGAACCATTCTGTGAACCACTCCACGTAATATGATACATCTTCGCCAGACATCATTTTTGTCGACATATCCATACAATGGCTAACAAATAAAAGATAGTCCGGGTGTCCGTCAACGGTATGTTTCATAAACTTGGCCAACGAATGAGCCTTGTAATAGATATAAAAATCGTGATCTGAAAAATGTGACATAGGTTTATTATGGTTTATTATTTTATTATATCAAAAATCCTAAAAAATGACGTTAAAATTATTTAATAAGCTCTTCCATATAATAAATGAATACAAATGAGGATATCATTCCTAAACTAAAATTTATTTCAAAGCTTAATAAAGGTGATAAAATTAATGTTAAAAGTATGTATATTCAACCTAATAATTTTTATAATAAGATTAGTCGAAGTTTTTTTAATATTGATGATCGAACAAACACCCTTATTTTTGTTCAAACGACTTTAAAGAAAGGGTTTGAACTTTTTTTACAGCATATTACAAGCGTAAATCCGTTTGATAGTATTCTTTGTGCAAATATTTTAGCTGATCTTACAAACACAAAGACAGGTCTTCTTAATCTGAAAGAAACATATATCGATGATGTAATGTTTATTTGTAAAATTGATGCGATGATTGAAGAAACAGACGCTAAGCTCGCAGAAATTCATAGCAAGTATCCGTTGGATGCAATACGAAAAAGTACGTGAGTAATATTTTTTATAACAAAAAATATTATAGTCGTTTATTTGTATAAAAGATAGATTATTTTTATTTGTGTAAGGATGT
>Ga0078894_10003733_pt1 | contig 11569 bp, 13 predicted proteins | sample LauGreSu1BDMLBSD_2_FD_67506 | JGI IMG/M metagenome (GOLD analysis project Ga0078894, IMG submission 67506) | Freshwater lake microbial communities from Lake Michigan, USA - Su13.BD.MLB.SD (version 4) (version 4) | ecosystem: Environmental > Aquatic > Freshwater > Lake | place: Lake Michigan... | reverse complement strand
AGGAGACCCTGCATCCGGATATTTGTGGTATGGAACACAACAAATTGCCAACAATACCTTTCCGGATACAAACACGACATTTCCTGCTTATTTTCGTATCCAACAACCTGCTCTCCTGTCGGGATTATCTTGTTCATTGGCCGTTGCTCCATCCAGTGGAACGACCACAATTCTAGTGCGGTATACTCCGATAGGACAAACCACGCCGTTGGACACCATGTTTACCGTATCGTTGACAGGAACCACACGAGAAGCTTATTTTTACAATGGGTCGGTATCGTTGAATGCTGGAGATAAAATTCATGTATACTTAACATGGACCGGAGGAAATGCAAACTTGTCTCATGACCTTACCGTTCAACTGGACTTGTTCTAACGACATACAACGGCTGTATCTTGAATCCATGGTCTCTATCATAATGTAAATATTTATCGTATCCAAAGAGTTTTCCTTGAATAAAAATGCCTTGTCGGTTTCCTACACGGCGTTCTATGCCCATGACAATTTGTTGAGAGGAGTCCCCATTGACGCCTTCCTGAATGGTCGAACATTGAAGCAATTTGCACATGTTGGTATACATGCATACGGTAGGATGGCCCCGGAACGGGTATACATCCGGTGGGTCAATTCCAATGTTGGACCCGTAATACAACATAGAACAAATACAACGAGCCAAGATGGGATGATTTGCCTCGGACCATAATACAGCTTGAAATATCTGTTCTGGAAAATACGTAGACACAATGCTCAAAAAAGACAAGGGAGAAGGTAACACCTCCTCTATGGACAAGAGAGGTTCAATGTCAATGTCTACATAAAAACCACCGCATTTATATAAATAACAATATCGGAAAAAGTCAGACTTGTATCTTCCAAATGGAATTTTAGAAAAAAAAGTGCAATATTCCTCTCCGTAGTGTGTCTGTAAAAACTGAAGAATGTCCTTGTCGGTAAAAAACAAAATCGTATATCCGGGATTCAATCGTTTCCATGCATCTAAAATGACAGGAGGAATTTGATGGTCTTTCCAGGTAAGAATGATATGTTTAGGAATCATACCATTCTGTAAACAATGTATATTTATATGGTTATACTATAAGATGGAGACTCCGTTTGAATTAATGCAGATTGATTCCAGAGACTATAAAGTGTTGTTCAGGGAACTCAATAAAATTTTTGAAGGAAGGGACTATGATTTACGAAGTAATCGGGGGTTGATTGGGTGCAGATGGTCTGCTCTTTTTTATTATGTACTATATGTACTTCATACATATGATATTCCTCTTGAGGAAAAAAAAGAGATGCTTCGTGCTTTCATGAAGCGTATTTTTAATCGGAAAATTGGATTTTTAATTGAACAAGACCCTCGGCTATATACTTTACAAGATATGTATAGATTTCAACGACTGGACGAGGCACAACATGAAATTATATCTACCCCAGAAGACATTATGAAACTTGTCGCTGAATCTGCGGATAACCCTACTATTTTTGAAATGGGAATTGTACGACACACGTTAGATGGAGCACGAATCATTCATTATTTTGTGCTCATCGTTTATGCGGTAGGAGATGAACGACGAATGTTCACATTATCTTCATGGGGAGGGTCTTACGTCAGCATTTCTCAATATTATAAAGATATAACAGAAGAACAACTACAAGCTCTTATAGATGACATAACAACCTTAGAACATGTACCTATTGATTTTAGCAGAGTTAATGCAAGGAATGCTGGCAAGGACTATCCTCTCCTTGATATATCACAGGACCAACTTGTTACAGTAAGAGATACTCCTATGTGGCAGTTCTTTCTAGACCCTGACTACGGAAAAGAACAACTCATTCGCAAAGACGACTTTTACCGAAGAGCCAAACTAAGGGTTCAAGGGAATCATTTTTATTCCTCACCGGAATTAAGTTCCCTGCTTGAATATTGTAAATATAAAAATCCAGATTATGGAAGAACTGAATTGGTAGTGTTTAAAAATGTAATTCCTTTGTTGCAAACTCTTATGAAAGAAATGTTTAATAGACCCCGCAGGTCTAGTTCTCATCGTATGGTATTAACAAGGGCTAAAAAAAAGCATTTGATATCAAATGCTGTTATTGGAGCTCCCAAACCAACCCGAAAGGTAACCAAATGGAAAAGCGTAAGTACGAGACGGACACGTTAAAATTCCAAAAACGAGTCCAAGGCAAGAGCTGCCGTTTCATCACCTGCAGTTTCCGCCAAATGTAAGTAGTGAGACCCCTCGTAAATATCCACCTCGCCTCCTTTTCCTTGAACCAATAGTATGCCTAGCTCTCGCATGGCAGCAACATGGCCAAAATGGGCAGCGACTTGGAAGGAATATCGTGCCATGGAATATATACGAGTTTGTGCATACATTTTCCCTGCGTAAAATAAGAAGGTTGCCATCTTATTTTCCATTTCCATGTGTATACAGAACGAAAAAAAATACATCAATTTTAATCCACAAAACAAACTAAAATGTATCGTGTTCCCGATGTAATGGGTCTTCCTTCATGATAATGGGTGAGACGACCCGGATGCATGGTAGCATATCCAATTTGATGATGTTGTACAAAACACTTTTGTCGTATAAAATAGCAACCTCCTCCTTCAAAGGCATCATTCAGACAAATGCTAATGGTATACGTAGACGAATCGTGATGCGGCTTCAACTCTTTCTGTCCATCCATGGAATATTTCACGACAAAGGAAATGTTGGTCTTTTTTGTTTTGTACGAGTGATACATGGTATTGGCGACAGGAGCAATGTAGGCATGGATGATTTTTTCCCATGCCGAGTCTATGGAGAGTTGATGTAAATGAATGTCGCGCGTAGGTACGTTTTCATACGTACCAATTCGTGGGTCCATGACATCCGAACGACCTTCCGACCAAGCACCCGATGATTCACATAACTCTATCAATTCTTTACAAAATTTGGCACTGAACAATGGGAACCTGTATACATCCGAACAAGGTTCTTGACACAATTCACTCGTTCCACGATAGCGTAGATAGTCGGGATGAAGATACTCTTGTTCCCAGGTAGGCGAGGAAAGCTGTGTAAGAGGAGGACCGTCTTCTATGTATCCGTAGGTTTCTAAATTACTCACATACATGAAATAGTGAGCCTCCCTCACTTGTTTGGCAAAGGCCATGTCTGCGTCCATGGTTCCGCAAGTATACACATGGGGAAATCGTTCTAAAAAACACCGTTTTACAAGATAAATCCCGGTAAGGTAGGGAACATTCCATACAGACCGTTTTGTACAGTGAACCATGTCCATGTAATCATCTGACCTTTTGTAATACCCCGTTTCGGATACATCTCCCCAGAAATTACACCATGCTGTATTTCCCTTTTTCACCATGGGACCTACAATGGTTTTTTTCATGTGAAGGAGCTTCATCAACGTGTCTGGATTTGTAATATGATAGGTAGGCTCTATCATCAAGAGATAGTCTGCTGAGGTGGATAAAAAGTCGTGGACGACCTCGTTCAAGGAAAACGATTTCCATATCAATTGGTCGGATGGATAGGATAAAGTAGGTAGATAAGATGCATTGACATAGACGAGAGGTGTTTCAGTAGAATGTGCAGTAATACAATACTTGTATACGTCCGACCATCCTAAGAGATAGTTTTCAAGACGGTTTAAATACCGTTTGGTGGAAGAGGGACCATTGCCGTGAAGTATACAGGGAAGACCGTGTTGGTTTTGGACCCGTCCATTCTTCAACCATTCTACCGGAGACTCATTCAAGGTTTGAAAAAGTATACTGTCCCTGTCTAGTAGGATATCGTTTCTGTTTAAAAACTGATGCGTATAATAGAGTTGGTCATCGGAATCGGGCGGAACTTGTTGTAAAAAGGAAAGAATTTGTTTCCCTTTTCCGATAAATCCTCCCGAATTTAAATACGGAGGGCAAGTATACAGAGAGGCCAAGCAAGGTTCCGGCCAACAAGTGGGCTCCGACGAAAAGACTACCAGGTCCATGTCACCGGTCAATGCCTTGTATTTTTGATAGACTTCTTTGGGATGAGATACAAAAATGACATCATAACTATCCGTGAACAATACAAGGCGTTCTAGTTCTTCCGACGACCAGGACATCAATTCATCATACAAAAGGTTTATTTTTTGTCCGCCTCCGGGTCCTTCGGCCATACATCCCCCTTTCCATTCCATTCCATCCCCTAGCATCTTATACGGATGACCATAGGTGCGACATGATTGTTCAAACCGACTACGTGCATCGTTCGGAGATGTTCCTACGGAAAGTACAAGATAATCGTCATAAACGGCGGACAGGTAGGGTTCCGTGTGATAGGTGGTGCTTTTATACAATTCTCCTTTCACGGGATGAATCAAAAGAGGATGTACAGAATATACACGAAGAGGAATCGGAGTAAAATAGGACAGATATTCCGTATGAGGATACTCGGGGTCATACAGCAACGGCAAATATTCGTCCACGGGAATGATATGTTGTAGATAATTACCGGCAACTAGTTTTTGAGCCCCTTCATACGAGAGAAGGTAAGCATGCGTTCCATAGCTATATTTTGCTACAATAAAAGGTTCTTCTACTTCCAAGGAGGAACGCAGAGGACGACGTCCCAGATACATCAAGTCATATTCCGGTGCTCCCTTCATACGGTCTGTCAACGTAGCAAGAAAATCTTCTCCGAGTACGACATCGTCTTCTAGTATCAAAGCACCGGGTAAGTGCTCGTCTACAATGCGTTGCCACAACAGGGCATGGCTGAGAGCACAACCAATTTCACCTTTGGTAAGGGTTTTACGACTAAAAGGGTCGGTCCATTGTGGAAGAATAGAAAATGTATACTTACTCAAATCTTGTTGACCGTCTACGGCGTGAACAAATTCATACGATACTTTTTCTCGTTGAAGTTGTTCTTCTAATCGTTCACGTTTCTCTCGTTCATGTTCTAAATGAACAATGAACGTCAACATACTTCTATTTACGGACTCTTATTTATCTTTATTTTCAGACGGAATAAAATGAGTTTTGTTGATTTCTGGTGTAAAATGAGGTGGATATCCTGATTATTTATTTTCGGCAAGATGTTTTTGTTGTAGTACAAATTGATATTGACGCTGAAACCATTTCAACGAGTAAAACGACGTTATCTTTTTCTTCAAGGTCTCATGCAACTCTTCCGGAGAGTGGTCCGTATACTTGTACAAGGTTGTCTTTTTACGAAGACCGGAAATGAGCTTCTTTAACTCCGGTAAAGTGGAACTATCTATATAATCCGTTCCATTCACAAAAAAAGCGGTAGTATACTTTTGAATGTTGGGATTCCATACATAGATAAAAAGGTGAACCTTTCCTACACCTTTTTCGCGATGGGTAAAGAAAAACGCATTGAATTTAGGGAATTTGTCCTTTTGTGTTTTTCCTTGAATCAGGCGAACCATTCTTGTCAACATATCAAAGGACACTATATTATTTACGAGATTTGCGTCTGCGACTCTTACGTTTTGTAGAAACACGTCTACGCGACCGACGTCTACCACCTGTCAAGGGAGAAGGGGACAACACAACAGGCATAGTGTATACCACTATTATATTTTTGTACACTATGCCTTATACGATGAGAAAACTTCCTAGAAGTAATCGTTGGCGAGTCTACAATGTAGATACCAAGAAAGTGTACGCTTACCGAAGTACCTACGCGAATGCACGTAAACAACTACGGCTACTACGCGCATTGAAGGATTAGATACATTTTAGATTAAATTATAGCGATACTGTATGAGGACAAAGAGAAAGGCATGCGTTTTGGGAGAAACACGGGATAGACGCACCAAGCTCTGTCGTCCTAAAATGAAACCTGGCCGAAAACCAGGACAAAAAAAAACGGCAAAGGTCAAATCCATCGGTCATCATTTCAATGAAAAGGCATCACAAGACCTGCTTCGCGCCTGCAAAACTATAGGAGAAGACGGTGTCATTGATTTAAAATCGTATTTGTTAGATGGTGCCAACATCAACGTAAGGGATGATTCTGGCAAATCGTGTCTCATGTGGTTAGCTCAACGAGGAAATGTAGAAATGCTAGAGTTGTTCCTCTTGAATGGCGCCAACATAACTCTTACGACGCATGCGAGAGAAAACGCGCTTCATTTTGCGACAGAATCAACGTTGCCCATCTTGCTCCAAAATAAGATTCCTATCAATCAGCTGTCTACCGAAAACAGAACACCTTTGTACAATGCCATTCTTCAACAATCCGTTCCTATTACGGAAATGTTGTTGCAACATGGTGCCGAATTTCAACCGTTTGATGATACCCACATCAACGAAGTCCAGTATGCCATGAAATTACGTGTCATGGAAAAAAATAAAAAACTGTTGCCACTTGTGCTCGCCTATGTTCCTACGGAAGACCTTTTATTAGCAGTGTCGTATGCCCAATCCATGGCCGAGTCCAAAGTAACACCCCTGCAACGAAATGATTATCTTTTCCTTTCCAACACCATCATGGACATGTACCATCAACGTAAAAAGCGTTAACGCTGTCGCAAAAGGACCAATTGTTGATTTAAAATGTCAAGAATTTCATTTCCGGTAAAAGTTCGGTCTTTGAATTTCACGCAAAAAGCGTTTCCTTGCGCAAGACAATGTTGATACTGTTCTACATCGGGTTTATGTTCCCTACCTCCTTCAGTATACTCGGTTTCATGAATGGTTTTGGTAAAAAATAAATGCATGTCTTTGTCCGTAATCCAGTGTTGAATGTTGTACTTGTACGATTTCCCTTGATGTTGCAAGACTTGTTTTTTATCCACGGTATTAAAAGGATGGCATACGACTAAAATAACCTGTTGAGGGTCTAGTTGTATCATGGGAATCGTATAGTTTTTCAAAAAGTATTTTTCTTCTCCCATGCAGGATTCTTCGTGATACGAGGTAAGGTCCAACAATTCTTTTTTAAAGGCAAACGTTCCTGCCGTAGCATGATTCTTGCCATACGGACCAAATTCAATGACTTCACCCAAATGAGGATAGTATACATGAATGATACTGGACCCCGCAATGAGAGCCGAACTGGACATCAATCGTTCTACGGCATGCGAGATACGTGTAGGTGGGTAATAGTCGTCGTCGTCCATATAGACGAGGATGTCTCCGGTACAATTGGCATGCAATAGATTTCGTTTGTATCCTAAGTGTGCCTTTTTATGCAATCGTATGTATTTGACCTGTGGGAGAGACGCTACCAAATCTCCAATGGGGTCGGTTCCGTCATCTACAATGACCCATTCTAGAGGACCTGTATACGTTTGATGTCGTACACACTGTATTAGGGTAGGAATAAAAGGGCGACGGTTGTAGGTAGGGGTGCAAATGGACACTTTCATATACTAGCAGTATACTAATTATTAGGCTTGGCTAACTCAGCAATGGCTTCTCTAGAAAGAATAACGAGAGCAGCCATACAAAATCCAATGAATACATAGATACTTAGATACTTGAAGGCTCCGTAGAGGACAATGAATAAAATGAGGATGGATAAACTTGCTGTGTACCCCCCCATGATATGAAAGATTTCTCGTGTTTTAAAAAAGGGACTTACAAAAAGACCCCATAGAATCAACATGGAGTTGACAGATGCTCCCAAACTCCAAATCATGACGTTCAAGACTAAAAAGAAAAACGATTGACACAAATGGAACATCATGTGAAACATCCATGGAATAATCTTGAATAAAAATGTCATTCCCAAATTATCATAATCCCAGACTTCATCCTTTTTATTACACCATTCATAAAAGTATACAGGAGGAATAGCATAATGAATAGACTCTTTGAATCCAGGACAGGTTTGAAAGGATGCATAAATGATGAGGGCTACTGAAAGAGGATAAATGATAACTGGAATGACCAGCATCAGGATAATAGAGAGTCCATAGAAAATCAACCAATCCGGAACCATGGAAAGAAATATACCCAATTTACTCCAAATGAGTGTACTGTTGGCAACGGACGATTGAAAGACAATAGAGACCCAGGTCATCCATTTGCTAATGTTGGAGTCGGTAGGATTTACGGTTGCTGTACAAGTATACGGTTCTGTTTTATTTGGAGTTCGCATCAATAAAAAATTCCCTCCTAAAAAGGTGACGCCTAATAAGGCACACAAGTAGGTAATAACAAAGACCAAATATCCGGGGACATCTCCCACCATTTTATTGATGGTTTGTTTCTTCTTCATATAACTTCGTTATAAAATATTGAAAATGATACTACGTTGAATAAAGTAAATGACCAAAGAAGAGAAATTCATTGCGTTGGCAGGAGAATGGGCCATGAAATCTGTCCTTTTCAGCCGACATGGATGTGTTCTTGTAGTCCATGGAAAACCTGTTTCTTATGGATACAATCAATTGCGAAACTATTCCAAGGACGGTATGATTCAGGGATATTCTTGTCATGCAGAAATGGATGCGCTACGAAATGCCAAGAAACGAAACGTGTTTGAAAAACGCCTCCCTAGAAGCACCATGTACATTACCCGACTCAACCGCAACGGTCACTACTTTGATTCACATCCTTGTGAACTGTGTTTTTCCCAAATGCTCAAATTTGGAGTACACCGGGTGGTCTATACCCATGAAACGGGCGTAGACTCCGTACGATTACAAGAGTATACCACCAAGTATACGACCAAGGGCTCTTCCTACAAGAACACTCTTGCATAATCTACCATTTCGTCTTTTTTACGTTGATAGGAACTGCCGTCTTTTTGAGAGCCTTGGGGTCATAAGGAGTATCTTCATCGTTGTCCGGCATGTTCTTGGACAATTCCCAAAATTCTTTGGACCCCAGCTTGAACGTTGGATGCGATTCCGCTTTGTACCAAAAGATTTGGTCCGTCAACTTGTTGCTTTTGGAATTGTTATTGATGACCAAACATTCATAATTTTCAGTACACTGGTCCATGACTTGAGAAAAGGCCTCAAAGGTAGGAAACATGCCTGCATAGTTATCGTAAATTCGTTTTCTATTGTTGATGTAGGGTTCACGCAGAATGAACACGTAATCAATGTTGGTTCTCAAATTGGGAGGAATACCTAAAGGATACTGCATGGTAATGATGAGCATGATTTTCCAATGCCGTCCATTCATGAACAATAGCCTCATGAGCTTATCTTTTGTCCATGCATTATCATACAAGCAGTCATCCAGAATACAGAACGCACGAGGGTCAATGTTGCTCTTTTTGTACATTTGTATTTCTTGGTGCACCTGTTTCATGCACTGTCGTTGACGCTTCAAAATGTTTTCAATGATACCCGTGCTATACTCTTCGTGGATGAACAGTTTGGGTACATGTTCACTGTAGAACGAATTGCCCGCTTCTGTTCCTGAAATGACAGTTCCAATGGGAATGTCTTGCTGATAGAACAATAAATCTTTGACCAAATAACTTTTTCCTGTATCACGCCGACCAATCAAAACAATGACAGGACCTTTGTTTTCATTGGGACGAAAACTAATATCCTTCATGTTGAATTTTCGCAATTCTAGTGTCATAAGTCTATCGTATACAAAAAATGAAGGTCCTAAACTTAAAATTGATATGACATAAAATAATCTACATGTGTACATTATGGAATTTTGCGAGGTATGCGACAACATGCTCTATCTGGAGCCGACTCCGGAAGGACTCCAGCACAAGTGTAAAAAGTGTGGCGTTCAAAAATCCATTGACGGGTCCGTCGTCTCGTCGGTGGTCTTTGTAAAGCCGGAGCAAGCCATCCCCATCAACAAGTATACTAAATATGATCCGACCCTTCCACGAGCACCGACTATCCCGTGTCCGACCAAGGATTGTCCGAACGCAACACTTCCCTCGGAAGTCATTTACTATCGCTACAACCATGCCGAGCTGAAATACATTTACCTGTGCCCAAAATGCGATGTCTTGTGGAAACCGACTAAAAATTGATATTAAAAATTAATCTCTATTAAAAGAATAGAATGAGCGACGAAGAGACATCCGATGTGGAGGCAGACTTTGAGAGCACGGGGTCCAACGACAGCGATGTCCCGGACGAGGAGCCGATTGAAGAGTTTGTTCGCGATGATGAAGACGAAGAGATTGAAGAACCTCCGACGCGCCTGGACATTTCTACTACCATCTTGCAAGTTCATCCACAAGAAAAACGCGTCGGCTACGACGAGGTTCTCTCCAAATGCACGATTCAACGAAACGAAAAACAGCAAATTGTAGACCCTCTTCATACGACGCTTCCGTTTCTTACCAAATACGAGTATTCCCGAGTGGTTGGGATGCGAGCCGACCAGGTGGAGAATGGCGCGGCTCCTTTTGTCGTGCTGGAAGATTCCGTACATGACCCCTACGTCATTGCAAAAGAAGAGGTTCGGCAAAAGAAGATTCCCTTTATCATTGTGCGACCTCTTCCCAACGGGAACATTGAATACTGGAAATTGTCAGATTTGGATATTCTCGTTTAACTACACTTTTGAACTACCAATTGTTTTGTAAATAGAAATTTTTTCACAGTGCGATTGCGGCGTTTCAAATTACAGGCGAGACAACTTATCAAGACATTACCTTGGTTATGACCCATGGTATTGTCTATCCTGTCCAGTGTCCATTGTTGAGGGTCTCTTGCCGTATACTCTTGCTTCAGTGCACATTGACAATAATAACACATGAATTTACAATCCGTCAACAGTTGAGACACGTACTCTGCGGTCACAAAATGATACTCGCTATAAATGTCCCATTTTTCATCTTGAGCCTTGTATCCGCGTAGTTTTTTGTGAAGTGTCATTTAGTGTACTATATTATGGTATTAAAAAAGAACAAGATGAGCTGATACGTATTATTAACTAATAAATTCATTGCCAAAAAAACAGCGTTCTAGGATATATTATCTGTGCATAGTATGCCAACAATTGATAAAAGATTACTGTCTAAAGGAGAAGGAATCCCGACATTTTCCACAAATGCTAGTCGTAATAAACACGGATTAGGTCTTCCGCAACAGGCTAACACTGTAGTTGGCAATACACGTCGTATATTTAATGCAAGCACAACAGCAGATTTACCTGGTCAAAATGCTCGACGTGTAAATGCAAGTATTGGTAAAGTTGAACCTCGTCCTGTATCTCCGGTGCAACCGAATAATTCAACAGGTCGTACTCATAATAAAACTCGTAGTATATCTACAGCCCATGGCATACCTTCGGCACGACCATCTCTTGGAGCACCTTCGGCACGACCATCTCTTGGAAGACCTTTTCTGCGTCCGAGGGTCAACTTAACTCGTAAAATTAGTCCTCCTGTTAAATTTGATGAATTGGACAAATTAGAGATGATACATTCTTCTGGCCGTTCTTCGCAAGATTCATTTGTTCCTGTTGCGGAAGAACTTTTTGAAACACGCAAAAAATATCTAGAAAAACAGGCCGAATTAAAAGAAAAACGCGCAAAACATGCTAAAGAGAAACAAGAAGAATTTTTACAAAAAATTAAAGCTGAACAA
>Ga0078894_10003731_pt1 | contig 11573 bp, 9 predicted proteins | sample LauGreSu1BDMLBSD_2_FD_67506 | JGI IMG/M metagenome (GOLD analysis project Ga0078894, IMG submission 67506) | Freshwater lake microbial communities from Lake Michigan, USA - Su13.BD.MLB.SD (version 4) (version 4) | ecosystem: Environmental > Aquatic > Freshwater > Lake | place: Lake Michigan, USA... | reverse complement strand
CCTTTGTATATCTTCGATTGAAAAGCAAAGTCGATCGCCTAAAACAAGGCGAATGTAAGGTGACGGCCTTTCGGTATGTATAATGGTTTGGTAATCGGCAAGCGATGATGGGGATATCCGGAATAACAGCTGTTCATTCCCATCGAGTGATGTCTCCTCAACACTAGAAAGGTGCTCAACGTAACTTACACTTGATTTCCTAATAACCAAGTAGCCGGCGTTAACGTGTGAGTGACCTGAATAGACAATTCCGAAGTGGTTGTTCTTCTTTAACAGTGGAATTAATCTACATACAAGGCCTTTTTCAAATTTGCTGATCTGGAGCGGAATAATCTCGCCATAGCACTTCGATTGAAAAATTTTTTGTAACTCATTTACAACCGGATATTGCTTCTTCAAGTCGTCTGATGTGGGGCACTCGAACAGCTCTTGATCAATCTGAGCGGCAAACCCCTCATCAATGGCCGAGAAACGAGCCCTTATTAACAGATTGATAGGGACATTAATTGGATCACTCATCAATCTACTAACCCCAGATTACACTGGGCCAGCCGAAAACTCTCCTTTACACATTCGTAACCGATTGCTTTTCGTGAGAGTGATCGTGCGGCCCAGATCGTAGTCCCCCCCCCCATAAAAGGATCTAGGACTACATCCTCGGGGTTCGACCAACATCGTATGACTGAAATAAGTATAGGGATTGGAGCCTGAAATCTATGCGGAGAGTGCAGTCGACCCAACGGAGTGGAAATAATATCCTGCGTCAGCAAATCTATATCTTCATCTGTTGGGCTACCATGAGTTACAGCGCCCGGCCTTTTATACACTTGAAAGACCTCGGGGTCGAAAGCTCTAGGATGCCCACTTCTCGCTTCAGACTCCAGCTGCGTAAGTCGATTCTTGGAAGTGTGCGATGGCCGCCACAGATAGCGCGTATAAAAAACAAGCCCCATAGCTTCCAAAAGCATTCGGTGTATCTGTTCCACACTGATCAGTCGATCAGACAGCCTTACATCTCGCGTCTGCATTACGATGACACCATGAGGAGCCAGGACTCGGACCATTTCAGAAAAGGTCGTTTTTAGTTCAAAGGCAAACTCGCGGATCTGTCCTTCTAAGACATTTATCTCATGATCACGTAGACGTCCTCGCCGCAACCTCTCTTCAAGCTCGTCAGGAAAGTAAGGCGGACCCGTGAGAATAAGGCTTACCATACCATCACCGAGTTCGCTCATCTGCGTACTTGATTTAAAAAGTAACTGAGGTATGTAGCTACCTATCACTTCTTTGCCGAACGAAGCCGCTGGAGAAGCCTTAATGCGCTATCCGGATTTATTGGCAACATGTATTTAAGCCGTCCCTCGAGCGACGATATAGGCTCCTGTACTTCATGCCACGTTGGCGGCTTACCCAGCTCGACAGAATGGACTGCAGCACGAATTTTTCGCCGAATTCGACGTGGCAGACCAACTTTATCGTTTACAACCAGACCTGTTACTACTTGTCTACGTCCGCGTCTAAAAATGTTGGTCTTCTTGGCATCTAACTTCAAACCTATCTGACTAAGAATTCGTTCCGAATAACCGATCATCTTGACGGCACGAGAATCACCAGAAAAAGTTAAATCATCTGCATATCTTGAGTATTCGCAACCAAGCGTTTTCGCCTTTTTATCGATAATCTGATCCGAACGGTGAAGCACTCGATTGAGAAGTGCAGGGCTTGTCGGTGCACCAATTGCCAATCCGCCATTACTAGTACAAATATCTGCCAATAACGAGATGGCAGCCGGAGAAAGTCGATGATCGAAATCTCTCCGTAGGCTACCAAGAACAATCGACCATTTGACAGTTGGAAAACAGTTCGCAATATCGCAATTCGCAACTACACGTTTCCCTACATGGTTTCTGGCGTTAGTTACAATTGATCTCTCCTTGACGAAACCATGTACTGAGGGGTGTGGAGGAAGCTCATTAAGCAAGGTACTTAACATAGCCCGCTGAACTCTTTTTAAGATTGGGTGAGGAACAGAGATAATTCTGTGGCCACCAGCCTTTTTGGGAAGCTTGTACCGCCGATAAGATTTATCAAGCTTATACCCAGCTGGCGCTGCGTTTGAAGCCATTGCCATGACAGCCGCCAAAAGTCGAATATTACGAGTGCCCAGCTGCCTTACTAGCTCAAGGTAACCGCGATCACGTGAATTTCCCGGCAATAGTTTTTCGGCTAGATGACAGGCAGCATTGAACCGGTCACTGCCACAGCGTCTTGCCAAGCTCTTAAGCAACTCTGAAGAGCGGCGATAACAAAGTATGTAACCAGCTATATCTTCGTTTAATCGAATTCGCTGATTCGGTCTAACCGTATTCTCGAAAACTGCTCGTAATGCTCTTGGGCAATTCGCGATGAATCGATACAGTTCACCAGGTGTTTTTAGTTGGGAAACTATCCTCTTATCTAGTTTCTTAAGATCAGAGGTATTTTCATACATGTCTTCTAGGATCTTACGGAGTGCACCACGAACACTAGTATTAAGCACTATACGAAGTATCTTTTTATTGCTAATTTTAAGATTGATCAGACTGAGCTCCGCCGAAAAATTCTCAAAGAGTTCATTTGCAAGCACTAAACCCTCAGAGTTTTTTGATTCAACCGCAATAGTCACAAGCGCATTCGCCAAGCAAGACAGGTATTCTGTACGGGATATGATCTGTAATGGCCTCTTGACTAACATATCATGAAGTTGTGCGCACACCGCCACGTCTATATCGGAAAATATTATCGCTAAAGATCGGTTACCAAAATGCGGCGAAAGCGACTCTATCCATTCCTTGTCACCCGCAGCTATGTATGTCGCAATAGTGGTCCGCAGATAACGAAACTTCGGAATTAAACAAAACTCAATTACTTTATCTTTAAGCTCATGCTTTTCAAGAACTCCACAAATCGTGTCACGCGCACCTTTGGCACTCTCTATATTTGCAGCAAGACAAATCTGCCGGAAGTTGTCATCCACTAAGTTTGAGGAAATAGAGCCTAGAATGTAGCCATATCCACTCTTAAGCAGACGATCTTCGTCCTTCTCCCTCCAGGTTTTGCGTATAAGCTGAATTTCTGTATTCGATAAGCGATTTGGTCTTAACTTCTTTGTTACGATCGCATTAGTGATTTCTTCCGCTGACCAACCAAGATAGTTAGGTACCGTTTTTTTAGAGCACAGCCTTTGGAGAAACCTTAATGCTTCCGGTGAAAACGGTTGCCAAAGGTGTTCGATGTGTCTCGGCGTCGCAAGCCAGCTCAAAAATCGCGGTGCGTACTGTTTTGCGAGGTCCGATTCAACAGAAAGAACCTGTTCGCGATTAAGAGTCATGGAAAAATTCTCTATATTTCCGGGATACAACCTTGGAACACGCCTTGACCACTTAGCTTCGGTTGCGAACCGACAAGCCTTTAATATTCGTGAAAGTTTCTTTCGGTCACTTTCCCTTGAACACCACATCTGATTGATTTTTAGCTTAAGTTGCTCTCTCGCTGCGTCATCAACATCAACACATTTTTCGAAAATACCTTTATCTGCAGAAAGAAATCGCAGCTGCGTTAACGACAATGCCTTTAACTCTTTCTTTGTAAGCTGCTGAATTAGCTTGCCATACCTAGTTGTGTGCTCAATCGCCCTTTTAAACTCTCTAATCCACACCCACTGCGAACGACAAGAAATAGGCCAGGAAATTGCCAAACAGTCATTAACATTAAAATTATTAAGGCTTTCGCGCGCTAGAGCATAACGTATTTGTAGCCCTGGTTTGTGACGTTCATCAATATTTAACAATGGAATTCCAATGTAGTTACGGTCAGCAATTTGTCGTAACCATGGAGCGAGCAGGTTTAGATTGAATCGTGTGCGAGCAATATGCGACTGAAACACGACAACATCCGAGTTCGGGGAAAAGAGAGCTGACGCGATCCGAAATAATGCCGCGCAAAGAAAGTTATCACCTTGGGCTAAGACCCAGGCATTTCTGTAGGATATGCCTTCACTTGCACTAAAGGCATCTCTGACTGACTGCCAAAGCTGCTTTGCAGCAAGATCCAATTCCTTATTGATTTGTTGACTATATGCGTCCGAATAAGGATCAGCCCTTGCAAAAGCGTCGATGAATCCGGCTTCTACAGAAAGATCATGTAGTTCCCTTGAAGTTCTTAAGGACGTCATTTGAGATTTTTTTAGGTGCGTCTCGCCTGATTTACTTAAACATCGAAATCTCGTGGTCTTCGAGGTAGAAATGCCCGCTGATTGGTGCGATTGCGATTCATTTCTGTGAATCGTCGATCGCATCAAGGAGCGGGTATTTCTATGGAGAGGAGCACTCCCCATCTACCCCTGCGCAATCCTGGCGATACACCAGGTGAGTCTAAATGGACAGACGAAACGCCCCATTAATATGGCACTAATTATAACTATAGTCAATCAAAAAAAGCGGCTGTCGATTTTTTCTTTAGGTGGCTCTTTTTCTGAGCCGTTGACCTAATAATCCGCAGGTCCGGGGTTCGAATCCCTGAATTGCCACCATCAAATTTTTTATTAGCGCATCTACACTCAGAACAGATAGAGTGATCGAGTTTCAATCGCTCCTCCAAAATTACTATAACTAACTTGCTCATAGCTACATGAGCAGGCCCGAAGCCCCGCACCACGCTGGGCTTTTTGCTCTGGGCTCCTGACTGACCCCAACGCCACCCACCCCCCAAACCCGTCTCAAACCCCGTTTCGTCCCAGGACCTCCTTACTTTTTCGCCGTGGTATGGCGGGAGGGGATTGGCGAAAAATCGGAAATTCGGTGCCGTACCGTTTGAACAAGTCCAAGATGATCTTTTCCCTCCCGTGCTAGTCATCGCCTGCGATGTCGGGTTTGGGAATCTCCGGTGCCTCGGGTAAAAGGTCAAGAAGCTCCAAGAGCGCTTGTACTTCGAAGTCGATCGAAGTGTCGCCTTGCTCGATCCACCCGCCAGTTCCCATTCCGCCAAAACAACCTCAGTAGGTTTCCTGCCATTCGTAGACTTTGGCGTCGCCAATCAAAAGTTCACAGTACTGGACGACTTCGGTGTAGGAGTTGGGGCCGTGATGAATTCAGGTTCATCAAGGTTCGTTTCGACCTTTAGTTCAATTCCCTGCGCCTGAAGCTGCTGAACTCTTTTCGGCAGTTCATCGTCCGACTCGCCATCAGCGAGATCACACAGCTCATTGAATATCTGCAATGATTCCCTAACGTCCATCAACACTCCTGATCTGTACGTCGACTAGAGCTCAGCCGCTTGTCCGTAGACCTATATTACCTATGCAAACAGGATAGACGCTCAATATATTCAACGATCTGGCACTCCGGTACAAACATTAGCGCTAATACGCTCGTGGCCACATGGGCGTACCAGGAGCCCCGCACCACGTGACGTCTTTCGCTTTGGTCTATTCAACTCCAAATACGCTTAGGGACAATTCGTAATAACGACTCCGAACTTACTTTAATTGACAACACAAAGTTTTCCCACCACAAAATTAATAAACCGTAGTCGATCTTAGGAATTATCGGTATCATCCTCACATCTGAGCGCAATGCATGACGCCATCTGCAGACAAATCTCGCAAAGTAAAAAACGCTTTAAACACAACACGGAGTGTGCCATGTCTAGAACCGACCGCAAAATACACTCAAAGTTTGTAGAGTACCAGCAATTCATTGTGGATCATCCAAACTATTCAGGCATTCCTGAACCGCGAGGAGCAGATGGGACAATCAGGTGGGTAACAGCTGGTGAGTCGGCTCTTGGTCAACAACGAAAGCAATGGTGGCTTAACAAAGGTAAAACACTTAAATCACAGGGATTAAACCTTCCAGAACATGCCCAACTAAGCCCCATTGCCCTGGCAATTCACCCGACCAAGCGCAAGGTATGTCAAACATGCGGCACTGAACTTTCACTCGAGTACGTGTACCTTACAAAGCGCACGATTCAATCAAGTAACAATGCACTCGGATTCAACCTCAAAGACGAAGAAGTCATCGATGTTTTTGAATTAATTAAAAAGTCTTTTGAGGAATACGGCAGCAAAGCAGGGCTACTTTTGGAAAGGCCATTCCCAGGATCCAGTGAATTTGACACATTAAGTGGACTGTGCGAATTCATACGGAAGGAATACGTTGAATCGTATTCAAAAAAACTAAGTCCTGGAGCAATGTCCAACTGTCCCGACCGCCTCGACGGTTTTCACAGTTACAACAAATGTTGTCGCGCCAATCAAGACACTGGTCGCAGCGCAGACAATCTATCGAAGTATGGTGAAGACCGAAGAGCATACGAAAACTGGGTAGATGGCGACTGGAAAGCCGCAAGTTGGTTAATGAAGGTGTTTAACAAACACAATTTATCAGCTGACCATATCGGCCCGATCTCGCTGGGCTTTTGTCATCGACCTGTATTTCAGCCGATGTCAAAACAACAAAATTCAAGTAAAGGTAATCGATTAACTTACAGTGACGTAAGGAAACTAATCTTTGATGAAGAATGCGGTCATCAGGTTGTTTCCTGGCACAGCAAAGCGATTTGGGATGCATTAAAAAAAGAGATCTATGATGATGCGAGCGCTCAAAAAGCAAGTCGCTGCATGCGACAGAACATGCATGATGTTCTTACGATACTCGCAATATTGAAGACAAAAAACATGCGTGAATTTCTTTTGAGTTTTCTTCATCCAGAATACGCATTATTTTCAGAGATTACCGTCGTAGGCTTTGACCCACGAACCGGCAGCTACAAGGAAATCATTAAGGAGCCCGGCAATAAAACTCAAAACACCAGAAATGCTGAACGTTACATACGCATAGCCTTTGAGCAACTCGACAAGTACGTTGACAAAGCTAATCGAAAAACATCAAATCTTGATGCCGATAAATTAGTCAAAATTGCGGACGCTATTAGCAGAGAATTTCAAGAAAAAGGAGAACAGGCAGCAAAAGAAGTGCTAAAAAAGCTTATTGCGAACAATTCAGAGCGTGTGATCAAAGAACTTTTTTATACTAATTAGGCTACTCGCGAAGCCTTTTTTCTAATTCATTTACCTCTATTTCCCCCATTAACCACCTTTCATAATCCGCGAGAGGCGCGACATAGTTGATACTTGCTTCAAACACCCCATCGTTCACACCAAGCGGAGGAAGATTCCATATCGCATCTTTTACAGTAACAGGCCGATTACAAAATGCGTCCGGGAAAGTAAACGCGGTGCCATCACGTACACCTACAATCAGTACTCGCCTGCGTAATTGAGGAACCCCATATTGTTCGGCTTGAAGCTTTCTAACGCTTAGCACATAGCCGAACTCGGCGAACGCCCGTGACATATTCTCAAGCACTGGCGATGCGCCATGTTTTGCACTCAATATTCCGGGCACGTTCTCAATAACAAAATATCGCGGCCTTACTTCTGCAACCACCTGTAAGTAGTGCGCCCATAACTTATTTCGGGGGTCATTTTCCTGCCTCCATCCAGCTGTAGAAAACCCTTGGCACGGTGGACCACCAACAATGACATCAATATCTCCGTCAATTTGGTTGTACAACTGCTTCTTTATCTCGTCTTTCGTGATATCGCCAATGATAGGCGCACCAAAATGATTATTCGCCCAAGTTGACATAGCGTGCTTATCATTGTCCAAGCCAGCGATAACATCAAATCCAGCCAACTCAAAACCTTTACTCATACCACCACATCCGCAAAACAAGTCAATTGCTTTATTTCCTTGAATTCGTTTAGCCAAAGAAAAAGCGAGAAGCGGCGGAACTGCATTTCCTATTTGGTTGTAAATGGAAGTTCTAGACCCATGAAAAACAAAACTATCCGGAAATGATTGCAGCCGAGCAGCCTCTCTCAGCGAAATCAAACGGTGTTGAACAATTTTTCCGTCGTTACCGTCACTGGGATGGATATTGCAGCCGTTCCCGGGGCGATTGAAATAAGTTGTGATTGTGTAGGAAGGTTTGTCCCACCTCAGCCGTCCGTAGTAAGTCGTGCGACCCCCACTGGCGCGGATTTGTTCTAGCCTCTTTGAAGGAATTGATGGGGGTATGTTCTGCCAGTTTCCACCGGCCGGAACGTATTTGATCATCTCTTGGTCCAAACTACTTAGTGACGATGTGATGTGATTGTGAATTCTATACAGTTTCATTTTAGGTGAGCCAATTTCCGCAAGCATGTGTTTTTGACAAATAGTGTGAAAACTGTCCGATCTGATAAATCTCTAAAACGAGCTTTTCAATCTTCGACCGAAGAGTATTGTCAATAGCGGACCCTTCTATATAGCTCTTAACAAGACTCGAAAGTGCCTTCAATTTCCTCGGCTCCGCATAAGCGGGAAAAGGCAGTTCGTCTAACTCGTAATTGTTAACGTGATTATTACTACTTGTAATATTAAATCGCCAATCGAGAACTATTGAATTTAAGATGCCTAACAATGCATACTCATCAAATCCACTATCTTCGAATTTCTTGAGTACAATGTAATTTAGGGAATTTGCAAGGATAACTCCCGAGCCTACAAGAACAAATTTAATTCGTTTTGTCGCATCTTTATTCACAATTTGCTGACACGCCAGCCTACTCGAGGACACATGCTCATACTTTTCCGTAGTCTTAATTTTCTCTAAGAATGTCACATCGTCTACACATGAATAATTTATAATTTGATACTCCTTAATATCTCTTCCGCGAAGTAGGCAACCTGAACCTCTGTCAACATGCGCAGCATAAAGAGTTAAGTCGAGTTCACCCCGTCGATTGACGAGAAACGTTATCGATCCTATTGCCGGAAACGCTGACAAGAGTTTGAGCAGTGCGTAACCGTCATTTGAAATAGCTGGTAGATATAAGCTTTTAGGAAAAATTTTCTTTATCTGAACCGGATCAACACGAGCTATAGTTTGTGAGTTCGAAAGATCCTTGCTTTGAGCAATATCTATCGAAATAGAACTAGCATTTCCGGTTTTATTAAAAATAGCAATTACAAGCGCCTGAGATACACCTTCAAAAGGTCGCAAGTACTCTGGAATGAGCAGAAGTTCCTCAATAAAACGATTTTCAACTGCGTATTGCCTAAGCGGAAAGGAAGTCTGATCAGCAACAAATGTCTGCGGAATAATTACACCTACGCGACCATCCTCGAGGACAGAATACAAGCTTTTCTCCAGAAACAAACGATAGAGATCCAAGACTCCTGTAGTTAAATTGTATTGCTTAGTTTCTTTAATTCTCCAGACATATTGCTCACATGCACGCTTTTCCTCTTCGCTTTCACGATCCGCCTTGAGACGATCATAGGGTGGATTCATGACAATAACGTCAAATTTCTCGGTCGCGTTATGATTTTCGCCAACATCAAACAAATGCCGCACGGCAGGGCAACCCGTCACTTGCATGAGAAAATCACAACACCTGGAGTGATAGATAGAATTCAAGTTTGCTTGTGAAAAGCCTTCACCCAGTTCAAATGCAAGAACTACTTTAGAAATTTGTATTGCAACCGAATCCTTATCGTACCCATAAATACGATCTAAAGCATCCGTCTTTGATAGGCCTCTTTCATTTATGAGATAGTGCGCGACCGCAGAAATGAATACCCCTGTACCTACCGCCGGGTCGAGAATCTTCCGCTTCTCTTCAACATTCACCGCCCGCAGCGTCGACTTTACGATGTATTCAGCGATTTGATATGGCGTAAAGTACGCTCCATGCTTTTGTCGCAGGTTGCTGTGATGGCCAATGTTCTGGCTTAAATCAAGGAAACGTTGATACAGATAATCAACAACATAGCCAACCGTCTTGGTGTCGAGTTGAAACGGTTCGATGTCACTATCGTTATTTAGTTTTAGCTCAGAAACACCGATAAAATTTCTAATTAGCATCCACTTTTCTTTGGTTGACAGGCTCGCGTTAGCTTTTGAGTTGTCTGACGACGCCAAAAGAAATTCAATAGACGGGACATATAGATCTCTGTCTTCTGCGTTTTTAACATCAATGTACTTCCTGACATGATTTTTGATACCAACCTCAATTTTTTTTAGTTCTCTATGTGTCAATATTTTTTCGCGGGAATTTAGCATGATGCGGAGTCTTATGTAATTAGGAAAACGAGCGCTATCAAACGGAAGATTTTGTTCTCAAAAATGTAGAGTCATCTAATTTTAACTTCAGTAAGTTCCACACTAATGCAAAAAAGACTCGAAAAGTTAACTAATGCATGTGTGTTCCGCGAGTAACTTTTAAGAGAGTAAGTGCATGAGTTACCTTTAATAGCGTTTTGACGGAAGTTTTTTTTACAGCCGAAAATTAAAAAATTGGGCGGGTTCGCCTACGATAAACAGGTCCACCGGGTAGTCAATTATGTCCGACTGTAAAGCTGCAGCCGGGGACAAAGAAGTTGTTTACAAACGAGCAGATGATTGAATTATATCGATTACGGGGGTCATTATACTAGCTAAGAGATTTGTCGTAGGCATGGGTGTTCTAACGCGGCGTGTCATTGAACAGGAGGGTGCTTGACGGCCACCATCGTTTTTCTACAAGGTGGTTATATTTGGTTTAGTAGAAAAGAGGCCGAACCAGTCTGCGCGATAGAAAATTCAAAATGGTTTTCAACGGGACGTCATTAGCACCGGACAGGCAACAAACTACTAACGATTCCCCGCTTCTCTGAGAAACTCCTGCGCTTCTGACTCAGCTACCGGGTACCACTTGTCACGATAATTACTATACAAAAAAGAACTCCCAGATTCATGGTGAACAATTTTGGCCTCCAAAAGAAACTTCTGCCCGACGGGGAAGGAATACCGCATACGCTTTGAGCACTCAACTCTCATTTGCGGACTAAGGCCTTGCTCAGCAACGGGACGTACCCGGATAGGCGAGCTAGATTTTTCTGAATCGGCATAAAAAGTTTCAACGAGGACGAGCATTACAACTACTCTTTTATCGCCAAGGAAATGACACTGGAAGTAGCGAACTACCGCTACTTAACAAAACTACGGACTTTTGATTTTTCTGGAGAAAAGATTCAAGAGCTCCCCTATATTTACAGATAACGCTGGGTCTCCAAACATTTGTCACAAGAATTCCCAGAGTTGTAATTGCATAACACCGTTCATATATATCCAGCAAGGTTTCAATAGCAGACTCAAAGTCAAAAGCATTCTTCCATCGGTATGGGAAGAATTTATTCTTATCGGATGCAGGAATGACGAGGCGCTGTGGACACACAAGAAACTTAGAGCCCTGATTGCGATCCACCGGTCGAACTACAGCCCACATGCCCGACAACTCATCAAAATCACCGCGGTCGCCGATAATGTCTGCAAAGCAATCTAAGATTTCAGATACGGCGAGGAGTTCCTCGCTGGACAACTCCGGATAACTTCTCTCAAGAACTTTTCTGAATAAGTCGGCATCTATCATCGGCATTACCTCAAGAAGTTAATCGAGCTCTTGACCTAAAGACTTTCTAGAATGACTTACCATCATATGGAGC
>Ga0078894_10003730_pt1 | contig 11574 bp, 7 predicted proteins | sample LauGreSu1BDMLBSD_2_FD_67506 | JGI IMG/M metagenome (GOLD analysis project Ga0078894, IMG submission 67506) | Freshwater lake microbial communities from Lake Michigan, USA - Su13.BD.MLB.SD (version 4) (version 4) | ecosystem: Environmental > Aquatic > Freshwater > Lake | place: Lake Michigan, USA... | reverse complement strand
GCATCGAGCAGGCCGGCGTCGCCCATACCAGCGCCGTGCATGTCGTCGTCGAGGGTCGGATGGTGTTCCGCCCCGAAGCGGCGCGGGACTGGATCGTGCGAATGCGGGCCCATGCCCGCGACATCGAGCTCAAAGGGCGATTCGCGTCCGCCGCGCAGCAAAAAGAGGCGATCGCCTACGTCGAGGAGGGGCTCGGTCGCTACGAGCGACTGATCGCCAGGCGGGATCGCCCCGCCGCCGATACCGTCGACGAAATCCGTGAAGACCTGATCCTCGCCGTCGACCAACTTCTTCCCCGTCCCGATCCGTCGGCGCTCGTGCCGGAACTTGCCACCGCCGAATCGATCGCTGAGATCGCCGCCACGGTCGAGCCGTCGGTCGTTCTGCGGGTCGACGTCAATCCGGAGTCGCGCGTCAAGCTCGCGGCAGTCAGCCCGCTTCCCGATCTCGTCGTCGATCGCACCCATCGATTCCTTCTCGAGGTCCGCAACGAGGCCCGGATCCACGCTCCACTGCGGATCGTGGCCTCCGATCGCTCGGTCGATCCGCCGAGGCCGGCGCGGTTTTGCGACATCGGCATCGTGGATTCGTTCGCGTCGTCGTCGGTCCTCTCCGGGGCGGAGCGTGAATGGAAGATCGTCGAGATCCGCTGTACGGAGCAGGGGCGGCGGGAGGTGCACCTCGAGGCCGACGTCGGACAGGGGACGCAGGATCTCGGGTTCCGGGCAGCGGCGGATCTGTTGCTGAAAGGTGTGTCGGCCCGTCGTGTGGCCGGTCCGTGAAGGAGTGCGTGCCATGGTGAGGTGTGCGATGGTGGCTCGAGCGGTTCGTGGTTGTCGGGTCGCCTTGTGGGGGGCGGCCGCGCTGCTCGCGAGCGCTGTATGCCCCGCCGGTGAAGTATGGCCGACCGTGGCGGAGGTCGATCGACAACCGCTCCTCGCGCAGGCCCACCGACTCGTCGACGCCCTCGAGCGGCTCGGGAGTCCGCTCGAGGACGGTGTGAGGCAGCGGTTGCGCGAACTGGACTCGCTCGGGAACGATGCGGCGGTGACACGCGGGGTCGAGGCGATCCTCGATCCCCTCTGTGTCATGGCCGTCGGCGTCGCCAAGGATGGTCAGCCGACCGTCTCTGTCCGCGACGAGGCCGAACCGGTGGCGCTGGTCGAGCAGGGCTGGCGGACGGTGCTCGTCAAGGTGGTCAACGCCGCGGAACTGAGGGCGAGATTGCGGGTGGGGAGCCCGCAGGCACGTCCCCTTCCGCACGCCCCAGCCGCCGACGTGGCCGATCGGTGGCTCGGCCTGTCGGCCTTCGAAGGGCAGCCGTTCACGCCGACGCTGTCGGGATTGCCGCTCGAATACAGGATCGTGGAGCTGTGGGCATCCGATGCGGGCGATCGCACCGCCACCGTCGAGTTCTCCACCCCGCCGAGCGACGGTGTCGTCGCGCCGCCGGGCACGACGTCGGTCGTCGCGGCGTGGCGTTTTGCCGAGGGCGTCGCCGGTTGGGACTCGACGACCAACCAGGTCGAACTCGAAGCGCGTGACGGCTCGCTGTTCGTCGAGGGTACCGGCGACGATCCGTTCCTCGGAGCGGTGTTCCCCGAGGCATCGAAGCCGGCAGCACTCGTCCTCCGCTTCTGGGCGAAAGCCGAGGAGGCGGGCATCGGGCAGGTGTTTTGGTGGACGGAGGAGCGGCCGCAGCCGGATGGTGGGCATGTCGTCGGCTTCAACGTCGAGCCGGGGCGGGAGATGCTCTACGAGATCCCGATACCGGCCGACGGGCATGTCGTCGGAGTCCGTATCGATCCCAACGGCAAGCCCTGCCGGATGCGGATCGACTGGATCGAGGTCGCCTATGCCGATCGGGGGAGCGAGTGGGCGGGAGCCGAGGTGGCCTGCCGGATCGCACCGTCGACCGAGGTCACCTTCCGGGTCGAGGACGAGCCGGGAATCCCTGCCGTGGCCTGCTTCGAGCTGCTCGACGAGCAGGGACGCGTCTATCCACCCCAGTCGAAGCGTCTCGCTCCCGACTTCTTCTTCCATCGGCAGATTTACCGAGAAGACGGCGAGACGGTGCGGCTTCCGCCGGGTACGTATACGGTGCACTGCTCGCGGGGGCCGGAGAGCCTTCCGGAGACGAAGACGCTCGTCGTGGGAAGCGATCCTGCCGAGCTGCGGTATGCCGTGCGTCGCTGGGTCGATCCGTCGCGCCGCGGCTACTGGTCTGGCGATCATCACATCCATGCGGCCGGCTGCGCCCACTATGAAAGCCCCACCGAGGGGGTGATGCCGGCCGACATGGCGCGGCACTGCATGGGGGAGGATCTCAAGGTCGGCTGTTGCCTCACCTGGGGGCCCTGCTTCGATTTCCAAAAGAGGTTCTTCTCCGGGAAGCCTGACGATGTCAGTCGGCCCCCCTACCTGCTCCGCTACGACATCGAGGTGTCAGGGTTCGGGTCTCACGCTTCCGGACACCTCAACCTCCTGCGCCTCACCGAACAGATTCCCCCCGGAGGGGATTCGAAGCAGCACTGGCCGACCCTCGGGCTCAATACGCTCCGCTGGGCGAAGCGTCAGGGCGCCGTCTGTGGTCCTGCCCATTCCGCCAGTGGCCTGACCCGCGTCGTCGGGCGCGTGCCCGGGACGGAGGGGAACGACGGCCCCGGAGGACTCCCCACCTACGACATCCCCGCCTTCGACGGCATCGGGGCCAACGAGTTCATCATGGACGTGGCGCACGAGGTGCCCGGCCCCGACGGCCGACCGGTTCGTGCCGTCGACTTCCTCTCGATGATGAACACCGATCGGCGTGCGGAATGGAACCTGTGGTACCACGTGCTCAACTGCGGACTGCCGGTGCGGGCCAGCGGCGAGACCGACTTCCCCTGCATGACCGGCGAGCGGGTCGGCATCGGACGCGTCTATGCAAAAGTCGACGGACGGCTCGCGTTCGACGCGTGGTGCGATGCGGTCGCGGCGGGGCGGAGCTATGTCAGCGACGGCCGCACCCATCTGATGGAGTTCACGGCAGCGGTCACCGATGGTCCGCCACTCGAAATCGGCACGCGCGACAGCACGCTGCCCCTTCCGGCGGCGGGGGATGTCGTGTTCCGGGCGATCGTGGCGGCCCTTCCGGTCGGCGCGTCCCGGGCGGAGACCTTGGCCACCGTGCCTGTGGAGTTGGTGGTCAACGGATTCCCGGTGGAGCGGGTCGAGGTGCCGGCGGACGGTCGCGAGCACCCCGTCGTCTTCACCCACAGGGTGGAGCGAAGTTCCTGGGGGGCGATCCGGGTGTTCCCCGGGGCACACACCAATCCCGTCTTTGTCCCCGTGGCGGGGGCGCCGATCCGTCCCAACCGCGATAGCGCCCGGTGGTGTCTGGCCTGTGTCGAGCAGTGCTGGCGGGAAAAAGCCGTCACGTACCGGGACGCCGAGCGCGCGACGGCCGAGGCCGATTATGCTTTTGCGAGGGAGTTCTTCGGCCGGTTGGCCGAGTGACCGGGGGACGAAGCGAGACGATGATGACGCGGCCATGGCACGGCAAAGAGCGGCTGCGAATCGTGGCGATCGTGATCGCCACGACCGTGGTCATGCCTGCCGGGCGTCGCTCGACCGCGGCGGAGCCCGATCCGACCGAGCGGATCGGGGCCTTCCTCGCCGCCCGCTGTCTCGAGTGCCACGCCGGTGCCGATCCGCAGGGGGGGCTCGCGCTCGAGGACGCTGCCGGCCTGGCGCGCGGAGGAGTCTCCGGGCCGGCGGTCATTCCCGGCGACGCCGATGCGAGCCTTCTTGTCCGTGCGCTGCGGCGCCAGGATCCCGCCGTCGCCCCGATGCCCCCTGAGGAACCGTTGGCGGCGGAGGAGATCGCCATGGTGGAAGCGTGGGTCGCTTCCGGCGCCGTCTGGCCGGTGGCGATGGCGGAGGACGAGGACGACGGCTCCCCGGTGGGATCGGCCTGGGAGGATCGACGCAATCCCGTTGCCAGACGCTGGCGCGGCGAGCGGATCGATCTTTGGTCGTTCCAGCCGCTCGTCTCCCCTCCCCTTCCCGGCGGGAAGGCGCCATCGGGGATGGGAGCGACTCCGGCCGAACTGGCTGCAGTGATCGACCTTTTTCTGGACGCTCGGCTCGCCGACCGCGGCCTGCGTCCGCTGCCTCCGGCCGATCGCCGCACGCTCATCCGCCGGATGACGTTCGACCTCACCGGGCTCCCCCCCCGCGCCGACGACGTCGACGCCTTCGTGGCCGACGACGCTCCCGATTCGATCGAACGGCTCGTCGACCGGCTCCTCGCCAGCCCCGCCTACGGCGAGCATCTGGCCGTCGTCTGGCTCGACGCCGTTCGCTACGCCGACACCAACGGCTTCGAACGCGACGAACTTCGGCCGCAGATCTGGCGCTACCGGGATTGGTGCATCGAGGCCTTCAACGCGGACATGCCCTACGACCGCTTTCTCACCGAGCAGATCGCGGGGGACGAACTCGTCGACGGCACCCCTGCAGATGACGACGAGGCCGGGGCCCTCGTCGCCACCGGCTACCTCCGTCTCGGCCCGTTCGACAGCACGGCGCCGATTTTCCAGGAGGCCGAGCGGCACCGGGCCGAACTGCTCGCCGAGATCGTCTCCACGACCGGATCGGCGGTCCTCGGGCTGTCGATGTCCTGCTGCAATTGCCATGACCACAAGTCGGAGCCGCTTCTCCAGTCGGACTTCTTCCGGATGCAGGCTTGCTTTCAGGGGACCGACGCCCGCGAGCGGGCGATCGATCCGGCAGCGGCGGCCGGCGTGATCGCGGTCCACAACGCGCCGATCGAGGGGGAGATCGCCGCGCTCGAGGCTGCCGTGGCGATGGTCAAGCAACGACTCGAGGAGCTTCCGGCGACGCCCGACGGGGAAACCGAGGCACCAGAGCTCGAGCGGCAGCGCGAGGCGCTTGCGACGGAGATCGGGGCGCTCGAGGCCCGCAGCGCCGAACGTGCCGCATCGCTTCGCAGGGCGACGATGGCCGAGGTCGTCGGCGAGGTGCCGGAGATCCCCGTCACTCATCTGCTTGCCCAGGGGAGCCACCGCAATCCGCGTGAGGCGGTCGTTCCCGGCGTGTTTGCCGCCTTCGATCCGGGGCCCCTCGAGGTCGCGCCATCGCCAGGGGGCACGAGCGGCCGGAGGCTCGCGCTCGCGCGGTGGCTGGCGTCGGACGCCAACCCACTCACGGCGCGGGTGATCGTCAACCGCATCTGGCAGCGTCTGTTCGCCCGGGGAATCGTGGCCACGCCGAACGATTTCGGGTTCCGCGGGGCGCGGCCGACGCACCCCGAGATCCTCGATTGGCTGGCGATCGCGTTCCGTGAACGGGGCTGGTCGTTGAAGGACCTCCACCGTGCGATGGTGCTCACGAAGGCGTATCAGCGTTCGTCGGTCGCCGAGCCGTCCGCGAGCGGTTCCCATGCCGCCGATCCCGACGATGCATTGCTGTGGCGGCAGCGCCCGCGCCGGCTCGAGGCCGAGGCGATCCGCGACGCCCTGCTGGCGGTGGCGGGCCTGCTGCGGGACGACCGGGGCGGGCCGCCACGCTGGCCCCCGGTGGCCGACGAATTCCTTCACGCGAACCCGGCGATCCTCGAATACCTCAAGGAGGGGGCCGACGGTCGGCCCCAGGGCTGGTACGCCCAGCCGGTCGAGGAGACGTTCGTCCGCAGTGTCTACCTCGTCCGCAAACGCTCGCTCCCCCTCCCCTTCCTCCAGCCGTTCGACCTTCCCGATGGCGTCAATCCCTGCGGGCGCCGCGACGTGACGACGGTGGCGCCGCAGTCGCTCAACCTCCTCAACGATGACCTCGTGGTCCGCGCATCGGTCGCGCTTGCCGAGCGCGTCCGGGCCGCCGCCGGGGACGACGTGAACGCTTGGCCCGCGGTGGTCGTGCGGCTGGCGCTGCAGCGTGGCATCGAGGCGGAGGAAGCGGCTGCGGCCGCCGATCTCCTCCGTCGGCATGTGGCTCTCCATGCGGCAGCCGCGGAGGGGGCCGATGCAGATTCCACGCCGGCGACGCAGCGGGCCCTCGTCGATCTGTGCCGCGCGATGCTCAACGTCAACGAGTTCCTCCACGTCGACTGACCCGACCGATCAGGACAGTCTCCCCATGCCACGTCGACCCCTCGATCTCCCATGCCTGCCGGCGATGACCGGGGCCCTGTCTCGGCGGGACATCCTTGCCCGATCGGCTCTGGGGATCGGCGGGATCGCCGCGTCGCTCCTGGCGGCTGGGGAGGGATCGGCCGGCGAGCCCGCGCCGGGGGCGATCGACCCTCTGCGGTCGCGCCCCCCGCACCGGGCCGGACGGGCCAAGAACCTCATCGTGCTCTTCCAGTACGGCGGCCCGAGCCAGATCGATCTGTTCGACCGCAAGCCGCTCCTCGACAGGCTCGCCGGGCAACCGGTCCCCGACTCGATCAAGGGGGTTGCCGACGAGGTCGGCGGCGTCATCAACCACTGCAAGGATTCGCTCCTCCGCCCTCCCTGGACGTGGCGGCAGCATGGCGAGAGCGGGCTGTGGGTGTCCGATCGGATGCCGCTGACGGGCGCGCATGCCGACCGCCTGTGCCTCGTCCGATCGATGCACTGCGATTCCTCGAACCATGCCCCGGCGACGTACCAGATGAACACCGGGTCGATCCTCGGCGGAAAGCCGAGCCTGGGAAGCTGGCTCACCTACGGTCTGGGGAGCGAGAACGCCAACCTTCCAGGGTACGTGATGCTCTTCGAGGTCGGCGGCCTCGGTGGGAGCGCCAACTGGTCGAATGCCTTCCTCCCTGCCGCCTCCCAGGGAACGCGCTTCCGCCACGAGGGGCCGGCACTCGCCAATCTCGAACCGCCCCCCGGCTTCGCCCCGGTGCAGCGCTCGACACTCGATCTCGCGCAGGCGTTCAACCGGCGCCATCGTGACCGACGCCCCGGGCAGGCCGAGCTCGACGGGCGGATCGCGTCGTACGAGCTCGCCTACCGGATGCAGACCGAGGCCTCGGATGTCGGCGACCTCTCCGGCGAGACAGCGGAGACCCTCGCCCTCTATTCGGTCGACGACGCGCATCGGCCCACCGCATCCTACGGTCGGATGTGTCTGCTCGCGCGCCGCATGGTCGAACGCGGTGTGCGCGTCGTGCAGCTCTACAACGCCGTCGACAAGTACGGCTGGGACGGCCACGACAAGAGCCACGACTTTCACGAGCGCAACTCCCGGCAGACCGACGGACCGACCGCGGCGCTGCTCGAGGATCTTGCCCGCCGCGGCCTCCTCGACGAGACGCTCGTGCTCTGGGGGGGCGAGTTCGGTCGGACCCCGATGGAGCAGGGGGACGGTGGCAGGAACCACAACCCCTACGGCTTCACCGTCTGGCTCGCCGGCGGGGGAGTCAACGGTGGCCGTGTGATCGGCGCCACCGACGAGATCGGCCTCCGGGCCGTCGAGGACAGGCAGCACGTCCGCGACCTCCACGCCACGATCCTCGCCGCCTTCGGCGTCGACCACGAGCGTCTCTCGTTCCCGCACGACGGCCGCGACGAGCGTCTCACCGGTGTGCTCGGGGCCGCCCGACCGATCGCCGGCGTGCTGGGGTGAGGTGCGGAACGTCGCGCCGTCAGCGCACGATCATTTCGGGGACGACGACCTCGGAGACGAACTCCTGCGGACAGGGGGCGGTCTGGGGGTCCCCGGCGATCGGCATGAGCGTGCCGTCGGCGGCCATGGCGTGAGTCGTCATCGGCGGGCACGGTGCGTCGGCGATCGCGCTTGCGTGGACCGCCGTGTCACTGATCAAGACCGCGCCGGGGGGAAGCGACGCGACGCTTCCCGGCATCATCGCCGCACCGACCGGCACGCTCTCGGGCGCTCGTGCGCTCGGGGGAGCCGCTGCGGCCACGACCGCCCCCGCCGGCAACGCACCGACCGGCGCCGGCATGGTCAAGGGGGATGAAGCGGGGGTGATCGCGGGCGTGGCGTATCCGGCCGGCTGGGTGTAGACCGGCGGCGCGGCGGGATAGGCGTAGGCGTACTGATCCTTGGAGTGGGCGCAGCCGCCGACCACGAGGGCCGCCGGAAGAACGAGGATCGGAAACATCGATCGGCCCATGACGTCGGCTCCGAGGGGGGCGGGAGCGTGGGACGTTAGGGAGCGGGAGAACCGGCGGTCAAGACCGGTCATGGGGGCGGGCGATCGCAGCAGCGGGCCGTACCGGGCGTTTTCGCCCTGGCCGAAGTGAGCGTTCGCACCGCGACACTCGCCCCGGAACGTCAGCCTTGCTCGAACAGCGCGATGCTCGCGGTGAAGCCGTGGAGGAAGTTCCGCTTGCCGATCGGCCCGATCTCGCCTTGCGCGAAAAACCCGGCGGCAGGGACCGCCCCGAGGGCGTCCTGGAGACAACGGGCATCGTGGTGGGGGGCCGGGAAAAGGCGGGTGCCACGACCGTTGCAGGTGAAGACGAGAGCGCCTGCCGGCTCGGCGGCGGTGGGCTTCATCGAGAGGAGATGGAGGAGATCCTCGTGGGCGGTGTCGGCGTCACGAACGTGGAACTGCACCGTCTGGCCGGTGCGGACGAGGTCGCCGACGGCGATCACGCCCGACTCGGGATCGGCCCCGACGACGTTGCGGACGAGAAAGTCACCCCGCTGAAAACGGTCCTGGTATTCGCTCGCCACCCGACCGAGATGGAGCGACGAACGGACGAGTTGGCGGTCGTGCTCGCTCAATTCCCCGTAGACCTCGCGGAGCCTCTCGAGTGCGGGGCGGCCGCCGAGCTCGACGATCACGTTCTCCTCGGCCCGCGTGATCACGAGCGGTCGGCCGATCGGTCGGCACCCCTGCGAGACGACCGGACGGATGCGGGCGCTGCCGCCGACGATCGCCCCCACCGCCCCGCAGTCGGAGAGGTGTCGCCCGGCGACGAGCGTGTTGCAGCCGGGCACCCATCCGCCGCTGGCCATGCCGCCGATGATCGGCACGCCGGGATGATCCTGTTCCATCCGGGCGAGGAACGTGTCGACCGGGAAGGAGAACGGGTCGGCAAGCAGCAGCATCGCCGCCCCCTCCGGCCAGCCTCCCTCGAGCTCCGCAGGCCACCCGACGAAACTGCCGCCGTCGGGATTGCCGACATACTCGAGCGCGAACGTCTCCACGACCGCTCCCGGAAGCCGCGCCAACCAGACCGCCACCGCGGGCCCCGATTCATGCTCGGCATCACCGGCGAGCACCCCCTCGGCCGTCGTGGCGATCACCGCATCGACCGCGAGGGTGTCGGCAAGGCCGTCGAGGGCCGGGCGGATCGCAGCCCCGTACGCCGACGACACGAACACGACCGCGAGCGTCGCTGCGGCGTCCCCGCCCAGTTCGGCACGGGCCCGCCCGCCCGCCTCGCGGAGCGCCAGGTCGATGTCGGCGTGCGTCGAGGCGCTCGAGGCGCAGCGCAGCGGCCGCGCGGCGGGGAACGGATGGGGTGTCGGGTCGGGCATCGGTCGGTGACGGTCTTTAGGTGATGATGTCGGCGAAGGTCGTCACCGCCGCGTGATCGAAGACGCCCGTCGCCGGACGATTGCCGGGGCGTTCTGCCAGCGCCGTCTGCATCCCGGCCCGTCGGGCGGCGTCGAGCTCCTCCCCGACATCGCTGACGAACAGCACCTGTCGGGGATCGAGTGCCATGTCCGCCGCGATCCGCACATAGCTTTCCGGCTCGCGCTTCGGGCCCACCGCGGTGTCGTAGTGGCCGCGGAGGTGGCCGGTGAGATCGCCGCGGGCGGTGTGCGAGAAGAACAGCTTCTGGGCCTCGACCGATCCGGAGGAGTAGATCCTCACGTCGAGCCCCGATCCGCTCCACAATTCGAGCGCCTCAGGCACGTCGTCGAAGACGTGGGCGACGAGACTCCGATCCTCGAAGCCGCTCCGCCAGATGTGTCCCTGCAGGGCCTTGAGCGGACCGAACTTGGCGTCCCGACGGATCAATTCGCGGGCCGCTTCGGCGCACCGCGCGACGAACGCCGCCGGATCGTCCCCGTCGCGCCACGCATCCCCTGCCTCGGCGAGGATCTCCCGACCGATCCGCTGGATCGCCTCGTCGTCGCGGTGGGCGGCCAAGAAGTCACCGACACGTTCCCTGGCGAACGTGAACAGCACGTCGTAGACGAACGCGATCGACGAGGTCGTCCCCTCGACGTCGAGGAGGATGCCGCGGCCGTCGAAGAGGATCACGTCGCGATCCCTCCGTTGCCGGCCACCCACGCCGGTCCGAGGCAGATCGGCTCGTAGCCCTCGTGAACGCCCCCCTCGACGTAGTGCGGTGTCCAGCCGGTCATGTCCTGGAACAGGCGGATCGCCCGGATGCGGCGGTCGTTGCAGAGGTCGAACCAGTGGCGGGTGTCTTTCGGCACGCTGATCAGGTCGCCGGCGCCGACCTCGATCGCGAACACCGTGTCGGTGCCGTCGGCGGCGGTGCCGTGGATATGGAACACGCCCCGCCCCTGGAGGATGAAGCGGACCTCGTCCTCGGTGTGGGTGTGCTCCTTGGCAAACTTCGCGAGCATCGTGTCGAGGTTCGGCGTCTCGGGGCGGACGTCGATCACGTCGGCGGTCACGAATCCCCCTTGGCGCTTGAGTTCGTCGATCTCCGGCGCGTAGGCGGCGAGGATCTCCTCGGCGGGGGCCGCGGGGTCGACCCGGTCCTCGAGCGGCCAGATCTGGTGATCGATGTGGAAGCCGGCGAGGAACGTCTTCACGTCATCGAAGCCGGTGATGCGTCGAGCTTGGGCGGGGATCGTGACGATCGCCATGATGGGTCTCCGGGAACGCTGATGGGCGGAATCGACGAACGGGACAGAGCGTGAATGGGATCGGCTCCGGGATCGGCGGGCATCACGGGAGCCGGCGTCTCGGCACTGCCGAGGGAATGATTGCTACTGTTGTGCGGTCTGCTGCTGACGGAGGATCGATCCCCCTTCCCTGCCGCCACCTGGCTGGACAGGCTGCGGCTGGGCCGTCGGGAGCGATGGCGACTCGCTCAGTGGGAAGGTGCGGGTGCGGGCCACCACCTCGAAGAGGAACTCGTGGATCTCGATTTGCCGACGTGCCTCGGCGAGGTCGCGGCCCCAGGTGTAGAGACCGTGCCTCGAGAGAAGGAATCCGTGGAACGGCGGCCGCTTCGGATCGCTCCAATCGGCAGCCAGGAACCGGGCGCGGATCCGGGCCGCGAGTTCCTGCATGTCTTGGGCGTTGGCGAAGATCGGCACCTCCTCGGCGGTCTGGTGGGTGACGATGCCGTCGAGTCCTTTGAGCATCTCGTAGCCTTCGATCCGCACGGCACCCCGCGGCAGGTCGGCGCCGGAGAGGATCGTCGACCAGACCGAGTGGGTGTGGAGGATCGCGCCGACGGAGGGGACGAGTTCTGCGATCAGGCAGTGGAGGAGCGTTTCGGCGGAGGACTTCCGCCCCGACCCGTCGCAGGGCACCCCATGGGCGTTGACGCGGACGAAGTCGTCGCGGCCGAGGGCCGATTTGTCCTTGCCGCTGACGGTGATCGAAAGTTCGAGCGGGGT
>Ga0078894_10003729_pt1 | contig 11577 bp, 6 predicted proteins | sample LauGreSu1BDMLBSD_2_FD_67506 | JGI IMG/M metagenome (GOLD analysis project Ga0078894, IMG submission 67506) | Freshwater lake microbial communities from Lake Michigan, USA - Su13.BD.MLB.SD (version 4) (version 4) | ecosystem: Environmental > Aquatic > Freshwater > Lake | place: Lake Michigan, USA... | reverse complement strand
TTGGTTTAACGCTCACCGCTGGTTCTGATGTTTGTTTTGTTCAGCAAGGATGGACTCCTGGCGAACACGACCAAGCCGAAGATAGATGTCACCGAATCGGGCAAGAAAACAGCGTTCAAGCATGGTACCTAATTGGCGTAAATACAATTGATGAGGATATCTACGACTTGATTGATGCAAAGCGCGCAGTTGTTGATGCTGTAACTGATGGAGACGAAGTCCAGCAGGCTGGTGTTATCGGAGATTTAATGAAAAGGCTTTACGCTAAGACAAAGCCATAGCCTTCATATACACCTTGCTTCGACAAGACTTTGGACAACCGAGTCATAAGGAGCAATCATGAAAGCAACAACAGCAGCAGACGGAATCGCAAAGGGTGGCGCAATGGGCGTCGTTGTTTACTTGTGCGATAAATACAGCATCGACCCGATGCTTACCGCACTTGCAATGCCACTAGTAGCAGCAGTTCTCGCAATGGCATCAACAAAGATTGGCGACCCAACAGTCGCTTCATTCTTCGCAGCAAAGCAAGAGGCTAAGAAATAATGGCGAAGGAAAATTGGCCAGTAGTTCCAATTAAATTCTGCGAACATTTGGAAGGCAAGAAGCCAAGCCAGATTACTCCTGCGATGCTTCGCAAGTTGTCTGTTGGTGGTCAAATGCACCACTGTGCAGCGCGCGCTTTTGAAGCAATGAAAGCAGCCGCAGCAGCAGAAGGAATCAAGTTGGCTCCGACTTCAGCAGGCGACACATTCCGCAGTATCGAGACCCAGAAAAAAGGATTTTTGACCAGGTACCAAAAGGAATTAATTCCAGATGCCTCAACACGCACCTGGAACGGTGAGAAGTGGTATCTAAAGAAGGGCAATGCTCCTCTTGCTGCACCAAACGATGACGCCAAAACCTGCTCACGCCACATGCTTGGAATTGCTATTGATATTGCGAACGCAAACGGCAAAATCCTTGCTTGGTTGCTTGCTAATGAGCAGAAGTTTGGATTCAGCCACGAAGTAGTTGAAAACCCAGGCGCAGAACCTTGGCACATTCGCTTTACCGAAGGTAAGGCAATGCCACAGGCTGTTCTGGACTACGAAGCGGCTAATCCACCACAGGCGTAAGTGTCTGGGTATGGGCTGAAAATATAGTATTATTTCGTCCATACCCTCGCACACTTAAACAGACAAATCAGTACAATTATCCATAGAACAAGGAAAAAGGAGTCCAGAAATGGCCGCAAGTCAGTCCACAATTACATTCGATGTCCAAGATTGCAAGGTGTATCCAGTTAGCACCGATGTCTCTGGTGGCATTACATACGGCGCAGCAATTGATGTTCCTGGTATTCAGGAAGTATCTGTTGAGCCAAACTTTGTTACCGTAGAACTTAAGGGTGACGGAAAGGTTCTTGCCAAGAAGGGCAAAATCGACCGTCTTAATTTCTCTGCAACCTATGCAGAGTTGAGCCTTGAAGTACTCAAGACCATCTTCGGTGGCACCGTTGCCGCTGCAGGTTCGGGTTCAACCGAAACCGCAACTTACACCTTTGATGGTGGAAGCCTTCCATACTTTAAAGTTGAATTCTTGGTCAACGACCTTGAGTCAGAACTTTCAGAGTTGGTATTCGCACTTGCTAAGTGCCAAGTAACTGGTGGAACGATTATGTCAGGTTCAACTGACAACTTCGGTACTCCATCATTTGATGCAGAAGCGATTCTCCCAATCGCAACTGGCGTTGGCTTCGGAACCGTACAGTTCCGCGAAGCATCAACTGGCCTTAGCGCTTAATTTAATCTAACTCCTCCTTGGGACAAACGACGGCCTTCGGGCCGTCGTTTGCTTTATACCCGAATAGTGTGTATAGTTACCCACATGGATTATTCACCAATTGTTTTAAAAAATAAAGGCGTACCTACAAAATTCTACAAAACAAAAAAAGTAGATGGTGGGCTTGATGTCTGGGAGCGAGAATACGATGAAGTTGGCGAGCCAATTGTTGTAGATGCTTTTGTGCGATTCAATAACAATGTGATTGCAGACATTGAGGTTCATTGGGGAAGTCTTGAAGAGTGGCAAGATAAACTTGAAAAGCAGCCAGTTCATACGCTTAGGCAAACACTTGCTTTTGCAACAAAGCGACATAATGCAGATATCGGAGAGGCAATGCTTGACGGTGAGGTGCTTGGTTATTCAAACATCATCGGAACTGCATGGGCGATTGCCAACGGCGTGGACCCGATAATGGCGAGTCGGATGTTAAAGCAGAGCACCGAACTCGCCGCCGAGCAAAAAAGGCTGCTAAACGAAGCGCTGGACGAGCAGCAGGAAAAGACACAGGACTTCCTTGGAGACAGTGGTACACAACCTGGTCCCAAACGGGCCGCCCGTACGAAGAGTTCTGGGACCTCAGCCCAGCCCAAGTAGCCGCTGTCTTTGAAGGCATGGGCTACATGAAGCAAAAGGCTGGGACAAGTGACATTATGAATTTTGCTAAGTCACTTGGTCTTGCTACTGGTTAGTCGTTTGTAATTTGCATTTATACTGTTTTCGTTTGCGCACAGTATTTTAATGTGAAAAAATAGTTTTATGTCAAACACGCCTGGCGGCATGCCGCCACTTAATGTTCAGATTCGCATTTCGACGACTGGTGCTGGTACTGCCGCGTCGGCGATGCGTTCTGTTGCTGGCGCTTCCAGCAGGATGGGCTCATCTGTAGCAAGTAGCGCCGTACCAATCAGAATGATGGGTGACGCGATGCGTCAAACTGCTTCGCTGATTAAGTATTCGGTCATTGGCGGATTCTTAAATATGGGCAAGGCGGCGATGGATGCATCTCGCCAAATGGAAGTTTCTCTATCGAGAATTCGTGGACTCGTAGGTGAATCTGCTGCTCAGGTTGAAGTATATAAAGAAACAATTCTTGCCCTTGGTGGACAGACTGCAAGAGCGCCACAAGAACTCGCCGATGCTCTTTACTTTATTACATCTGCTGGTATCAAAGGCTCAAAAGCATTAGAAGTTCTTGAACAATCTGCAAGGTCGGCAACTGCTGGTCTTGGAGAAACTGGAGTTGTTGCTGACGCATTGACATCAATCCTCAACGCATACGGAGATTCTAGTTACAGCGCGGCAGACGCAAACGATATTCTCGTAGCAACCGTACGAGAAGGTAAAGCAGAAGCAGACCAATTTGCTCCTGCACTTGGAAAAGTTCTTCCAGTTGCCGCAGCATTTGGTGCAACTTTTGAAGATGTTTCTGCTGGTGTCGCTGCTCTAACCCGTGGTGGTGCAAGCGCTGGAACTTCTGCTATTTATCTGCGTCAGGTTCTCTCGCAGTTGCTTAAGCCATCAAAGCAAGCAGCAGACCAAATGCGCGCTGTTGGAACCAGCGCAGAAGACATTCGTGCAAGAATTCAAGAAGACGGATTGCTTAATGCACTTGAATACCTCAATGGTCAACTTGGTGGAAATCAGTATGAAATTGCAGCCACTGGTCTCACCAAGGTGTTCGGTAATGTGCGCGCACTTACTGCAGTTTTCTCTTTGCTTGGTCCAAACCTTGAAGCAAACCGAGATATCTTCTATGAACTAAATAATGCAAGCGGAGACGCGGCATTTGCTTTTGAAGAAGCAGCACAGACTGCAGATGCAAGACTGAAGAGCGCACTGGCGGAAATACAAGCGCTCATGGTAAAACTTGGAGACCAAATCTTGCCAGTTGTTGCAGATTTGGCTGAGTTCGGCGGAGCAATTGTTCGCGTTGTAAACTCAGTTGTTGCTCTTACTGGAAAACTTGGTCCAGTTGGTTCTGTACTTGGGAGAATTACAAAGTACTTCATTGCGGTAACCGCTGTTGCGTTTATGTTTGCAAAAAGCGCACTGTTTGTATTTACTAGAGGAGCAGCATTGCTTCGCCTATTTGCAAACATGCAAATAGTACTTAAAGGCTTCACCACAGGAACCAGGCATGCAAGCGGAACAACAAGAGCACTCGGCACAAGCCTGCAGTTTTCTAGTGCAAGCATGGCAAGAAATGCTGCACTTACACAACTATCCACGAGGCTTACAACCGCTGGAACCATAAGCGAAAAATCTTTCTACAGAGCAATATCATTAACCACTAGCAATCAGCAATTAAAGGCAGCAGCATTAGCAAAATCTCGTGCAGCAACTGCTGGTGCAACGATAGCAAATCAAGGACTTGCTTATAGTGAATTAGTTGCGGCTGTCAATGCGAAGGTATTGGGCCGCGCACTTATGAGCATGATTCCAGTTATTGGAGTTGTAATCACTGTTGGCATGCTTGTAATGGATGTTTTCAAAGGAATCTTTGGTAAGAAGAAATCAAAAGAAGACGCCGATGGAATCGATGAACGAGCAAAGTCGCTTTCGGAATTAAACAAGATACTTAATTATACGGTAAAACTTGCTACGAGCGGATTTGTACTTGAAGTAAAGACGCAGACGAACGAAGATGGAGAAACTCCGTTCGAGCAGTTTAAAAAGACAATTCCTCAAGATTTTAAAGATGCAATTGACGAGGTAAATAAATCAACTGCAGATGTCGCTGAAAAAGCATCACTTGCTGCAGGATTTTTATCTCAACTATCGGGACTTTCCGACAAAGAAAAAGCGGTTTTTGCAGATTTCCTTGGACAACTTCTTGGTGGGGTAGACGCAAAAGATATTCTAAAGACTGATTACTCATCTGCTGCAGAAGGTATATCCGCTGCCGTTGATGGAATCTTCGACCAGGCATTTCAAGGGAGCGACAAAAAATATAAAGATGAAGTTCTTAGAAAAGTTGGCGACCCTCTAGTCACTGCTGGGCAACAGTTAAATGCACTTTTCTCAAACATTGTTGGTGCCGATAATCAAAGCGGTGCATACGAAGACACTCTTTCAATAATTGGAGATGCTGGAGACGCAGTCGGAAATCTTGTAGACACCACTGGAGATATTTATTCTTTCTCTCAAGGAATGAAACTTGTCAGGAAGTCACTGGAGGACATTAATGCCAGCGAAGGTGCTACCACGGATTTCCTTGGCAAATACACAAGTTCTGTCCTAAAAAGCATTACAGCAACTACAAATTTTACAAAAGATTCTACGGACCTGCAGACTGCTTTTAAGGAAACAAGCAATTTCGGAGCATTTGAAGCAATTTTAGAAAAAAGTGGAGTTACCGCTGCAGATGCTTCTGAAGCGGTACAAGAACTTTATGAAAAATTTAATACTGATGAGGTAATGACTGGAGCCGAACAGGTAGATGCTTTCACTGAAGTTATAGATAAGTACGCACAAAAAGCAAAAGACGCAGACCAGGTTCAAAAAGATGTTATGGGTAGTGCGTATGAACTTGGGGCTGAGTTTGCTAACGGTTTGTCCCCAGCAATTCGTGAACTTTCGGAAGAATATGATGCCGCTAAAGGCGCAATGGATAACTTCCAAAAAGGGCAGGACGCTATTAAGGGAAGAGCGGTTGACCTTGATGATGCTGCTGTTGAATATCGCGACTCCTTAAGAGAACTAAATGAAGCGCTGAAGGAAAGCGGCGGCTCGATTGACAATAGCGCGCTTGGAGATAAGGCAAAAGGAGCAATCAAGGATGTTCAGCAATCTATTCTTGATTATGTAAATGCATATACGGTTGCAAACCCAGGCGCGAGCATCGAAGAAGTTAACACAGTTGCTAGAGAAAAACTTATTCAAGGCTACGCTGCAGTAAAAGATGTTTTTGCACGAACTGGCGTTGATATCCAAAAGGGGAATGAGTATCTAAACAGTATTAAATTTGACTTTACTGGAACTGGTGTCCTTGAAGACTACATAAGCACATACTTCGGCGCAGATACAGATATGCAGCAACTTGCAAAAGATGTTGCCCCAGAACTCCCAACAGCAGTTCTAGAGAATATCGCTGCTGGAATTGTTGCAGACGGTGGAGCAGCCGCGGCTGCTGCGCTTCCTGGAGTTAAATCAATGGGAGATGCAATTCTCCAGCAGTTTAAAGATTATTGGGTTATCCAATCTCCATCAAAGGTGATGAAAGAGGAAATTGGATACCGACTTGTTGACGGAATAGTCGCTGGAATAAATGACCCAAGAAGTGCTTTAAAGATACAAAATGCCCTCGACAATATCTCTGTAAATGCAAATAATGCAAGAGCATTAAGGGCTGCTGAACAACGAGGTGCTGCGATTGCCGCCGCATACGCAAATGGAATACTCGGAAGAACAGCAGCAACAATTATACCTACGCTTAATTTAGTTCCAGATAATCCTTTCGATGATGGATTTGACCCGAACGCGCCTTCAAAAAATACTGGTGGCGGCAAAGACGAAGCAACACCAGCAGAAAAACGCGGTGATGCTTTTAAAAATGGCAAACAGTACGGAAGATTCTTTAATAAGGGAATCAGTAGAGGACTTGCAGAAAAGTTCCTTGAAGATAAGGGCAAAATCACAACCCCAATCATGGACCTTATTGAGAAGGTTATTGGCGATGCGTCAAGCGCTCTTGGTACAATTGGTAAGTACATTGATGCTCAGTTGGGTTTCCAAAAAGCACTCAGCGAGAACCTCAAACTTGCCAATGAGCAGATGCTCCTTCAGTCAAATGTTGCTAAGGCAGAGCGTGATGCTGCATTCGCGAAGCGAAAGTTTGGCGCTCAAGGCGGAGCAGCAGTAACGGACTACGAAATTGCACAAATCGAAGACCTGCAAAAAACACTTGAAAAGGTAACTCGCGATTATGCAATGCGTCGAGTTGATATCCGTGCGGTAATTGATGCAGAAAATGCTCTACTCGAAGCACAGGCAGCATCGGTCGAAGTATCACGAGATGTGATTAGCGCAGACAATGCAGTAATTGACGCAAACACTGCTTTGGCAACTGCTGGTTTAGAATCTTCAAAGGCAATTTATGATGTTGTCGCAGCACAAGAAAAACTGACTGAAGCAGCAATCGACTTTAGAATCAATGGAAAACAAGCAGTTTCAGTGTTTGAACAATTTGCAAATCAGGCACTTCCAGGACTTGCATATCAGGTCGACGAAGCAACAGGAGTAATGTACAGGGCTGGAGTTGCGCTTACAGATGACAATGGTCTATTCCTGAAGTCGATTAAGGGCCTTGGACAAAAGATATTTGAGGCGCTTTCCGATGCGGCGACTGAAGCGAGAGCAGAAAGTACGGTTCCAGAATTCTTCCAGCCAGCAAGACCGATAGATACGCCAGCAGGTGCGGATACTGGAGCAGGTGCTGGATTGCCAACTCTTGCTCAACGCCGCGATAAGAACAGTCCGTTTTTTGGACAAAGAGAAACAGGAGGACTTTATGCTGGCTTCCGAGACGCTGTCCTAAATCTTCACCCAACCTATGGACTTGGTCAAACAAAGACTCTACAGGAAGCAAAGTCAACCTTTAGAAGTCTTTACGACCTTTACCTAAAAAACAACAGGGTGCAGATGGCAATGGGCGGAATGGTCAGTCGTCCAACATTGGCCACAATTGGCGAGAACGGACCAGAAATGGTGGTTCCACTCAACGGAGTTGGAGTGACAACTGCCCTTGAAAGGCTTTCTGCAGTTAGAAGCATGAAGACCGAGACAACATCTGGCGGACGCGAGCAAGTATTTAACATCACAGTTAACAACCCAGTTCCAGAAACAGCGTCTGAGTCAATCTCTCGCCGCATGCGTTCGCTATCAACCGCTGGATTGTTTGGATAGGATTAAATTATGTCTTTAGTTTTGCCGAAATTCCTAGAGTGGTATACGGTCGACAATGTTGAGTTTGCCTCGCATGCATACTGGATTTCAGAAGTTTCTAAAGGCCATGCTGGTCGAAAAGGTAAGGATATTGACATCCCGTCAATCCATGGTTCAGCGTGGAGAGAAAAGCGATTTGAGTCACGAACTGAATCGTGGACAATTGTGATTACCGATGCAAATCCGACCACTGGCGTAACTGCAGCAACTGAAGCATCCCGTCGCGCGCAATTCAACGAAAATTACGACGCAGTAATGTCAATTCTAAATAAAACTGGCTCACAGTTGTCAATAAATCACAATAGAATTGACCCAAATAACTCGTCACTAATACAGGTTAGAACCTCTTATGGTGAAATTACAGGTGCATACGATATTAACGAGAATAAAGACTTGTTGTACGCTCAGTTTAGCGTTGATGTTGAATATGCAGACCCACGATGGTATGACCAATCTGTTTTGTCACCAGCGCTATCTGGAACAATTTCTACCGCAGCAAGTGCTGCATCTATAACAAATACTTCAGCATCCGTTGGAACCGCTCCAGTCACATATATGACCATTACATTTGCTCCAACAACTGGAAATACATTGGTTAATCCGAAGTTGACCAATTCGACCTATTCTTCACAGTCAATAATTGGATACACTGGAACTATTGCTAGTGGTCAAAGTATTGTGATAGATACAGAAAATTTAACCATGAAAACTGGTACTGGGACAAATGTGATTTCTTCTCTGTACAGGAGTGGGACGAGACAAGACTGGATGGTCTTATTCCCCACAACAAATACACTTACATTTAGTGTGACTGGAACAACAAGCAGAGGAACTTGCACTATAAGTTATAAGAGGGCATTTATCTAATGCCTGTTGCAATTACAAGTTGGGATGTCCGCGTCGTTTCGGCGATGGATGTAAACACCGTCATTGCGTATGTTCCTAGATGGACATCCCTTGAGTTCTCTGACCAACTAAATGATGTTGGTTCTGGAAAAATTACTCATGATTTTAAGGACCCATTCTTTGCTCAGTTTGAAGCGGACAATGGAAGGTCCCTGCTAACTGGCCCCTATGCATTGCAGATTCTGCGTAATTCAACTTTGGTGTTTTCATTCTTTATTGAAGATGTTCAGGTAGACAGGCTTGCAGGTTCAGAAACAGTAACCATCTCTGGTCGTGGAATCGCTGCGGCTCTTGAATGGGCGGTTGTTTTGCCAGAAGGATTTTCTGGCACTACTAGAATTGGTTCCACAACAAGCACGAGGCCAGCATTTTTTGACAGATTATTTCCAGGCTATGCATGGAATGCGCGATGCGCGACAACTGCAGCATTGACTGCTACTTATACGAATGGTTATTCAACCCAGCAGCCTGGAGTAGGTGCTCAACTACAAGCAACTACAAATGGAAATATCAATACTTTTGGAATAGATGGAATTACTGACCTTGTAATCGGCGACCGAGTTCTTGTTAAGAATCAAGCAAACCAAGCACACAACGGTGTTTATTGGGTTCTTCAAACTGGTTCTGGCTCTACTGTATGGGTCCTGCAGCGCTGGTCAACATGCGATGGTTCTCCAGTAACCGACTTAAATGTTGGAAATGCAGTTTTTATTCAGGAGGGAGCAACAAACGGGTATAGCGCTTACGAACTTTCCTCTAACGGCTCAATGACAAACTCGAATCAGGTTGGAACCAACAACCTCGTTTTCTCTGCATTGACGACTGGAACATTTACTGCCCTAAGTGCTTTTTGGCTTTTGTTTAAAGAAGCAGATAATGGTTATGAATATTCATCGATAGCAAGTGAATTTGGCACGGAAATCCAAGAGTCTGGGCGTGGTGGTCCAGAATTTGCTGTGTCTTGGCCGCTTTACCTTGACTCTACAATCAATGCAAACCTCGGAAAACTTGACTCAAAAGGGCAGGTAGTTCAAGACGGTGGAGACTTCAGCGTTCCAGCAGGAAAGACAATGCTTGAGGTTGTTAAGCAGGTTTCAGACCAGACTGGGCTGTCTTGGAAATGCTCGGCTTCTGGTTCAGTTAGTTTTGCCGTGACCCCATTTACACGAAATGGAGTTGTTCGCTCCGTTCCATACGGAACAGACAGAACAACTGGTTCTTCTGCGATGCTATTTACGCTTCCAGAACTTACAAACTCAGACACTAAAACAAGTTCAACAGATAGGCGAACTGTTGCTTGGGGCTCGGATGGAAGAAGTCTTGACAGGCTCGTATCTACAAATAAATCAATCTATGGAATCCGTGAGTCATACTTTGAGAATACATCTGGAGATGACTCGGCAATTGCCAATATCACTGGAAGCGCAATGCGCAGAATCGATGGCGGAAAAATCTCACAAACTATTAAGTTTGTAGAACAGCAAGGACAAACTGCCTGGATTGACTTCTCTGTGGGTGACAAGGTTCTGGTTGAAAGTGCAATTGGCACATTCAGCGAGCAAATAATTTCTGCATTATCAGCAACTGTAAGTTCTTCTGATGAACACAATATCGAGATGACACTTGGTGAAGTATTTCCAGATATCGCCTCGGACCTTGAGGCACAGGCTGGTTTTGGTTCACTAAATGCTTCAACTCTCGCATCATTTTCTGGAAGTCCACCAAATGTGAATCTTCCAGCACCAATCCCACGAAGCGCGGTTGCGTCTACTGCTGGAATGAGCAACAGAGTGACTGTTACATGGGATAACCCGAACTCTGGCCGTGTCAGCAAGTATGAAGTTGCTGTCTACCGACAAGACACTGTAAAGGTTCCCACTTCTGTTGTGCGAAGAGGAAACATTGTTTCTGCGACATTCTCATCTCCACATGGCTTTACTAATGGCATGTATGTAAATGTCACTTCAGACGAAGGATTTGGTGGATTTAATATTCCGCTGATTAGTACAACATCAACTGTTATTTACTATGCAAATTCTGGACCAGATTTTACTGCTACAACCTCTATTGGTGTTGCCAGAGTAATTGAATACACAATTGTAGATGTCGATGGAACAAAAGATAGTGCGACTATTGAAAATCTTGGAGCACCTGGACAAACATACTCGTACCGAGTAACTCCATATAACGAATACGGACTTGCTGGAGAAGTCAGCGCTGCACAAACTTTTGCGTCATCAAATGAGCCATTCCAACTTGTTGGTTCCGCTGTGCAGTCTGCGACCTACTCTGCTGGAAGTTCTGGTTGGAGAATTTCGGCTGACGGAACAGCAGAGTTTAACGGTAGTGCATTCTCGGTTACATCGATTGATATTGGCGGCTCTGATTCAACATCATTCCATGTTGATACTGCTGGAAATATGTGGGCTGGTGCTTCTGCTTCTGTATCTGCGCCATTTAGGGTTTCTAATGCTGGAGTAATGACTGCAACAACAGGAACTTTTTCTGGAACAATAAGTGGCGGGACTATAACTGGTGGAACTATTGATATCGGCGGAGCCGATGCGACATCATTTCATGTTGACTCAGGTGGAAACATGTGGATTGGTGGTGGAACGTATGCAGCAGCACCATTCAAAATTTCTTCTGCTGGTTTCGTGACATCAACAAACGGCGCTACATTTTCTGGCTCAATAGTTAGCAATGGTGACGCAAGATTTGATGGTGGTGGAGGAGTTTTCGCTTATATCCAAAATGACGGTCGCTTCCAATCAGTTGTTTCGCCAGGAACTGTCAAGGCGCAAATGGGGCAAAGTGGAATCTTTGTTGAAGATGGAGTCCCAATCGGAAGCCTTTCTGGTGCTGGTGGATTTGTAACCTTTAAAGGGCAAGGAATTAAAT
>Ga0078894_10003727_pt1 | contig 11579 bp, 9 predicted proteins | sample LauGreSu1BDMLBSD_2_FD_67506 | JGI IMG/M metagenome (GOLD analysis project Ga0078894, IMG submission 67506) | Freshwater lake microbial communities from Lake Michigan, USA - Su13.BD.MLB.SD (version 4) (version 4) | ecosystem: Environmental > Aquatic > Freshwater > Lake | place: Lake Michigan, USA... | reverse complement strand
TCTTGGTCCTCAGCCTTTTCTTCATCTTCTTGGTCTTCATCTTCTTCCTCCTCTTGGTCCTCAGCCTTTTCTTCATCTTCTTCCTCCGCTTCCACTGCACAAACCTCATATCCATCCTCTTTCAACAGAATCCACTGATTCGACCTCAACGAGACCTTCTGTAGATTTTCGTCGATAATTTGAATGGTGTAAAATTCGTAGAATTTCCATTCCACGTAAGTGGGCAGATACTCCAAATATCGCAACACATATTCCATGGAAAGTATCTCATTGCCAACCATGTAATGCTCTCTTGGAATCTCGACGGTAATCGGCCCGCGATTGTCTCCACAGAAATATTCGACGGATAAAAACTGTACGCCCGACCTTGTTCCGGGGACCAATACGTCTTTCACCCCGTCGGCATTCGTGGCCAATCGGATGCGATATTCATCGTCGGCCAATTTCGCGGTCAAGAGCGTCGTGTCGGCTTGGGTTCGGTATTTTGCCACCAATTCTTTGTATTCCTCTGTAAAATGCTCTCGGAAAGCATCCCATTGATACATTTCGACGCTGTACTCCGTGAACGTTTCTTCGGACTTTTTGGTAGCAGGATTGTAGTAATAAGCGCTAATGTAGGCTGGTGCACTGGATTCGATTTTCCGCCTGGTTAAAAACAGGTATAGGGTATGAAAAAATGAAACGAACATTTCGACCATGGAACACAGAATGTCGACCACTGCATTCTCGGAACGGAGACTGTTGAACGCGATAATGGTTTTCGATTTCGCTTCGTTAAATTGGATAATCGCGTCCAAGAATCTGGATTCGATGAACGACATTATTCGCGAAACGATATAATTATCAATAACAGCCGACAACGGTTTATGTTGTTTTTCCTTTGAACAATCATATATGCAAATCTTATATAGGATTGAGCATCCATGCAATATCCAATCATAATAGGTATTCTATGTTTGGCTATTGTGTTTTTTTGCGCCTATTATCCGCAAATGTCGCAGAAAATGCCTATGACCACAAAAGGGTTGTATACGGCAATTATTGTAGAGCCCAGACAACACCCTGCCCTCGAGTTTGTGTTGAAAAATATGTGTTCGAACTTATCGCCGGAATGGAACATTGTGGTTATGCACGGAACGCAAAACAAAGAGCACGTCGAACATATAGTCCGGTCTTCTCTCAAAGACGACGCCTACAGAATTAAATTGCGGGATTTAAATGTGGAGAATTTGACAATCGCGGACTACAATAAATTGCTGACATCCGCCGAATTTTACGAAAAGAATATCCCAACAGAAATATTCTTGATTTTCCAGACCGATTCCATGATTTGTAATTCGGAAAAAATCAAAGTGGAGGACTTTTTCGAATATGATTATGTGGGAGCTCCACTTGTGCACATGAATGGGTTTGTGGGAAATGGCGGGTTCTCTTTAAGGAGAAAAAGTAAAATGTTGGAAATATTGGAAAAATGCCCGTATAATGGCGGCGACCCGGAGGATATTTACTTTGCGAATGGTTGTCAGGATGCCCCGGTAAACAAACCGTCCAGAGAAATAGCGGCCACGTTTTCGAATGAAGGCGAGATAACGGAATATAGTTTCGGGACGCACAAACCTTGGGGATGGGGGGTACAATCGCAAAAAGGAAAAACGTGCAAAGGTCTCGATGAATTAACGAAGTTGAATGTATAATGTCCGTCCAACCAAAAAAGAAATATTCGAGAGGATTGTTCCTGTTTCATCGCGACCTCCGCGTCGATGACAATGTGGGACTTCTCCACCTCTTGAAAACGTGCGACAAAGTATACACCTGTTTCATATTCACCCCGGAACAGGTCGGCCCCTCCAATAAATACAAATCCGAAAACGCGGTCCAATTCATGATTGAATCCTTGGCGGATTTAGACGCGGATTTGAGAAGACGAGGTTCCAATCTCATAACGCTCTATGGACAAACCTTCCCCTGTTTAAAACGCTTGATAGACCATCTAGGAATCGAAGTGGTTGCCTATAATCGCGATTACAGTCCCTATGCTATTCAGCGAGACCGCGACATCCAAATTCGGTGCAAAGCCGCACACGTCGATTGTTTCGAATCCGCGGATTATTATTTGTATGAACCGGGTTCTGTATTAACGGGCAAAACGGCGTACAAAAAATACACGCCGTTTTACGATGCGGTCTTGGGCCACGGCGTAGAGGAGCCGAAGGCCTGCACAAAAGCGCTACAGAACCATTTGGCCGCCTTGAAGTCCTATGACGGAAAAATCGAGTTGAAGGATGCGTTGAAGCGTTTTGTGGGAACTTCGAATGCCGACATTTTGGTCAAAGGGGGGCGTGAGGAGGGTGTAAAGCGATTCCGTGTGGCATTAAGAACCCAGGCCGATTATGCGGACGAACGAGACCAGTTTTCCTACGAGACCACCTTTTTGTCCGCTTATATTAAATTTGGATGCCTTTCGATTCGAGAAGTCTATCATGGATTTCGGAAAAAATACGGACTACATTCGGGTTTATTGCGCGAATTGATTTGGCGGGAATTTTTCGCGCACGTTTTGTACGGGTTCCCCGAAGTACTGAAGGGAACGTATATCGAGAAATACCGGAAGATTCAATGGCGCCATTCTAGTGCGGATTTTGAGAAGTGGCGGTCAGGAAGAACTGGTGTTCCCATAGTAGATGCTTGTATGCGACAGATGAATACGACGGGATATATGCATAACCGAGGTCGTATGGTGGTCGCCACCTTTTTATCCAAGACTCTGCTTCTCAATTGGCGTTTAGGCGAACGGTATTTTGCACAAAAGCTAACGGATTATGACCCGGCGAGCAACAATGGGAATTGGCAGAGCATTTCAAGTACGGGTGTGGATGGAAAACCGTATTTCCGCGACATGAACCCTTGGATACAAAGCGCGAAATTCGACGGCAATGCGGCTTTTATCAAAAAATGGGTTCCTGAGCTGCGAGAGGTGGAACCGAAAGACATTCATCATTGGGACACGGCCTACACAAAATACAAAGACGTCAAATATCCCAAACCCATGGTCGATTACACCGAACAAAAAGAGAAGATGTTGGACCTTTACAAATAAGATTCGACTTACGAGATAGATGCGAAGCGCTCCTGAAATCTCTACTGCCTTCAGCGCAGCGAATCCTCACAACGGCTCGGCAAAAGGCACACAACGGCTCGGCACACAACGGCTCGGCACGAGACGTGCCTTTGCGAGACGTGCCTTGGCGAACGCCTTCCACAATGCGCAGCGCGTGTCCGGCGTTCTTCGCACTAGAAGATTCCACAAAGCAATGCTCCGATTGTATGACCAACACAAATCGATTGCATTATACCGGTTACACGAAACCGTTCTTCCGCCAATTTAGATTGGTATTCCATCCTCTTCTCAATCTGGGATATTTGTGTTGAGAGGTCTTGATTTGACAATCCACGCAGAGAGGATGGTGGTTCAAATTTGCATTTGGATTCCATGGGTTCTTGGTTTTGGCTCATTATTTTTCCTCTCACCGTCGCAATGCGCTCCTCTCCGTAATGATGATAACGTCGGACAAATGTTCGCAACATGATTTATTATGATTCCACACAAAATATTTATGTTGATTCGTGTAAACAACATAAATATCCAGCCACAACATACCTCAAAACGCGCGAGTAAAATGCCGAAGATTGTTATTGTAGAAAAATCCGGAAATCTGAAGACGGTGCAACTCAAGGACTTGTCGCCGGAGTCCGTCTTCAAGAAGTTGGCCATTAAATCCGCCGAAGGATTCAAGTTGCAGCATACATGGGGTCAAGAAGACGGCCTGGATGAAAACATCAGTTTGTACGCTAAGACGGAAGGGCGTGCCGGACAAGAAAACAAATACGATTTCCCTCCTCCCGTAGACGAGAAACTCTTTTTCGGACCTTGCGCTTTAGTGGGCCGAAATGCGGAAACGGGCGAACCCGTGGATTTGGACGAAAATGCTTGGGAAGAAATCTACGAGTTCTTGTTCGGCGGGTTCGACGACGTGGGTTCGGAGGATTCGGAGGAAGACGTCGACACAGAAGATGAGTTGGAGAAATTGAAGGCATCGGGTGTGGAGATAACGAAACAGGGATATGCGAAAGATGGATTTATTGTGGAATCGGACGAAGAAGAAGAGGAAGATGAGGATTCAGAATCCGAAGAAGAATCCGAGGATTCGGAATCCGAAGAGGAAGAAAAACCCAAACACAAAGCAAAAGCAAAGGCGAAACCGACGCCGAAGCCGAAGAAGGAAGCGGCGAAACCTGTCGCAAAAAAGAAGGCGGCGACTGTGGTTCCGGTGGCCGAACCAATTACTTTGGAAGATTGCGGGGATGAATTGAGTGTGGAGTCTTATGATTGATTTCGTTTGGACGAAATCTTTCAATAAGACGAATGCGAATTGGAGTCTTATGATTGATTGATTGAATGCACTAAAAAATTGAACCATTTAAAGCTTTTCTGTTGAGATTCATAAGAACCTCAACAACCATTCCCCAACAAAATGTCCATGCGAATCCAGAACCCCGATACTTTTCGCGAAAACGTCCGCGCCAAGTTACAAGCCAAATTAGCTTCTCTCCTAGAAACCGTCGACTCCAAGGCCGCGGGTAATATGGAGAAAGGAGTCTTCAATTACACCATCAAAGAATGCAGCCACAGAAGATTGGTGAAAAAGTGGGAGAACCCGGCATTCGTCCAAATCTACTCCGACCGTCTGCGTTCCATTTTCAACAATATTGAGCGGCCTACTGTAGTGGAGGGACTGAAATCGGGCGAAATACTGCCGCAAAACATTGCATTCATGACGCATCAGGAATTCCAGCCGGACAAATGGAACCCGCTCATTGAGATGAAGACGAAACGCGATGCCTCCAAATGCGACAAAAAGGTGGGCGCCTCTACAGATATGTTCAAGTGTTCAAGATGCCAGTCGAAGAACTGCACTTACTATGAGATGCAGACTCGGAGCGCGGATGAACCGGCGACGATTTTCATTACTTGTTTGACTTGCGACAAACACTGGCGCATTTAAAGTGACAAAATGCTATAAACACTCGAGCAACTCCCCGAACCCAACGGGTGAAGGGAGTTGGGAAATTTGCATGAAAGACGACGCAGGAGTCTTGAATGCAAATGGCGCATTTAAAGGGACAAAATGCTATAAACACTCGGGACATCAAATATTATTTTTTTAATTATTTAAAATAATAACCACACAATTAATAAAAATGAGTAAAATACGAACAAAGTGCGAACACGAAAAACGAAAAGATAGTTGTGTTATTTGTAGTGATTGTGGGCACGGAAAATTAAAATATTATTGTAAAGAATGTGGAGGTAATGGTATTTGTGAACATGATAAAATAAAATCAAGATGTAAAGACTGTGGTGGAAGTGCTATTTGTGAACATAAAAAAGAAAAACGATATTGTGTTGATTGTGGAGGAAGTGCTATTTGTGAACATAAATTACAAAAAAGACAATGTAAAATATGTGATGGTGGTGCTTTTTGTGAACATAAAAAATATAAATCAAGTTGTAAAGAATGCGGAGGAAGTTCTATTTGTGAACATAAAAAATATAAATCAAGTTGTAAAGAATGCGGAGGAAGTTCTATTTGTGAACACGGGAAAGATAAATCATATTGTAAAGAATGCGGAGGAAGTGCTTTTTGTAAACACGATAAAATAAAACAATATTGTAAAGAATGTGGTGGGTCTGGAATTTGTATTCATAATAAAAGAAAAGCATATTGCACTGATTGTGGAGGAATAATGATGTGTATTCATGACATTCGCAAGGAGAGATGTGGAGAATGTGGTGGGCTTTGTATCCATAATAAACGCAAAGACCGGTGTAAATCATGCGGAGGGTCGGCATTGTGTAAAACGCCAATATGCGAAACCATTTCTAACCCCAAATACAAGGGACATTGTCTTACGTGTTTTATTCATTTATTTCCAGACGAACCAAATGCAAGAAACTATAAAACAAAAGAAAAAGATGTAGTTGACCGAATTACACAAACATTTACCAATTTCACTTGGGTTGTCGATAAAAAAGTACAAGATGGCTGTTCTCGTCGTCGGCCAGATTTACTATTAGATATGGGTTCGCACATTATTATTGTCGAGGTTGACGAAAATAAACATACCGATTATGATTGTAGTTGTGAGCATAAGCGATTAATGGAATTATCACAAGACCTACAACATAGACCAATTGTATTTATTCGGTTTAACCCAGACGATTATATTAATCAAGTCGGCACATTAGTAAAATCTTGTTGGAAGCTAAATAAGTTAGGCGTAATGCAAATTACGAAAGCCAAACAAAATGAATGGGAAGAACGAATCCAAGCTTTGAAGCAACAAATCCAATATTGGATGGACAACTCTACCGAAAAAACAATCGAAATTATTGAATTGTTTTATTAATTTGCGTAATGCGCAAACACACACACGCACCTCCACACAGATAATTATGTAGTCAATTACATCATTATTTTACTCCCATCCATTCCATTCAATCATTATTTCTTCACATTTTTATTGGGAATTCGGATGGTTTTTCCTGTACGTATTATTTCGTATTTGGGAACAAGTTGAATCGCCGGTTCATTTGGTTCAATCGGCAGGTCAACCACTTCTCGAGGAACGCTTTCGTCCACCGGAGGCTCATACACACGAATCGTTATTTTTGTGTTGCCGAGAGGACGCATGAATCCCTTCTTTTCAGTTAATCCCTTCTTTTCAGTTATTCCCTTCTTCTCTGGTTCTTTCTTCTCTGGTTCAGGCTCCGACCGAGTTTTCTGTTCCTTTGCGGCGATTTCTTCGCGTTTCCCGAAAGTCTTGGATAACTTCTCCACAGAATCCTCTCGCTCTTCGCCTTCTTCCAAGGATTCCAAACTCTGGTTTTTGTCTCCTACAGAAGAATCCGGCGAATCATAGGCCATAGGAACATAAGAGCCTCTGTCCGCATTGGCACATCTCGACGCTTCTCTAGAAGGCAAAGTCTCATTGATGACTTTCGTTATTCTCTCCGCCGCCACATTCCGTACTTTCCTAAAGATGAAGTATCTGTTGAGGAAAGAGATGAACTTCTCGTCTTCTGTCATTTCCGGTGCAGTTCCGTATTTTGTGGTGGGTTCTCTTGCAACACTAAACATCATGTCGTGGTACAGGCTTTCAAACATACCGGTTCCCCCACTCGGGAATCCATATTGTGTCGCCTCTTCTCGATTGAGCAACACAAATCCGTAGTTTTCCATGACTCGGCGCAAGAACTCGAAATTGACCAAGTATTCAACGATGTGTTGTCCGATGCTTTCTTGGAAGACGCTGATGGAATATCCGAGTGAAAGTTCGTCGTCGGGGAAAGCGGTTTCGTCGTAGAGTTTGGTTATTTGGAAAACGCGGGTTCCAAATCTGGAAATGGTCAATGAATCGCCGCAAGGTTTCGACCGCAGTTTGTTGAACACGGTTTTGCCGTCCCAGCAGGTTCCCACGAACAGGCCGCCAACCCGCGTGCATTCCGATACATTGCGGGCGAAATTGTGGATAGAACGGACATTCTCAAAGAAATAATGAACCGCGAATTGGCAGGAACTGATGTTGAACCCTTCTCGCGCGATTCCGTAGGCTTTGTAGACGGTTTCGCCCAAATCGGCTCGGACCTTCGGTCCTTCGCCGAAGACGGCCTGTGCAATCATCTTCTCTTTATATCCCTCAAACGCCTCTCCACTCCGAATATTCTGCGCCGAATTCCCGTTCAAGAAGAGCGCGTCGAAGGTGGAGCCGAATTTGGCCGCTTCAGACAAATAGCGAGAGCAAGCCCCGTCCACACGATTCATGATATTGTCTCTCGACACATCCACACCAAATACGAACCCCAGTTTCGCCGCGCGCCATTTCGACAAATCGCCGGCTTTCCCCACCGCATAATCAATGAGTGTGTCTTTGCGATTGGCCACGCCGCCAATAAGACGCATCTTCACATATAGATTGTGGAAATCGCGAAGTCCGCGCGTGGTCGAATCCGTCGACTTCCGGGTGTAATAGACCTCTTCGCCGATGGTTTCTTGTTCCGGAATCCCTTCCCCCGTCTTCAACATTTTTTCTGTTATGGGATTGTGAATCGAGAACCAATTGCTATTCGCAGTAGTGAAATCGTTGCCGAAGCTCTGCTTCTTTCTTCTGAACCGGTTTCCACCACCGGAAGAACAGAGCGAACTCGTTTCGGCGGTTTTATCGTAGCGGACTCGGATGGGAATCCAGCGCCAAGCTCCTTTCCTGGAGCCGTCGTATCTAAACTCCACAATCATATTTTCCTCGAAGATTTCGCCGTTCTCGGTGCGCATGTATCCGCCACTTTGCGACAATTCGATGTTGCAAAGTCCCGCTTTCGGGTCGGCCGGATTGGTCGGCGAGAAGGGTTTGGCGGAATAGGTGGATTCCGGGCGCACCTTCTCGTCTTCATTTGCAGCGGTGTCGCGCTTCTTGAAATCGCCGTCGACCAATTGTTGGAACGGGTTCATGTAGCCGTGTTTCGTTTCGTCGAATCCACAGTGTAATACGATGGTTTTGTATTGCGAAACGGAGAAGTCGGATGTCATGCGAATCCCGTCTTCGTATTCCGTTCCTACGAAGTCGCGACCATTGCCGTCTTTCTTTAGGCGCACCAGGAAATCGACGGTATTGAATTCGGCGGGTTTCCATTTGAATGACCTCTCCCAAGTATGTTTGTAGAGAGGACCGGAGACTGCGTCCGGACCGCCGCCCACACCATATTCCGCGGGGGTGAATATCAGACCATCCGTGTTGTATTCAAAGAGTCCGTCGTTCGATTTCGACAGAATCGTTTTGCATTTGTGGAAGATGTCCGTGTCGCCGGTTCCCACATAGAATTCTTTGCATTGAACGCGGATGCTGCATGGCCTTGTGCTATCGGGTTCGCCGCTTTCGTTCCGCCGGGGTTTATTCTTGTCGAGTATGGAGAAGGGTTTCAACAGATTGATTGCCTGGTTCATCCACGTCCAGCGATTATTGTTGTCCACGGGTTTCTTGTCATTATCGAGGCTGACTGTTTCCGGAACATTGATTAAAGGCAATTCGCGCTTGGATTTTTTGTTGATAAAATAGACGTCGAATACTGCGAATAAATTGATGAATTTGCCGGTTTTGTCGTATTTGATGTGTTCGCCGTCGAAAAGCGAGAAGTGGAGTTTTTTCTCGGCGGTCATGGCACCGGTTCCTTGAATCCGCATATTCATGTCGATGAAGTAGATTTTGCCCGAATCGTCGACCAACATCATTTTGCGGTCGCCGTCGGCCTTGTCCGTAACAGTATATCCATAACGCAAATTCGGAATGCTCGGTTTCGAGGCAATGCCGGGTTCTCCGCGCCATTCCACGATGTTCTCCATTTGCAGGGTTTTCGAGGAGGGGCCGATGAAGCTGCAGCCGAGGTCTTCTTTGCCATCCGGTCTTATATTCGGTTTGTCGCCGTTCAAAAGCCGCTGGTAAAGCCGGATGACGTGTTTCATTTCGGATTCCCCCACAGGATAATTTGTTCCTTGGATGGCGCTCAATACGACGCGAATGGCTTTGCGGGTGGCCTCGAGAAGACGCTTGACGTCGCGGTATTCCATCGATTCGCCCACACGCGTATTGTCGATTTCGAGTTCCACTTCGTAGGATTCCTGTTCCTGGAAAACGCGGGCTTCTTGGATGGTGTATTGTGGAATCATGACGCTGCCGGATTTGGCGGAGGTGCGCAAGATGGTTATGTCCGCGAAAATGGGCAGGTCTGGATGTTCAAACCGGACGCGATTCAAATGACGGAATACTTTCTTCGAATCCGCCCACCGTTTGGTCTCCACGATGCCGCGCACTAATTCGCTGCGGGGACTGAACTCGTTTTCATATTGGTATCCCACGCGGAATCGGAAGTCTTCATTGTCCACTGGCCGGAATTTGCGTCCGTATTCGTTTTTCGGGTCCACCGGTATTTGCGATTTTTGTGTAAAGACGATTTTGTTGGAAGCGGCGGAGAGAGTGGAAGGCAGATTCAATAGAGCTTGTATGCTATTTGTTTTGCAATATTCCTGGATGAGGTCGGACCCGCAGATTTCCGCGCGAATATTGGACTGTTTCGTCAATCCCGTTTTCGGGTCGATGAAGTCCGGAATAACGCGCAGAATATGAAGTCCCGATGGATTCGTTGTGTAAAATCCGGCGGCGTACAAATGCTGGATAACAGAATCATAGTCGATTTTTGAAAGAGGCGCGCCACCGACCCCCTGAAACCGGATTTCGAGTTCGGGGCGTTTCCGTTGCATAGCTTTAGCAGGGTTGCTCGCTAAATAGTGCGCGAACAACTTGTCCATCTCCTCTTTCGGGTTTGCTTTTTTATCGCGGCTTTCGCCCTCGTTACCAGGCGATTCAAGAGATGGAATTAAAGCGGGTTCGGGATTTTCGGGAGTACAATACAGCGGCTTTTGTTTCATGATGTCTTCTCTAGTGGGGTTTTTCGGCCCGACATCCTTTGCCCTCGCTTGATATTCCGCTAATCGTTTCATGATTTTGTGTGGAAAATAATATAAAATATATAGTATTCTTTCATATTATTTTGTGCAGTGTTCTGAGTTCAATTTTGGTCAGTATGAATCGCGAGTCGGATGTCGTTGTAAACATCCTCCTTTTTCCGGCGTTTGTTCCCAATCGTCCTCGTTGGAATTTCCCATTTTTCGGCGATGGCCTCTAATTCGGGAGTTTTGTAATTGGATTGCGACTTCAATGGTGCGGTATGGGTCCGCATGATTTCATCCGCCATTTGTTTCGACCCGTTCGGTTCGCCTTTGTAGACCGCCGTTTTTCCATTTTTGGATGCGTGTAAAATAATGACATGGCCGTCGTCTTCGATTTCGGTGGAAAGGTCGGGTGAAAAAATGCGATAGGTGTTGGGATAGACGACCAAAATATGTTTGTTGAAAAACACGGAATACGCAACACAAAATTCGAGCTTGTCTTCTTTCGCGGTTAACATGGCGCCGAACAATGCTTGTGTGGCTTCTTGCGTCAATTTCGAGTTGGTGTCTTTTAAACGTTTCGGCGTCTTTTTTAGCGCGTCGACCACTTTGACGCGGGTCTCGATTTCTACATTGATACTGTAAGGATTCAAGAATGCCTCACCGGGACATTCTTGCTCGTAAATCGCCCAGAATAAGGTGTTTTTTAGGGGGGATTTGTGAACGCGTTCAACCTGAGGATTTGAGGCTTGAACCTGTGGTTTCACTTCTTGAACCGAAGGTACCTGTGCTTGAACCGGAGGATTTGAGGCTTGAACCGAAAGTTTCGTACCTTGAACCTGTGGTTGAACCGAAGGTACCTGTGGTTGAACCGAAGTTTGCGCCTTAACCCATTCCGAGGTATACATGTACGGAATGAGTGCCTCTATGTAAGCCGCATTGACTGCAGCCGAGGAATGTCCAAACAGAATGGTATTCAAATAAGCGTTGCTCATTGTATTTGCATCTTAAAAATGATTC
>Ga0078894_10003725_pt1 | contig 11585 bp, 7 predicted proteins | sample LauGreSu1BDMLBSD_2_FD_67506 | JGI IMG/M metagenome (GOLD analysis project Ga0078894, IMG submission 67506) | Freshwater lake microbial communities from Lake Michigan, USA - Su13.BD.MLB.SD (version 4) (version 4) | ecosystem: Environmental > Aquatic > Freshwater > Lake | place: Lake Michigan, USA... | reverse complement strand
ATAGATGATAGCGAATGTATTGCCGAAATAAATTATAATAACAAGACATCAGTTTCAACACTTACTTATAGTACGCCAATAGATATAGAATGGTCCTATGTGGGAAAAAAGAAAACTGTCGGTAAACGAAAATAAACTCTGTAATTATTATCTCGTGTCTTATATGCTTATATTCATCTTACACCTTTTTAGGTACTGTTATATAAAATTGAATGCTAATACATTTATATGTATATCTAATAAATATATCATGAAAATGGTAGTATATACCCGCGTGTAATTATAATATATTCTGTATATAGATAAATTATGAAAAAATCTACTAAGAAGCAGACAAAAAATAACGAATATATTACTAAGAAAGGCGGGGCGTTAAAGTTTGAGAGTTATCCCAATAGTGATGCTGGAAAAATTAAAATAAAAGGAGTTAATGGGGTTAGATATTTTAATGCATTATGGAAATATTTTATAGATATATACAAAAAGACAGGAGGTAAAGATAAAATTATTGATAAACTTTCAAATGATACCACAGACCTTTTGAACTATTTTAATACTCCGGGAAATAATAACATGCTAATATTAGATTATAATCATTTAGATTATTATTCAATAACATTGCAAATAATAAATAAAAATAACGGAAGCGACAGCGCTCTTACATATTATATAATTATTAATTTTCCACAAGACATTCATTTAACAATCCATTTTAACAGAAGCTATAGAATTGTTAAAGAATCTGTTTTAGCAAGGGATGACAGAGCGGCAAAGCGTGCGTCTGTAAAAGGTGATAAGAGCACTTCTCAAAAAACAAACATATACGAATTTGTGGATAAGAACTCTATATTAACACCAATACACTTAACTAGCAATACAAAATATAGATCATATTATATGTCAATAGACAAGATTAATGAATTAGTAAAATATTTTATAAAAGTAATGCCGAAGGGATATGACGAAGAAACCTACATAAACCAAATAATACCATGTGTTTTCATAGGAAGCTTTTGTTCTGAATTGGTAGAATTAATGAGCTCTTCGTTTATTATAAATAGAATAGGAGAAGCAATAGAAAAATATTTAAATAACATAATCCGTAGTGGTCAAAATATAAACAAAGATTTTTTACTTATTATAATTTCTAAAATAAAAGAAATTATAGACGGCGAACGAAAAAAGGCTAATGATTCAAATGCAAAATTATATATTTCTTTGAATAGTGATATTGATATGCTCATAGAATATCATATTAATGCGAATGGAACAATCACACAAGATACAATAACAGATATTAAAAGTATTCTATATGGTATAGAAGGGTATAAAGATATAAATACATTTCTTTATGATACAAAATTAGTAAGAGGTACATCAGACTCTGTTCGTTCTAACGTGTTAAAAGATTTATCGCGCTATTTTACTAATCAAGCTGATTTTGATGAATATTGCGAAAAATATTATAAGGGAAATATGCGAGATTGCGATAAGTCTTCCATATCAGCAAAGGATGTAATGGGTAATGTTGTTGATAAAATAAATCAAGATAATGTAATTTTATCTATTGGTAATTTTGCGGTCACATCTTTCATAAAAACAATAAGCTTTTTACATAATGGCGATATTAAATGTGAAAAATGTATAACCAGACTATTAGAATTATCTAATGAAATATTTGTTACGATGAATATTTTAAAAGATAAATATGGTGATACATCAAATCTAAAAACTCTAAAAAATCTTAAAAATATGTTAACAGAATGGTTAAAATATAAGACACAATATTATGCACATGAACCTAAACCTGAACCTGAACCTAAACCAGGTTCAATAACATCGAGCTCTTCGGTATCTCAACCAAATCTAAAAACTCTATCTCTCCGCGAATTTAATAAATTGAAAACAAAAGATAAAGGTGAGCTATTTCCACAATATCAGCAGTTATTTCAACAGCAATATCAGCCTCAATTTCAACAGCAATCTCTTGAAAATCCAAAAAATATGTTTACAGATAATGAATTAAAGTTGAGTATATTAAATAATATGCTAGAAAAACAAACAAAGATTAAAACAGAATTATATAGAATTAGCACACCTAACGAAAATGATATGAAGAATATAAATATAAGGCGTGCCGAAATTGATAAAGACATTTATAATATTAATAGGGAAATATCTCATTTGCAACAGCAACAATACGGTGGTTCAAAAGTTGCCTCAAATGTTATAAATAGATATTTAGATAAAATTAAAGAAATTAGAACTGTTATTAAAAATCTAAATGATAATAAGAAAAAAAATAAAAGTAAGATATTGACAAAAAGAATGCAAATCAAAAACCTATATAGTAAAATAAAAATTCAAAGAGAAAAAGAGAAAGAGAAGAGAACGAAGGCAAAAAATACCAAGAAACTATAATAGTAAGATTGAGTTTAAGTTCGTATGTTTCTAATTACATTGCGCATATCATAATGCGCTTACTATCCAACTTATAAACACTTTATCATAATTATTTTCAATATACTGTTACATCATCTAGTATTTCTATCGTATCCTTATTATTATCATCCTTCAAAATTATTGTCATGTCTTTACTATTTGCCTTTTATACGCCCTTTTTTAATAGGTTCAACATTGTTTGTTACCCTGCCTTTTTTACAATATAATCTAAGTAATCTTTTGTAAAAGTTATAAAATCAATATTATATAAACAATACAAAATGTTTTCTGTAAAACCTTGATTAGCATAATCATCTGGATGTATTTTGTATAAATAAGCATTAATACCGGGTGAATCATATACTATAGTTTTTGAATACACATATATCACACGTTTTATTGCGAAATCAACATCCGTATTACCATTAGACACGTTAGTTGCGTTTCCTAAATATAATATATATTTTAACTGTGTTCTTAACTGTGTTCTTAACTGTTCTGGCTTGTTAAACGTACCTGGAGTCATTTCGTATATCTTTAAATCGACCTTATCATCTTCCATACCTACAATATATATTTTAATATCACGACTAGTACCCTCGTAATGATGGTTAAAATGAGATATTAAAATATCATATGTGTTAATATTAGGGGTTTCTACTATTTTAATTGATAATAAATGTGAGAATTTGCCATCATTATCATTATCATTATATAATTTAGTTAATGTTGTATAACTGGCATTAAATTGATCAAGGTTAAAAGAATTATGCAAAAATATTTTATAAAAGGTTAATGTTTTACCACCTTCTGTAAAAATATCTCTACATTCCCCTATATTATCATAATATTCTGAACAATAGTCAAATATTAATCTAATAACATTATGTAAAATCTTTAAACTAGAAGTTTGCGAACAACTATTTGCATTTTCGTGTCCCTTATATATTCTACATTCCCTTACGTATAATTCGGCGCCTTTTCTATATTGTTCACTAACATTATCATTCGAATCAAAAATATCACCTGACGATTCGGTTTGATTTGTCAACGGTGCTGCTGGTAGTGGTGTTCCCATTTGTGCTTCTGGTTGTGCTTCTGGTTGTAATGCTATCGTGGGTGCTGCTGGTTCTGGTTCTGGTTCTGGTTCTGGTTCTGGTTCTTGCGATGCTGTCGCAGATGCATTTGCAAATTTTGTTTCATCGTAAATTAGTGGGAGTTCTTTTTTTAGAATATCTATCTCTGTAATATTATCTTCAATTTTATCTAAAAATTGAAGAATATATATAGGTGGTGTTTTTTCATCTTTTTTATTAAAATAAAAAAGCCTTTTTGCTTCTTCATGTGCTGTTTTAGCTTCTTTGTAATTCGAAACATAATCATTATAAATAATTTTAATATACTTCGGTATATTATCTTGTGTTTTTTTTGCAGGGTCGCCGAAATTATATAGATATGTTAGTGCTTCCTTTGCATTTTCATATTTTTCGTATACATTTTCGTAAGCTTTAATATTATTAATATCTAGATAGGCTGATGCCGTTTTTATATAGGTTTCAGTGCGTTTTTCGCAAATAATGCAGTTATAAAGGTGTTCTTTTATTTCTGAATTATTTTTATATAATAACAAAACATCTTCTGTGTTTTTTAATAATGTTCTAATTTTATTAAAATTAGCTTTAACAGACCCTAATATTAATATCTTATCATTAATATTAGAGTTTATCAGGCTCTTATTATAAGTTGCATCTTGCAATAAACCATTTACCAAATACGTAATAGTAATATATAAGTTTTTAATTTTTTCAAAAGTATATTTAAATGTATTATCAATATAATCATTTAAATCAGAATTATTTTCAGGTGTTACATTATTAACAATTGTATAAAAGTACGCATTTATTATAATAAAAGGGTCAAATAATTTATTAACATCTTCATCAGTAGTATATAATGTAGGATTATTTTTTACTTCATTTTGTAGTTTTTTAGCTTCATCTTGTAGTTTTTTTGCTTCATCTTGTAGTTTTTTAGCTTCATCTTCTGGTTTTTTAGCTTCATCTTCTGGTTTTTTAGCTTCATCTTCTGGTTTTTTAGCTTTTTTTTTTGGCATTAGTTAACTATCTTAACTTTATAATATTATAATAAATTATTTATATGAAAAGCATTATATTAACTTTCTTTTGTTTTATAATTGCAAGTATGTGTGTGTATTATTCTGTCTATTTTATAAGAATATGAAAAAAGGATTGCTACCATTATTGAAGATAATATATAATTAGTGTTCCTATAATAGCTACTTTAATTTATATAATTCAAGTATTTTTCGTAAGATTTTACATAACATGTAGTAATAAAAATTAAAATCTATTCAACTAAAATCAATCAATAGTTTATTAGGAGCTTTTTTAGGAGCTTTTTCAGGAGCTTTTTTAGGAGCTTTTTCAGGAGCTTTTTTAGGAGCTTTTTCAGGAACTTTTTCAGGAGCTTTTTCAGGAACTTTCTTCGTTTTTGTTAGTTTTTTTTGTATTTTGTTGCCTTTTTTCTTAATAATCTTATCACTAATAATTACATCTTCTTCATGTACTTCTTTGAAATCTTTATTATTATTGTTAACTTCTAAATTATTTATCACATCTATTTGATTATTACCCCCAACCCCACTACCAGAGAAAAACTTATTAGGAGGCGCCGGTCTAGATATATTTTCATCACCTCCGCTTTTACGTAGTTCTTCTAAAATATAATTTAAATAATTTCCTGTAAAAGTTATATAATCAATGTTATATAAACAGTATAAAATTTTCTTTGTAAAAATATCAGTATCGGGTCTAACTTTTTCAAAAAATTTGCTCGTAGGAATAGATTCTGAATAAATATATATCACTTTCGATATATTAAATCTTACGTTATCAGATTCAATATATTCCTCCCCTTCTTTATGTAATTTTCCTAAAAATAAAATATATTTTATCTTATTCACAGATAGTTTAGGAATGTCTATATGTTGTAAACTAATTTTGTTAATATCAGAAAAATCTACCTTACCATTTTTCATACCTACAAAAAACATAATATTATTATGATTATTACTAGTAATATCATTTAACATTGTTGATAAGTCCAACTGTTGATCTCTTCCAAAGTTTTTTAGTCTAATAGATAATAAATGTGTTATATCGTCGCTTTGAGATATATTAGTTAATGTTATATGTATAACTGATTTCTTAATTATATCATTATTAAAAAATCTTTTAAAGTAATTATCTTTAATATACATTTTATAAAAGGTAAGGGTTTTACCTTTTATAATCAAATCTGAATCTTTTATAGTTGGATATTCTATACAATAGTCCAATGGTAGTTTAATAAAATTAATAGCATCAGCATGAACGGTTATTTGTTCAGTTAAATTAATATTTTTTTCATTATATGCTTCAAGTATATATTCACTAATGTTCCTTTGAAGTATTTGATTTTTATTCGCTATATCTGCAGCAGCAGCAGCATTAGCATCAGCAGCAGCAGCATCAGCAGCATTAGCACCAAGATCAGCACCAGGAGCACCATCATTAGCACCAGGAGCAACAACAGTATTAGCACCAGTATTAGCATCAGGATCAACAACAGCATCAGCACCAAGATCAGTCTTAGCAACAACAACACCAGTATTAGCAGCAGCAGCACCATCATCAGCACCAGTATTAGCAGCATCAGCATCAGCAGCAGCAAGAGTATCCATTAGTGTTATTGTTAAATCTTGGTATTCTTTATATTTATCGGCGGTTTTTATTTTTACATCTTTAAACTCTTCGCGGTTTAAATAATCAGAGGTAAGTATTGAATCTAAACCTATTTTATTATTTTCAACGATTGCATTATAGTTATTTAATTTTGTTTTATCAAGGGTTTCACCTACATAATTTAGATTTTGTATCATATGTTGATAATATTTAATTAAAAAATCTAAAGTTGTATTAATTATATCACAAAGATAACTTTTGGTATGATCAATAAAAGTTATTATAGAAGAAATATACTTATTATACTCCGTTTCATATTGTTTGATATATAATTTATTAGCCATATATTTTTTTTTGCTAAGTGTTTCTTTAAAAGCATCATGTTTTGATATGATGTTCTGATATTCTATATTAATACTTAAAATGTTACCTATAATTATATTAATACTATTATAATTAAAACTTTCAATAGTTAAATCTTTTAAATTTGTAGTTTTTTTTATTATTAAATTTTCATCATTTTTTTTTTCTTCTGTCTCTATTTTAGTATTTTTAACTTTTATTTCAAAATTTTTAGCAAGGTCAGCAATCTTACGATAAGTGCTTACATCAGGATCATTTTCTATTAAAGATTTTTTTGCTTGTTCTGCATATTTAGCCGTTTCTTTCGCAAATTTGTTTGCACTTTCTCCATAATTGTTTATAGTTTGTTCATTTTTTTTTATTTGTTCAATAGCTTCATTTTTTTTGGAGATTGAATTAGGAATATTTAACCACCGCCCCTCCGTAATCTCTGATAAAATAGCTGCAACTTTTACTTTATAATCTGAAATATTTTTAACTGCGTCTGATGCTTCTTTACTATGTTCATATGCTTTGGTAGCTTGTTCTTTTATATATTCTACATGCGCTGCAATCTCTTCATCACTACCGCCGACCTTATATTGTATGGCAGCATTTTTAGCACATGTATGAGCATTATTTTTGGCTTCTTTCGCCGCGATCGTAGCTGATTGCGACAGCGCCACATAACTTGATACTGTATCTAAATTTTGTTTTATTTGTTCTAATATAGCTTCATTCGCAGTTTTATCACCAATGGGGGGTTTTCTATCAGTTCGTGACATTTATTAATTATTTTTACTTTATAATATAATTATAAAATTATTATATGAAAAAAGTTAAGGCTTTCGTATAGTATTTTTTGATATTGAAAAGCATTTTATAATTATATTATAATTTTTAATCCGTATATGTCCGTTTTTATAGAATTATATTCATCTATGCTTATTGGATTATCTGGGAGTGTATTTTCGGGTATTATATCAATAAATCCTTCTATATTTTTCAAAATTTCATTGTTATTTGAATCGTAAATAAATATTAAACTGTTGTGTGTATAATCTTTGTACTGATACAAAACGCTTATAGGAGATGATGATATATTTTTTGATATTATAATTATGTTATCAAACAATTTGTATATCTGTTTTAATATATCTTTTAATGTATAATATTTTTTAATAGGAGTTATTTTGACATTTTGTTCATCAAGACTATATACAAAATAATTGAAACTTTTATCAATAAAGTTTGGTTTAACATTAGATAATTCATTTTGTTTGTAATAAATTTGGTAATCAATAGGTTCTTCATTAAATCCATATTGTTTAAATGATAATAAATAATTATCATCATCGCCTATATTTTTTTGAATATTATCTAATACTATTGGTGCATTTGGCAACAATGTAGAATCAGTAGAATAAGATATTGATTCTAACATATTATATAACAAATCATCCGATAATTGCGATACTTCTGCTAACTTCGCTGTTACTAATGGCTGCGCTGGTGCTGGTGGTGCTTCTAGTTCTGCTGCTTGTTCTGCTACTGGTACTGGTGCTTGTCCGGTTGGTGCTGCTTGTACTGCTACCAAATCAACTCCATAAGGTATTGCTTCTTTTATTTTCGACAATTCTACCATTGCTAAATGTGCGGAAGGTGCGGAAGGTGCGAAAGGTGCGAAAGGTGATGGTGATCCTCTTAAATCTCTTGGTGTATCAACTCTTTCTGATACTGTTTCTGCTGTTGCTGCTGATGGTGCTGCTGATGGTGGTGGTGGTGGTGCTGATGGCTCCGATGCTTGTGTTTGTGTTGGTTGTGTTGGTTGTTCTACTGTTGATCTTGGTGCTGATGCTGGTGTTTGTATTGGTGTTTGTATTGGTGTTTGTATTGGTGTTTGTGTTGGTGTTTGTGTTGGTGTTTGTGTTGGTGTTGGTTGTTCTAGTTGTTCTACTGTTGGTGCTGGTCTTGGTGTTGCTCCTGGTGGTGTTGGTGTTTGTGCTGCTAAGACTGGTGTTAGTGCTGATGCTGGTCTTGGTGTTTGTGCTGGTTGTGCTAGTTGTTCTAGTTGTTCTACTGTTGGTGTTGCTCCTGGTGGCGTTGGTGTTTGTGCTGCTAAGACTGGTGTTAGTGCTGATGCTGGTCTTGGTGCTGGTCTTGGTACTGGTCTTGATGTTTGTGCTGATGCTGGTCTTGGTGCTGGTCTTGGTACTGGTCTTGATGTTTGTGCTGATGCTGGTCTTGGTGCTGGTCTTGATGTTTGTGCTGATGCTGGTCTTGGTGTTGATGTTGGTGTTGGTTGTGCTACTGTTGCTAAGACTGATGCTGGTCTTGGTGTTGATGTTGGTGTTGGTGTTTGTGTTGGTTGTGCTAGTTGTGCTACTGTTGCTAAGACTGATGTTGGTGTTAGTGTTGGTTGTGCTACTTGTTCTACTGTTGGTCTTGGTGCTGATGGCGCTGATGCTGGTTGTGTCGGTACGACGCTCTCTATTTTACTTAACATATCTTTTAAAAATCCTCCTGCTATACTCATTCGTGTTTTCTATATGATTTACTATAATCTATTATTATTTTTTAATCTTATTATTTAAGTGTATTAAGTGTAATAACTATATAAAATGTTATCGTTTAATTTTGATATTATTTGAAAGCTAACGCTAAAACAATTTAGGCAATTCATCAATTAGCTTTGTATAAAGAGCAACATACATTTTATCATCTTCATATTTTTCATATTTTTCTAATTTTTCTATGTTTATAGTATCGACACCTTTATTTAAAATAGAAAAAATTACTATTATATTATCTGTTGCAGAAGAACTTTTAGTAATTTTATTATTCCTTTTATATATTATATGATAGCAATCTTTTAAATTATCATTAATATCTGTTTTAACGCCTTCAATATCTGGTGATTGTTCTTTTGGTTGTATTCTAATATACACATTAAATATTCCATCACTTTCTTTAATAATGATAAAATGATTAATACCGTAGTCGTTCCGAACACCACTTCCTACCAATTTTGACAATATATTTCGAGTATCAATCTTCTTATTAAATATGTGTATATCTTGTTCTGGCATTATACTACTGCTATGTGATGCCAACGCTTGTATTACCTCATCTTTTGTTATATTGATGTCTTCTGTTGTTATTTGTTTATTTTCTGGGAAATTGCCATCATTTTTGTATATTTTTATTGTTAGTTTAATATCTCCATCTGCACCTCCTTTTATTATTTTATTACCTTTGCCATTTCTTACAATTTTTAAAACCCCCTTATATTTTTTGACAGGATAATAGATATTCTTCTCTCTAATATATTTATTATTCGTATCATCTTCGGTATTGATATATATATATTTATTAGTACCCGATACAATTTCTATATGAGAACGAACATACATGTTATTATCTATTATAATAATAATATTATATAAAAATAAGATTCTATCTATAATCCAAGTGGCTTAATCCATAAAGGAACACATATATTGTCATTTTTGACACTATGTGAAAAGAAGCAATCACATTTAAAATTACATTGTTTGCCACGCATTGGTCTGACCTTTGTAATATTATCAGATACGGCAACAGTAGCCGTCGTAGCCGTCGTAGCTAATAAATTGATAGCTTCTTTTTTAAAATATGGGTTTAAATTGCCAATATATATAGTGTGAATAAATGATATATACACTAGTAGTGATATAATGTTTAACATTATTATATGTGTATATATAATATTATATTTATATATATATATATATATATATATATAAACGATATGGATGATACTAAGGAGCCAAAAACATATTTTATAATGACAAATGAAAAGGGCGATTATGGATGTATGACCTTCACAGATTATGATATGTATATAAGCAGCCTTGAAACATATACTAAGCTTGGTTGGATAGACCCAATCTGAAAAGGCAAATCAATATTTTTTTTATTCATTATAATAAGAATGACAAGTATATCATCGGCAAGAGAGACACAAATAACGAGAGATAAGACTAATATATTAAATGAAAAGCAATGCAAGACATTGAGAAAGGATTACAGAGACTATATCAATGGAAAGATATCTCAGATTAAACACCCTAAGACACGCGCCCCAATTAAAGAAGCTGCAAAGGTAAAATATTTATATAACAAATGTGCCGAAAAATATGAAATAGGCACATCAATTAAATCGTCAAGTATGTCTAAATTGACAGAAATGATGAGAAAAAAACCGAAGACTTCCACAACAAAGACTTTGAATGCGTCATCACGTTCAGCATCATCTTCGTCAAAATCTAAGGATTTTTTGAGTTATGAGAATGATATTAATATTGAAGGCAATGCAGATATAAGAGATATTCTTAATATGCCAATAGAGACATTTAAGAACAACCGCCTTTTAGTAAAGAAGCTGTTCAAAACTCCTATAAGTGAGAAAAAGGGCTTAGAGATATTGAAAAGGCACCTAAATGACCCAAATAATCATGCGGATTATGCCATTAGTTATCGCGAATATGTAAGAGAAATTGCAAAATATCTCCCAATTTATGACCCATTTATGAAAAAAAGGGACTTAAAGCTGTATATATTAGATTACTTCAATCCAAATGTCCAATTTTCAAGAGACAGGATGATATATTTCGTAGAGTATTGCCAAAAAGTATATACATCTGCGATATTCCAAGATACGAGGAATATGAACTTGGGTCATTTTATATATGATGATAATTATAGAGCCGTAACTACGGCCACCGGATTCTTAGCTCGATTATCACAAAGTAAATATTCCTATTATGCTTTATATTTTATAAATAAGATACTCCTGAATGAAATTAACGGCGACCCCGAATTAATTCGCAATTTTATATTAACCAAGAAATTGCTTAAAAATCTAATAGATAAGGATTTTGTTATAGAAGACACTGATGTCTCTCTATCATTCAGTACAAGCAGTAGCAGTTCAAAGAGTGATGATATGACTAAAAAAGATTCTAGCATGAATAATATATATCGCGAATTGGGAAGAAGAGAGTTTGTTAAATATAT
>Ga0078894_10003724_pt1 | contig 11585 bp, 14 predicted proteins | sample LauGreSu1BDMLBSD_2_FD_67506 | JGI IMG/M metagenome (GOLD analysis project Ga0078894, IMG submission 67506) | Freshwater lake microbial communities from Lake Michigan, USA - Su13.BD.MLB.SD (version 4) (version 4) | ecosystem: Environmental > Aquatic > Freshwater > Lake | place: Lake Michigan... | reverse complement strand
GTAGAAGAAGGCGAGCTAGGAAGAAATAATTAAATAAAAAGTAAAATGATATGTTCTATCATTTTATATTTTTATAGCCAACATAATACTTATTTTAGCACAAGGGCTCTAATATACGTACAATATCTTCTTCTCCAGGTAAGAGAAATGGATTAGTGTTAGCACTAGAGGCAGCTAACCTAGTCAAAAAGGATTCTGGTGAATCTTGATATTGTCTTACAATACGAGAGTCTATGTAGCTTCTTCGACAAATAGCTTTCGTATGATAGAGCTTTTCGGCAACAGAGGTAACAGCAGAAGATATATTTTTTTTTATTTCAGAATTGGTATTAGGAATAGGTAATGATTTAATCTGCTTAATAAAGTAATAGTTAGCTTTCCATGTACGAAAGATTTTACTTGTGATCCCACCATATCGACCCAACAGATCATTAATTTCATCTGCATTCACACGTTGATGACTACTATTTTGATCTACATAAGTAAATAGAAAGTCGTTATCATCTTTGTATTCCCCTAATTTAATTAACATCTGATTGATTTTTTCACTAAGAATTTTACAATGATTCAACACTTGTCTTTTTCCACGAAAAACAATACTAGAACAACTAGTAGAACTTGGACAAGAGTTAATTTGACCACGTTTTAAAGTGGAGATACCAGTAGAATTTTTGTATTTTGTATGACCGACACGAAAATGACACATATCCATGATGGCTAAGATAAGATAAATAATATCTTCTCTAGTGTATTGAAATTTGTCTAAATGGCTACGAATGTCTTTCCGCAGTTGTGGTAAGATCTTGAAAAAATCTAATAAATGACATTGTTTATTTGCCTCCTTCACTGGATCATAGATATACTTTTTTTGTTTATCCATATTAATGTAATGGATATAATAATTCCGTTCCACCAGATTTTGCTAATGCATATTCATAATAGAGAGCCTTGAAGGTTGTATACCCATCTTTTGAAAGTTTTTTTAGATTATATTTCATCCATGTAATCATTATTCTGTCTCGATCCGACATCACATGATCTAGATAGTGATGTAGGGGAATAAACAAGCGGCGGTAGTATTCTCCATCAAACTGTAATTTAACTTCAATCTCTACGCCATCAATCCATTTCTGGAATACTGCATGTTGTCCGGCTCTGCCTTTACTACGGAATTCTACAAAATCAAAACCATTCTTTCCACAAAGATTGGATAAACGAATCATTGTTTCTTCCTCTCGGTTCATAACGGGAACATTGAAATCAAGATCGGATTCCCCAATGAGATTGGTTCCCGCCGAGAAACTACTTGCTGGTATAGCTTCTATCCCTAGAAATTTGGATACTTTTTCTTGTGTATCCTCTTGAATAACACTTAATTTTTTATTTTGTTCCATCCTTCTTGCAACATATGATTCTGCTCCTTCCCTGTCTGCCGATACAATGTGGATAAGTTCATCCATTCCGTTCATGATACCATCTAATCTCTGTTTTGCAGAAAAAGACCCTTCTTTTGAATGATATTTTCTATAAAGGGATCTTACCATTTCCTGAATTGACTCCCAATCCATGTTTTATATATATAGATGATATAAATAAAACTCACTAGTTAGTGATAACCATGCCCTGTGCAGTGATTTTTAAAAACCCTCGTATCCCTCATTATCACCTTGTGATAGTTTCCTCTAAACCAGATGATCTAGATAAACTGATAGAATATGCGTTATCTATGTGCCCAACTAGTAAAAAACGATTATGGGATAAAGAAGAATATGATGATATGAAAGAAAGTTGGGTGACAGAAGATAGTCTAGTCGTAGCAGACCAAGATCAATTGAAACAGTTTCATCACCGAGGAGTTGCCATGTGTCTGTCGATAGATACGTTTGAGCGTCGAATAGATCAAGTTGGAACAGTAGACTATGGTATTCGATATTTTAGTAAATATGCTTTTTCAAGGCATGCAAAATTGGCTACTTTATCCTTAAAAGAACTGGGAACTTTTCTGCTTGAATCCGAATGTATGACTCCAGAACAATTACTTTATCACTACCTGCATATTCTTAGTCGCCGCAAATCACTACGATTGGAGGCGGATGACCTGTTTTGCTTGTCTCCTATGACTTCTCCTAAAAACATTTAGGAAAACAGTTGGATTCTCTTTTCTTTTTCTTCAGTCTTTCTAATTGACTAAAATGTTCTAGCGTTCTATTAATAGTATCGTATGCAGTTTTGATACCTTTCTTATGTTCAGATATAACGTTATGATCGGACTGATTCTGAACAAAAACCTGGTGAAGAGAACCATTAATTACTTCAGTTTTATTATAAACATTATTTACTCGTTTATCGTAATGTAAGACATGACCCATTTCATGGATAATTTCAGGAAGATGATCAAAATGTAGATGCTTATGTTTTTCTTTGATGATATGAGAAAGATCGTTAATTTGTTGTTGTACTAACCGTGTATGCATTAAATATACTATAAACTTCGTTATTTTATAGTATATTTCTAATTTCTTATTTATTTTCTGCTTCTAATCTAACAAAACGTCGAAACTCTTCTGGAGTGGTAAAATCAAATAGACGTACACTTCCTTCTTGATTTACGAAATATGCCATTCTAGGTGCAGAATGACCATTAAGTAATCTCCACACAGTTTGTTGACCATTGTGTTCAAGATAAGAAACTGTTAAATCCACATCATCTCGGTGAATTCCATAGATATTCTGAAGAGAAAGAGGATTAGGGTGTTGAACAAATTTATTGTTTTTAAGGAAATTGGCTACTTTGTCTTTATTGGCAGAGATAACTGTACTTGCATTAGAACGAAACAAAGCAAGGGAACGAAACATGGTTCTAATAAATATATATATTTTGATTATTTGGTTTGTACGAATCCATATAACACTAGAGCGAATAGGATCGGAAGGAACCACATTAGGATCAAGAGTGAATTTATCTTCTGTGGATCCATCCCTGAAAATGCAAATCCCTCTGCCTCACCATATTGAATGTTCTTATAGACATACCCACGACCTGGTCTAATTCCACTCTTTTGGATATACTTTTGTGAAATAATGCTAGTACGAACAACCTTATGGATAATTTCTGAAGAATAGGTCTTTCCAAAAAGCTTGAGTTCGGATGACCCGTTTGGAACGAGTGATTTCACCATGTATGCATCTTCATGTGTATCCAAGTGATAACCCATGTGCTCATAATAGTCACGAACACCTACGCCACTAATGACGGATACCATGGTGCAACCATATTGACTAGAAATGGATTCTGCGACTCGCATAAGAAACGTACCAATTCCACGATGTTGGGAGTTGCCTTCGCGAGTCAATGATGCAATGTTTCCATACACATGGAGCTCACGAATACGAGCAATACGCTCCTTCTTATTTCGATACACTGGAAGATAATGGAATGGAAAGTGCTCCTTATCCGTAAACTCAAAATCCGGAATACGAAGACGACAGAGACCCAATAGACTAGTATCATCAAAATCTGAGTTTTCTTTAGAGGGGATTTCTACGGAAAGAAAGAATTCAGTTCCACCATTCGCTCGGTACACACGAATGTAAAGCTGGGCACGATAGAGCTGCGTATCAATAATAGCATTACGAACCTCCCTTGAACGAATGTCATAGCATTTTAGTCCCTTTTTCTCCATATGTTGGGTGACCATTTGTTGTAGATTGGTTTTGATGTGATCACTTACAAAACCGAGTTCTCGGTTAGCTGGACATGCTTCTGGAAAGTCTCGTTGAACACGGTTGATTCGAGTCCAGGGCGGAACAATCGACATGGTATATGCCATAAAATCCAGAAACTCTGGAAATCGATTTTCGGCAATAGGAACCCATTTCCCAGACTCTTTCCATTTTCGAATCTGGGTAAACGGCAAATCTAGACAAGGGTAGAGCTTGCAATAATCTAGTTGTAGATCATCTCCACCAAACACATGTTCTACCATTTTATAATCGATTTCAAGGGTTGTTCCAGGTAGATCTGGCATAATATGACCATCAATCTTGAATCCGTTGTCTCGGATCTCTCGGTTGGCTTTGATGCTTTTGTCTACTCCATGTCCACGATTATTCAATGCCAAAACTTCATCATTATCAGTCTGGATACCAATTTGAACACGAGTGCAACCTAGTTTGCGCAAATCCGTCAAGCTATAACGATTTACTCTATCCGGACGTGTCTCGAGAACTATGCCAATTGCACGACAACAAGGAGACTTTGTATTGACTAGTTGTTCTGCAACCAACAGCGCATCAATCTGTTTCATACTATAAACTTTAAAGTCAACCACGATTCGAGGGCGAATAGAGTAAAGAACATCCGTTAACTTCTTAGATAGTGGTGAAGCCGTGGCGAATGGATTACTCGCAAACCACTCTTGTAGAAGGGCACGATGTTCTCCCTCAAATCGCAATGAAACCCAGCGATAGGTATTGCAAGCATAAAATAGATCCAGGGCGGTTTGAATACGATATTCTTTCGGATAGCATTCAAATGTTCCGCCCAATAAGATAAACTCAAGCTTATCCGGTGAATGACCCATCACTTCCAATTCTGCGAGACGTCGCCAAGTTTGTTCTACAATAGAGAAATCTTGAATTTTTCCACGAATAAAAGTGCCTTCGCTACTAAGGTAGCTACGAGCCATATCTTGTTCGGCACCATTTGCCACACACTCATTAGGACACATGGAACAGTCATCATCACAACTACCCACCCGTCCATCGAGTGCAATGCTAATTGGCAGTACACCGCTGCTACTACGAACAAGCTTAGAAGTAAGAATGGTTTCAAAAATATAGTTATTTGGTAAAATCTTGCGAACGATCAAGTCTTCGTAGATAGTGTAATAATCTTGTTTACGGGGAGTAGAAGCGAATATTTTCTTGGTTTTGTGTTTAGAAAGGAGACAGGTAGAAGCTTTTTGATAAATGGCTAAGATTTCGTCAAAATCACGAACATCTTGTTGTAAAAGATGTTTGTGAAAAAGATAATATAGCTCTATGACAAACTCATCTTTTCCAAACGGTTTATCAAACGATTCTGCGATAGACATTCTCTCTAGTAAGTTTTGAAGAAGAAGGGTTTTAGCGTCAATTTAACTTTATAAAAAATAATAGTATATAGTAAACAATGGATACTATTATGATAGGAACAACAGCAATCAATCAACCGGATTTACATAATACAATTTTTCCAAAGTGGAAAAAATGGTTACTAGAGAGTGGTAAAAAACTAGTTTGGATCGTAAATATAGATACAATTTCATATTTACAAGAAACATATGAAGCTACAAAACAAAATTTCCAGATATTATTAGGTGATATACACCAATTAATTATTTTGCCACAACAACATAATACTTTATTAGGTGCATGTAAGAATATATCAAGTTGTATGAAGACATATGTAGAAAATAATAATATAAATAAAAATGAACTAAAAGTAGTTTGGTTAGAGGATGATTGGGAATTAGATACCATCCTAACATTCAATGGATTGTTACAATATTCCGGACAGAAGACACATATTAATTTGTCAGGAATTATCAATAATTATATATGGGCATTAGCTCCATCTATTTTATCGTATGGTTTTTGGGAAGAAATATATTATCATGCTTGGCTGTATCAATCAGTTGATATTGATGCAGAAAAATGTGTGGGTAACTTTTTCCAGAATCAGTATTATTCAAGTGATCACGTTTTATCTATCACCTTAGATGAGACAACTACAGAAATCCCAAAAGAAATATGGGAAGGAACTCCACTATTTATAAAAGTCTCTCCAGCCATTGCCATTGACCAGGGTATTAACTACTTGAAAAATAGGGAAATTAAAAAGAAATGGATAAAAGAAGGTCGTTCCGTTTCTTTTACTTATCAAAAAATATAATGTCTTACACAACATGAGTATAATCTAGGTAAGGTAAACCAAACCCATCATAACGAATTTCAACTGTTTCTTCTATATGCTTAATATTTGATAGTATAATAGCATGAGGTACAATGCTCACCAAGTAACCACCATAACTAACAAATACATGCCACCACACATGTCCAAATAGATATTTAATAAAAAATACATGAGGACATAATCCTTCCGTAGCGATCCAAAAGACACCACTTAGAATAAGGTATCGTACCCCCTTCCAACCAATTGAAATAATCTTTTTATCAATATGGCGTACCATATATACATATATTGCAACGCTTACTAAAAAAAGACTGAATAATAGATTAAAAGTTTCCTCTTTATGTAACCCAGCAATGGTTAATAAGAAACTATAATAAGCTACAATAGATAAGTGAACAAGGACATTGCCACAAGAAGATAGTTCAACTGATTTTGCCTTTTTAATTGTATTAAAACAGATATAACTCGTTGTCCAACCTAATAGAACCATCGACATTCTATCTAATAAACCATAACCAATAGAGTTGTAGTAGTGGTATAGTAGGGAGAGCACACCATTGACAGCAAAACAAGAATACATCATAGATAAAAAGATGGATAAGTGAGGCTTACGCATCGCATTTAATCCGATGAAAGTAATAAATAAACTGGATGCTGCATTAAGATATTCTGGGTGTCTACCGGATGAATAAATAGTAGATTCACAGAAATTATGATCAAATTGGTGGAAATCGATTTCTAACATGATTGGTACTATTAATACTGGTTTCTTTATATCTTTATTTCTATTTAAAACGATCCGGATTCAATCTAAAAATGGTAATATGTACTATTGAAAAAGTGAATAAAATAAAAAAATGCATCCAGTTAATAATTTTTCTTTCGTTTTCTTTTGATACAATTTCTTTCAAGAGAACCGTAATAATTTGACCACAAATGAGTGCCATAACAGAATCACGTAATGCAGTAATAAGATTATTATAATGGAGGGCAATTTTAAGGACAAATGCTATGAATGATATATTTAATACTAAGAATGGAATAAGATATAAATACCGGTTTGCTTTAGGATTTGCAGAAAAGTATAATTCCGTACAACCAAGTAACGCATAACCTATACCAAATATAAACCAAGGTGTTTCGTCTATCCAGTTAGATGTTAAAGCTGGAATTGCAAATAATAATCCAATTAATATTGTAAATATGCCATTTGTATATTGTATATTTTTAGCTGTTTCCTGACCAGATGCACCTTTATCTTCGTAATATGTTTTTGTCCAAGATAGACCAGTACTTAAATATAATAAAAAAAAACACCCAAATAATAATAACATTTTTAATGTAACCGGAGAACCATCAAAATTATATTTGAACTTATGTTCAACTGTAAAGACTAAAAACATAGCTGCCAAAAAGAAATATGTGATTTGATAAATAATGGTCATACGCGTTTTGTTAGAGTTAGGATGTTTTAATGTAAAAATAAATAATAATGTAAAAATGACATACATAATACCAGAAACCAAATTACCATAAACACTATGATCTACTATCTTCACCACATTCTCTATATTCATTGATTGTTGTGAAAGAGAATTATATGATGGGTTAGACATCTAATATAGTACATAAATAATTTTGAGTAACCTAAATTGATATAAATAGTAGTTTATGGATTATAAAAAATGAGTAAAAATCATCTTGCTATTTTGGAAGAAACCCATTATGCCGTGTTAGATACCATACATAATACATTACAAAAGGAAGCACAGCGCTATTCAACGGTCCTGCAACATGGATCTTACACTGATTACTTCCACGAAGACACTCCAATCATGTCACTTGATACTGAACAGTATTTGGATAATATCCAATATTACTCTCGTCTTAAACTAGAAACAGAAAAGAATGATAATCCCTATATCAGTATAGTATTAACAACGGAAGCTAATTTTCCTCCGCTCTATACCCGGTGTATGGCATGGAATCTACGCGGACAATATGATTTTTCTTGGAAGAGTGTAAAAGAGATCATGGAAAATGTATCCTATTCTACAAAATGGACAATTACTTACGAGTCTCCTCGTCTCAGTTTTTGCTACGAAGAAATGGATGAGCCCAATCAGGTCTTTCAGGAAGAGTATGATAACCATGATACAGCCGCATTGGAGGAAGCTAGACGGACCATAGATCAACTGCTGAAACCACCCACATTTACATAAAATTGACATTTAGGACAAATTACTAATTATATGAATCATGTCGAACTGCGAACTATGCAATGTAACATCGGAAAAGTTTACTACTTGTGATCACTGTCAAACTGAAGGATGTCGTAAGTGTATCAAATCCGTCTGCTGTGACTGTAGTATGGAGATGTGTAAAGAATGTAAAAATGACCACCATATCAAATGTGGATGTTACGGTACATGCAATGGTTGTGACGTAGAGGTCAATCGAGGAGAACATGGTTGGCCTTGCCATAAATGCAATCAGTGGCTATGCGATGAATGTAAAGAAAACACAACTTGTAAAGAGTGTTCAGGCGAAGAATAAAATTTATAGTAAAGAAAGGCGATATAAATCTTGATTTTTATCCATCCCATTGTCTCCTACGAGTACAAAACCTTTCTTTTCATAAAGCCCCTTTGCCCGTTCGTTATCTTTATCGACATACAACACCATGTATTTGTATCCCGATAATTCCATTTTTGTATATTCAATTACGATGTCTAATAACTTTCGTCCATATCCTTCTCCACGAAACCCTTTTTCAACCACAAAATTATAAAATACAAGGGCATCTGCATAAATCTCATCTGAAAAAGGAGACATACGATCCGTTCTATCAAACTGGTCTAATAGTAATAAGGAGGCAAAACCAATTGGTACATCACACACCACTAATTCAAAACAAAATGTATTATCCTTCATGCCCATATTATGACGAGCTAAATCGGTATTAGACCAACTAGAATATGGGTTAAATGTGTCTTTACTTTCTTTAATAAGACTAGAAATGAATTGTTGTCTCCAAAAGGGATAAATGTAGTTTGTTAAATAAGATAATTTATCTTTCGCATACATAAAGGTTTTGACATCAAATTCGTCGAAATGGATAGTAGATATATTAGAAAGCTGGTAGGGCTGAGTGGGTTCTTCTAAATAAGAGAAGGGCTCCTCTTGAGAGAAACTAAAATCAGAGATATCCATTATGCGTTTGATAGAAAATAAGTTTAAATGTTTAACGTAGAGTTATGTATACTTGCAATGTTCCTACTTAGTATAGCATATGTTGCAAATCTAATATTTAATGTGTTAGGTTTGAAAGGGATCAGTTACTACTATGGAATCAAACATGTCTTATTTGCAACAATATTATATGGACATTTATTTCCATTTTTATTATGTTATTTTTTATATCAAAAAACTATTTTACATAGAGTTGATTTTTTGATTGGATTTTTAGATTATGTACAATTGATATGCGTCTCTGTTGGCATTAGTGGAGTAAATATAGCACAATATTTAAGTCTAAGGAACGTATCATTCCTAATAAATGTTGTACTTTCGTATTTATTATTAGATAAAACATTTAATGGATATCAACAAATCGGCACAATGATTATTGGAATATCATGTGGAGTTGTCTTTTATATGGGAGGTATGGAAGAGCTTTTTTATTCTATCATGGTTTTTGTGTATTCATTATTATATTCATTGATTGGGACAATCATGGAATTAAACAAACAGAATGGTAATATTATTCATGTTAAGTGCATTTCATCTTTTTTCCATATTAGTACTTATTTTTTTTACAGTCTGTTTGATAATAGTCTCTATGAAGAGTTTAGTGAAAAACGTTCTATTGGATTATTTTTATTAATCGTCTTTGTGATGGTTTCTGAATCCATTTTTTATATGTTAAAAAAGCTACTAGTAGAACAAGTAGAAAATGGATCCATTTATACCAATTTTTTAGATATTGTAAGGCGTATTCTTACATTAGTAACTGGTATTATCTTATTTAATGAATCAAATCCAAGCTATTTGTATATTTTTTATACGGTCATGATGATAGGGTGTGTTTTATTTTATTTTCATAAAGAAATCAAAGAAAGATTACAGCCATCGATTGAATTAGTTACTTCTTGAGAACCATTGTCCTTTTTTTAGGAACAAATTGTGGGTATTTCTTATAAAGATCAAACACAGCTAGTTCTTTTTGTTTTGCTTCAATCATGAGGTCAAATGGTTGAATGGTAGACCAATGCAACAAGTAGTCTGGCAGGGCACTAATATAGTCACTATGGTGACCAATTCGACCCGAACCCTGTTCGGATATATGCATCTTGACTCGTTTTTTACCCCAGGTTTTACAAACATTTCGGAAGAAGTCATCGGTAAGGGGTTGTTGTATGTCATCAGGATGGAGAAGATTGTAGCAGCTGTAATGATGTGTATCGAACACAAGTGGAATATTGTGTTCGAGACAGATGGGCAAGAGGTCGTCAACCGAGTAGCACTTTTCGCAGTTTTCGAGAACGACTCGTTTGCGAACCATTTCAGGTAAGGCATGATAATTTCGAACCCAGCGTTCGAGTGTCTTCTTTTTGGCAGCTTTCAGATCCTCTCCTTTTTTGCAATACATGCCACCACCATGCAAAACTAGAATGGAGTCTGGAGGAGCATCCATCATGTCTAGAATGGTAGCATGGGCGGTTAAATCCGTGATTGTTTTTTTGAGAGTGTCCTCACTTTCAGCACCGAGTTGATTAAACTGACCGGGATGAAAGGTGATGCGATGACCGTATTTCTTGGCAAGGGCACCAAGTTCCTGTAGTTTGGGGCGAGCAAATTCCAAATTGTAGGGAACCTCTGTGCCTAGCAGCTCGCCAAGAATAGGATTGGAAAGATGGGGAAAGATCTCGCTCGAGAAACGAAACAGTTTGATATGATGTTTCTCGTTCCATTCAATCATGGTAAATAAGTCGTCTAGGTTTTGTAGAGCGCGAGCTTGGATTTCAGACATATCCAATTCGACCGCCTTCTTCAAGGTAATGCCGCGAGACGCAAACACACTCGGCTTTTGGGCACGAAGAGTGGTATTGAGGCAACATAAGCCGAGACGAATGCGAGGGTTGGTGGTAGGATCGAGAACGCGAGACATTGACGTTTTTTTGTTAGAATCCGGAACGGATTCAATTTGAGCCAAAGTAGCGGATAGAAATAAATATGTTAGAATGGTGTAAACCGCTGTAGTCGTTCATAGGGAACCTTTTCCATGTGATACTTTAGTGAACCGGTATATACACCATTCCAGATACCAACAGGCAGACCATTTAGATGTTCGGGACAAACAAATGTATTCGGTGTAGCTATAAATGGGCATTGAGCACCGTATAGATTATAGATATCTGGGCGCATCATAATTAAGTTTCCTTTATTGTCTAGGTGCCGAACTGGATTAAATGTTCGGGCACAGCATTGAATTGGATAGAAGTCCATGATGATAAATGGTATCATTATGATGTTCAATTTGTCATACAGAGGTGATTCAAAGTTTTTTTTCTCTCTTTCTATTTTTAGTCTTTTTTACTCTCTTTCTCTCTCTCTTATGGAATCACAC
>Ga0078894_10003723_pt1 | contig 11587 bp, 4 predicted proteins | sample LauGreSu1BDMLBSD_2_FD_67506 | JGI IMG/M metagenome (GOLD analysis project Ga0078894, IMG submission 67506) | Freshwater lake microbial communities from Lake Michigan, USA - Su13.BD.MLB.SD (version 4) (version 4) | ecosystem: Environmental > Aquatic > Freshwater > Lake | place: Lake Michigan, USA... | reverse complement strand
GGATCTAGTGGAACATCTGGATCTTCAGGAACTTCAGGATCTAGTGGAACTTCGGGATCTAGTGGAACTAGTGGAACTAGTGGAACTTCAGGATCTAGTGGAACATCTGGATCTAGTGGAACATCTGGATCTTCTGGAACTTCAGGATCTAGTGGAACATCAGGATCTTCTGGAACTAGCGGATCTTCAGGAACTAGTGGAACTTCAGGATCTAGTGGAACTTCAGGATCTAGTGGAACTAGTGGAACTTCAGGATCTAGTGGAACATCTGGATCTAGCGGAACATCTGGATCTTCTGGAACTTCAGGATCTAGTGGAACATCAGGATCTTCTGGAACTAGTGGAACTTCAGGAACTGATGGAACTAGTGGAACTTCAGGAACTGATGGAACTAGTGGAACTTCAGGAACCGATGGAACTAGTGGAACTTCAGGAACTGATGGAACTAGTGGAACTTCAGGAACCGATGGAACTAGTGGAACCTCTGGAATTGGATTTATTTATAGTCTAACATTATGGGTAGATCCAGGAGGTAACGATTTAACTGCTGTTGTAGGTGATTTTTCTTTACCTTGGCAGACAGTTTCAGGAGCTATCCAATATGCAATGGATAATGGTTTGTTGGATTCGACGGTTCATATTATGTCTGGAGAATATAACGAAACAGTTTCTATAGTTCCTATCAATATGAACGCTAGATTAAATGTAATATCCGAACCTGGAGTTGAAATTATGGTTAATTTAGGGGGTGGAGGTAATTCTTGGATTCAAGATGATGCACCTAATTCATATCCTATAATAATCAATTGGGAAGGAGGATTTGGATATGGTAAATACCGACCCGTTACTAGACCACCTAGTACTATAAGAATAACGGGAGACGGAGATATGTTATATAGATCACAATATAATTCATATCTAAGGTTCAAAAACGTTTGTATCGTTAAAGATGGCACAGACACAGCAGCTTCAGATGGTATTTTCAGATTAGAGGGAGATTCTACTTATGGCGAAACTACAAATCTATATTTAGATGGATGTAGAATTATAGGACAATCAATATATTCTCCTATAATAGTAACTAGAAACGCTGCTACAATGACTGCTTTCACTTACAATATAGATGTTAAATCTTGTGAAATAATTTGGAATGGAGTATATGCTGCAGGATTACCGTATGAAAGTGCTTGTTTCAAATTCATGGAACCTAGTGGGGTTAATCTAAATATGAGAAATTCAATAATCTTCGGAACTGATCAAACTACAGGTAACGATGTTCCTATTTACTTAGGAGGAAATAGAAACTTGATCTCTTTAGATGATGTACAATTCCAGGCATATAATAATTTATCATCCCTTGAAACTATTTACTCAGCAATAGCAGGACAGCCAATTTATATTTCATCAAGATGTATATCATGGTTCGGGATTCCTTCGAACTGTACAAATCCAATTTTCGGGGTATTAGATTGTAATTTAACATTCCCACAAATAACAATATAAAAAAAATAAAAACATGGCAATTTGGTTTCCGTCAACAGAATTAGATGCAGCAACTGGAGCAATGTCAGCCGGATATCAAAGATATGATGTGGGCGCAACTGCAGGATCTGGAGGTAATTGGACATTACCCGACCCATCGGTTCCCGAGATTTCGGATGGATGGGAAATTTGGATCCGTGATGAAAGCTCAATTAAAATTGAAGATGGGGGTCTTACCATAACAGACGTTAATGGTTTTCTAATAAATGGATTAAGAGAAGTAAGATTAGGTCAAAGAGGGGGTTATTGGAAATTCACATGGTTAAAAGACCAATGGTTAATGGAGAGACAAGATTATCAAAACGAAATCTTATTAGAAGAAACATTTAATGCTGAAGCCATATCTGGAATACAAATATCAGATGAACACTACAGAAATTTTACAGCTGGTGATCAGTTTACTTCTTATAGGATGAAAGCTATAGTTCCTATTTTCCCGGCGACTCCTACTAATGTTTATATAATATATTTAGGAACCATTATAAATCCAGATAGCGGTTTTGTTAAACCACACAAAACTACAGGATTAGTTATAGCTGATGACGTTACATTCGATCAAGTTATAACTTCTTTTACTTCTAGAGCAATAGTAACTGATGTTTTAACTGGAAATGGGGTAGAAGGAGATGCTTTTTTTGTTAATTTGGATGATACTGCTACTGCTGGTGTTTATGATATCTATATGTTAGCATCTGCTACATTTGACTTTACATGTGAATGTCATATAGATTTTGAATTTCTTATAATGGGCGGAGATAGAATAGCATTTATAAATTAAAAATATCAATATGGAATTTGAAGCATTAAAAAAATTTATCGAAGATATAAAAAAAGATAAAGTTAGAATAGAAGAAAAAATTCTAGAGAAAAAATCCTCGATGTGGGATAAAAATCCACCAACATCATTACCTCTTGGTGAATTAGTTATAAATACTAGCTCGATGGATTATCCCCAATTAGTATTTAATGTAAATGAGAAATCAACAGATGTTCAGGATAAAAAAGGTGAATTTGGGATCCGTAAAAATGATAAAAAATGGGAAATATATTATGTCTCTAGTGGCGAGGTTATAAAAGAAACAAATAGTTATTCCAAATTTTTCAATGGCGAAGATTGGACACCAGGACAATCTGAATTAGGATCTAGTACATTTACAGTATCTAAAGAATTTCCTATTCTTCTCCATGAAAAAATAGACGGAACCGTTAAATCAGTTAAGGACGTTGGATATAAATATCCAGAAATTTTTAAGATCCAATGGAATCAAGATACAGAAAATGGGGAATCATTTATGGTATCTTTGATGTTTTATATACGTTATGATATTAAGCCACTCAAATTTACATATTCTGTTAGCGGTAATGAGATTAATGACCTAGATATACAGATCGCTGAAGAAAATAAACAATGGAGGCTTTTTATTATAAATTTCAACGATTTCTTTGGGGGAATAAAAAGAGGGGAAATTATTTCTTTTACAATATTTACACAAAAAGATATATTAAAGAAAGAAGGGGATGTATTAATCGGAGATGGTGTAAAAGATATTACTGCTAAGGGGCCTTTAAACTCTTCTTCAGGAAATGCAGGAATTGAAAAAAATATAACAGAAACAAATTTAACATACAGGGTTAAATCCATTTAATTTGTAGAGAATATAGAACATCAGGGATTTTATTAAATAATGAATAATTGGTGGATTTATAAGATCTTTAGCAGAAACTACTTTCGGATTTTTTATATAATATAGAAACATTTGAATGATAAAAGTTAGAGCTCATACTTGTTATCTAGGAACTACCGGATTCGCAGCACATTCAAGATCTTTTTTTAGAGAAATTTCAAAATATGTAGATCTTAGAATAAGAAATTATACATGGGATCCCAATCCAGAATATCTAAATCAAAAAGATTTTTCCATAATTGATACAATAACTCTAAAAACCACAGATGGAGAAAAAGATTTTCCTATAGAGCACCCATTTCCTGATTTACCATGGAATAAAAACAGGGAAGAATTTAAAGCGGATGTTGATATTGTTCTTATGGATATGGATCATAAGTATTTTTATCAAGAATATAATTCACCAATAAAAATTGCTTATACTGTATGGGAAAGTACAGAACTAGAAGAAGGTTTCTTTAACCAGCTTCTTAAATTTGATTATGTTTGGGTTGTAACCAAATGGCATCAGGAAATGATAATAAAACAAGGGTATCCTTCTTATAGGGTATTTGTTGTTAACGAAGGAGTAGAAGAATCATTGTATCTAAAAGAACCTAGCAATAAAGCTAGAGATAAATTCGAATTTATGTTTTTTGGAAGATGGGATTATCGTAAATCTCTACCAGAAATTATAAAATCTTTCCTTGATGCTTTTCCTGATAATGATGAAGTTGAACTCATTTTATCTGCAGATAATCCATATTCAGTAGACGGATTTAATTCCACAGAAGAAAGGTTATTACATTATGGCCTAGTGGATGATAGAATAAAGGTTAAGCATTTTTTAAATAGGGAAGATTACGAGGATTATATTAAAAATGGACACGTACTCATAACATGTGCTAGAAGCGAAGGATGGAATATACCTTTAATAGAAGCAATGGTTTCCGGAACCCCGGTAATATATTCAAACTGGGGTGCTCAATTAGAATTTGCAGAGAGAAGAGGAAATCCTGTTAGGATTAAAGAGGAAAAACCTGCTTCGATAGGGGCAGATCTAGGATTTGCTCGGAACACACCAGGTTTATACGCTGAACCAGATTTCGATGATCTAAAAAGAGTAATGATAGATTGTTTTGAAAATTGGGGAGATAAAAAATCTATAGCAAGAAAAGAAGCGGATGAAATATATAATTTATTTAATTGGGAAAAGATAGGAAGGCAGGGATACGAAGCAATATTGAAAGTATCTAATAATGATCTAGAGAAACCTCATAAAGATGATTGCGTGGTAATACTTTCACATGCGGATTCTAAAGAAAAATTATCCATACTAAAAAGGAGTATATTAACTTTAAAAAGGCAAGGATATTTTATAGTAGTTTCTTCGCATATATCTATACCAGATGATATACTTAATATCTGTGATTACTTTATATGTGAAACAGATAATCCAGTAGTTACTCACGATGAATATTCAGATCTATCTAATACAGTTCCAGTCCATTATTTAAGATACCAGGATTTTGATCTTTCATATTCTTTCGATTTTAATCACGGATACGCTGCTCTTAGACTCATTTTAAACGGTTCTAAGGTATCTAAAATGTGCGGATTTAGGAAAACACATTTTGTAAACTATGATTATGTTATAGACGATGAAAACACCCTAATAGAGCATTCCATACATTTAGATAATAATTCTATCGTTGGTTATAGATGGAATCCAGATGAATCTATAAATTCTGCATTCTTCTCAGGAATAAATGAAGATGTTATAAGATCATTAGAAGATACAGACTCCAAGAAAAAATACTTCAAATATGAGGGAATAGTTATTCTAGAAGATTTTTTATATAAAGCATTTGGTGATTCTGGATTAAATATGAGACTCGGTTCTGTTCAAGACATTTCAAGAAAAAATATTTTGAATTCCATAACAGTTCCAACATATCCTAAAATTAAAACAAAAAATGGCAAGTCTAGCTATTTGTACCTTTCCAACGAATTAAGCGAAAATATAAATTATATATGTGCTATAGGAAATGATGAACCATTAGAAGGAAAAATAATCAAGGGCGGTAGTACTTTTGAATTTTCAGTAGGCGCTTACCCTATGCAGTTTTATCCCGTAACAGAAGACGAATTAGAAAGAGGGGTAACCGTATTACTACCTAAATACAATCAGGTATTTAAATACAATAAAGAAACAAAAAAAGCATCCTTGTCGATAAAAAACAGGTCGCTTATTATAGAACAAAAAATGAAAACCAATCCCCCTCAATTTAATATAAATTTTATTGATGGGCCTTTTGTAGAAATAAAAAATGCTGGGGATAGAATTTTTGACGTATTATTTATAGACCAGAATGATAACAAGTTATACTATTCCTGCGAATTAAAAAATAATATGTGGGCAAGATCATCTATAAAGTATTATAAAAACTGGCTAATAAAAATTATAGATAAATCAACAGGAGAGACTTTTGAGGAAAGAATGGATCTATCAAACAAAAAAGTTCTTATTTCCCTGGATTCATCTTCTCTTGGAGATTCTATAGCTTGGTTTGCACATATAGAAGAGTTTGCTAAGGTAAATGAATGTAATGTATATGTTAGCACATTTAAAAATAATCTATTTAAAGAGAATTATCCGGTATTAAATTTTATTAATCCTGGGGAAACTGTACATAATATTTATGCTTCTTATCATATAGGATGGTATTATAACGAAAAGGGTTTTGATAGTAATAAGAATCCAAGGGACATTAAAAAAATACCATTACAATCAACTTCCACTGATATACTTGGGCTCCCTCATACTGATTTAAAGCCCAGAATAGTAAATAAAAAATCGGAAAGACCAATAGATAATAAGTATGTTTGTATAGGTATACACTCAACAGCGCAGGCTAAATATTGGAATAATCCTACAGGATGGCAAGAATTAACTGATTGGTTAATAGATCAGGGTTATGAGGTTATTATACTAAGCTCTGAGCATGATGGCTACATGGGTAATAAACACCCCAAAAGAGCAAAGCCTACACAAGGAGATAAAACTTTAGATAATGCTATAAGATATCTTACACACTGCGATATGTTTATAGGATTAAGTTCGGGATTAAGCTGGCTCTCTTGGTCTTTAGATATACCTACAGTTATTATATCAGGATTTACAAATCCTATAACAGAACCTCATGATAAAAATATAGTAAGGGTATTTAATGAAAATAGCTGTAATAGCTGTAGTAATACACACAGATTCGATCCTGGTGACTGGAATTGGTGTCCTGTCAATAAAGGAACAGATAAACAATTTGAATGTACTAAATTAATATCCTCACAAGATGTTATAGAATCGATTAAAAATTATATTGATAAAGTACCACAGGAAAAAAGTTTAGAAAGAATAATATACGAATCCTACTCTCTAGGTATGGTTCAGAATCATAAAGAAATATATGAAGCATCTAAATTCTTTAAATCTTTAAAGGTTAAGAATTTTATGGAAATAGGAACTGACCAAGGAGGTACTTTTGCTATATGGAGTAAATTATCTGAAGATGGAATAAGAATATCAGTAGATCTGCCACATGGACAATTTGGAAGAGCTGATTATGACGAATACAAAAGAGATGAGTATCTTATATCACTTGGTTCAAATGTTCATATGTTTTGGGGATCATCTCACGATAATAAAATGCTAAAAGATGTGGAAGATATTACTGGAGAAGAGTTGCTTGACTTCTTATTTATAGACGGGGATCACACATACGAAGGTGTAAAAGAGGATTATGAAATGTATAAGCATTTAGTCAGACCTGGTGGATGGATAGGATTTCATGACATTAAAAACACAGAATTTCATACAAACGCTAATTGTAGAGTTGATCTTCTGTGGTCGGAGTTAGAAGGAGAAAAAATAGAATTTTTAGACAATTCATCTGAATACGGGGGAATAGGATTTATCAGAGTATAATATAATTAACTTAACTCATATCCGGATATATAAGAAAAGTGATAGCTTTTTTTAAATTAAGGATAAAAGATGATAAATTGGCCAGTACCGTCATTCATAGGTGAGATATACACAGCACCAAGCGGAAAAAGTTGGGAGTGGAACGGATACGCTTGGGATTTTATAGGACCAGACTATGCAGTAGGACCTACAGGACCTGCTGGAGCGGGGGTTATTGATGTTACGTATTCGGAATTAGTAGCAGATATAGGATCTAATTCTTTAGACAGAGGATCTTATTATCTAATAACAGATTTTAAAACCTGCTACGATCAACCAGATTTTGACTATAATAATAATCCTATAACTAGTGGAAATTACAAAGATTCGCCTGTTGAACCAATCTTAGTTCTAGCTACAAGTAATAACACAATCAGCGAAAATGCTTATCAGCCAGATTATCCCAAAGATCAAATTAAATATGACTGGACTTACTCATCTACGGAAGTAACTGGCGGTACTGCATACGGTAGGATATCTGAAAGAATAGACGAATACAACAACAGAACTGATTACGACCATAGAAATATACTTTTCAAAAGATATAGACTATACACGTATAGACCAGGAGTTCCTTTAAATGGAACTATAGAGCTATTGATCGGAGGAACTGTTAATGGAACAGATACTAAATTTACAGATCTTTCAGTGGGAGATGTTATTTACATCCCTTCTAGTAATCCTTCCTACTATGAAATATCGGTCATTACAGACGATGTAACAATGACTGTTATTGGAGATACTATATCTCCAGTAGGAATCGGACAGGAATTTTACTTTACTATAGAAGAAACTAACGGACCTGGATATTTTAGTTACAAAAGAACCAATGTTAAAACAGGAGATTATCAGGAATATACTACTTTTGGAGATGCAATATTAAATGATTACGCAAAAAATAACTATATAGGTAATTATGCAAATAATTATACCAATATAGGAAGCGGTACATTTATTTTAACAAACAATGTATTTTTAGAGGGACAATACGAAAGTAATAAATTTGGGGACTACTGTTATAATAATACATTCGGAACTGATAATCAAAATAACGTTTGGGGTGATTATTGTTATGAAAATGTGTCGACTAACGACATAGATAATAATATCATAGGACATTATTTTAATCGTAACTTAATAAACGCAAATTTAACCTCTAACCATATTGGTACTGATTTTGAAGACAACCGATTATTGAATGAGAATGGTACTGATTTCGAAGACAACATTATTGGTAATGGATTTAGAAACAATATTATTTATTCTGGGTTTTATAAAAATGAAATATTAGATAACTTTCAAGATAATCAAATTGGGGACTTTGGTAACTTAGATGATTTTGAATTCTATAGAAATTATATTCGTAACGGATTTTACAGAAATACAGTAAGACAAAATTTCCAAAACAATCAAATTGGTACAAACTACCAACGGAATATTATTAATGGTTCATCTCAAGGTAATACAATACTTAATGGGTTTAATAATAATCAAATTGGATCTGATTTTAATCTTAATCTTATTGGTAATGGTTTTAATGATAATACAATTAATGATAGTTTTTATAATAATGAAACTAAATATTATTTTAATGGGAATATAATACCTAATCAATTTTTCAACAATAAAATAGGCCAGTACTTCCAAAATAATCAGCCAATTAATACTCTTTTTGGATGGGTCGACTTGTCTAATATCACGAGTAGAACATATGATGTTTTTAATGATTCACTTAATGGTAATATAGATAATGTTATACTGGGTAAAGAATTTGTAATGAGAGTTATCTCTACCTCACCCGAAAGATATTTTAAAATTATATTTAATCAATGGACATTAGATGGTAACGGAGGAGGTTTTCAATATGAAAGAACTGAAATGGATTCACTTGGTAATAACATAGGGCCTACAGTTACATTTACAAAAAGAAATGGTGTTAGTGATATTGATATTATTATACCGGGAGTCTTGGAAATCGCTAGAGATAGTAGTGGGGCAATTTATAATATTGCAACGGAAGGATCGTGGAATAGTTCTGTAAGTCCACAAGACACTGAATGGAATTCAGTATATACAGAACCTAATAGCGGTGTCAGATTTTCAAGTAATAAAATAGGTGATTTTTTCCTAGAAAATAAATTTGATAATGATTTTGGTTATGGTGCATCACAAAATCAGGGTAACGTAATAAATGATTCTTTTCAGAATAATTTGATTGGAAAATATATGTACAATAATTTTATTGGGAATTATTTTACCGGCAATGGTATTGGTGATAATTTTGAAAATAATAACATAAAAAATTATTTTGTAAATAACACTATAGGTGATAATTTTGAAGGTAACGTAATTGGAGACTATTTTGGTAATCTTGGTAAAATATCTAGTAACACAATTGGAAATACGTTCGCCAATAACGTAATTGGAAATAACTTTGGTTTAGACTCTAATGGCGATGGTGGTAATAAAATTGGTACGGTAACTACTGTTTATTACAGTAAATTACAAGGTCCAGTTTCAGGGATAACATTAACAAGTGGAGGTACGGGGTACTCCGACTCTACAAATGTCCCAACAACAGGGGGACTTGGGGGTTCTTTAACTGTAGATATATTAACTGACGGTTTCGGTGTTATAACGGGGATCACAATTAATAATCCTGGAACATATTATCAACTATATGATAGTATAACAATAACCACAGGAGGAAATAACGCAACATTTAATGTAACGGGAGTTACAAGTTTCCAAGTTGGGGATGTTGTTGATAATGGTGTAGGTGGTACCGCAGAAGTTGTTACAGATGATGGTTTTAGCGAAATGACGGTTAATTTATATATTGGTGGGTTTAGTAATGGAGATACTATTGATAATGGTGTTGATACGTTAGCCGGTGTTACTTCCGTTGAGGTAACTTTGGGTGATGCCTTTTTCGAGGATAACCACATAGGTAATCATTTTATTAATAATAACATAGGATCAGGTTTTACTAATAACCAAATAGGTAATTATTTTGGTAGTGAGCAAACAGAGGGGGGAATCTCAAACTACATTTTAAATGACTTTAGTTCAAATATAATAGGTAACTATTTTGGTATTGATAATGAAACTCCTGATCTTGGAAATGGAGGAAATATAATTAGGAATAATTTTATCCAAAATACAATTGGTGATAGTTTTATTTACAATATAACATACGATACTTCAGGTGGAGGTTACTATAATAATGTTATAGGCTGGGGATTCAATAATAATGTATTTGGCGACGGATTTAATTATAATAGAATAGGGGATCTTTTCCAATATAATATATTGGGAGTATATTTTTCTTCAAATAAGATAGATTTCTTTTTCAATGCTAATACGATAGCAGATAATTTTTCATCAAATACGATGGGAGATCTTTGTTTCTTTAATGAAATAGGCGACAGCTTTCAACATAATAGAGCTAGCAACTTCTTTGGTGATTTCTTTATTGGTGGCAATACTATAGGAGATGGAGCTTATGATAATATTTTTGCAGACCATTTTGTAGGGAATTTTATAATTGATAATTTTAACAATAACAACACTTCTGTATTTTTTGGGGGTAACACGATAGGAACAGATTTTCAGAATAATATCAGTCAATATCCAGTACTAGGTGTGGACTTCACTCTATCTCCTTCTCCAACACACGTATACTCTAATTATACTTGTATTTTATTTGGCGACGAGAATAGCGTATTAAAATTAAGTTATGTAGACGGAACTGGTAGCTTTAATGTAGTTGATCCAGATCAATAAATAATAAAATAAAATGGCAACAAGGAAAGATCAAACAGCACAAGCAGCTAGCAAAATAAGACCGGCTAGCAAAATAAGACATCGACATTCACCGAGAGATATTGATAACTTTAAAAGAATAAGTCTCTTGATAGACAAAGAGGTTAAATCTTTTAATTCAATATCGGATTCTATTAAATCCTTAGATAATCAGATAAAGATTTTAGAAAGATCCGGAAGTGATACAGATCAAAAGGAAGCTGAAAAATTAAGAGGGGTAAAACAGGGAAAAGAGGATGATTATGAAAGATATTTAGAATCAATTAAAGAGGGTGAAATAACAGGAAATATTTTAAAAAATTTTACAGATTCCGGATTATCTACAGACACTGGGGAAATTGATATAATAGGAGAACCTAGACAGCCAGGGGGTATAAAGAATCCTATAGATCAACCTAAACAGTATGATGTAAGACGATCTATACAAATAATGGTAGAAATAAGATTTATGCACAATGAAATAAAAAATTCTTTTGGAAAAAAGAACTTGAATTATTTTTCTGAAATAGCAAAGGCTAAAGAAATAGCAAAT